>OBEQ010417495.1_pt1 | contig 49608 bp, 53 predicted proteins | sample 1670901 | NCBI WGS metagenome assembly OBEQ01 (sample SAMEA104232315, study PRJEB22302) | groundwater metagenome | biome: forest; feature: aquifer; material: groundwater | place: USA | collected 2011-08-07 | depth 5.4 m
AGCCAGGTTCTTCGGGCCGCGGGACCGAAATGGGCGCTGGTGCAGGAGAAGGTGATCCGGCGGGTCGGCAGGAAGCGGTTTGAACGGTTGGTGAGCGATCTTTCGGCGGTTGTGGAGGCGGTGAAAGGGAACTAAAAGGAGGTTGTCATGGAAACGACACAGGTGGGAACGATTACCAAGGAAGAATTGCTCAAGGAGATGAAGGAAGGCAGGGTGCAGGTGGTGAACGTGCTGGACCCCGAGTGGTACAAGCTGGGGTTCATCAAGGGATCGAAGAAGATTCCGCTGGGTGAGCTCGACAAGCGCCTCTCGGAGCTGGACAAGTCCAAGGAGGTGGTGACCTACTGCGCCAACACGCAGTGTACCGCCTCCTCGGAAGCGGCCAAGAAGCTGGCCCAGAAGGGCTTCAAGGTGCGGGCCTATGAGGGCGGCATCAAGGAGTGGAAGGAGGCTGGGTTGCCGACCGAGGAAGCGAAGTCCGAGAAAGGTTCGGAAGGAAGCTGCTGCGGCGGGTCTTCCTGCGGGTAAATAGCAGGCCACAGGTTATGCCGCGGGTCTCCCCCGCGGCACCCGTGGCCGGAATCTAGGATGGACAGATGAATCGAGTGACACAATTTGTTTCCAACGGTGGGAATGGGCTCGAGGCGGATCGAGAGCTGATGGACGCTTATTCCCAGGCGGTGGTGGCTGCGGCGGAGAAGGTGAGCCCGTCGGTGGTGAACATCGACGTGCATGAGGTGAAGGGGAGCGGCTCCGGATTCATCTTCACCTCCAACGGCTACATCCTGACCAACAGCCATGTGGTGCATGGCGCCAGCCGGATCGAGGCGATCCTATCCGACGGGCGGCGCTTTCAGGCCGAGCGGGTGGGAGATGATCCGCACACCGACCTGGCGGTGATCCGGATTCAGGCGGCCAACCTGCCGCCGGCGGCGCTGGGGGATTCGCAGGCGATCCGGCCGGGACAGTTGGTGATCGCCATCGGCAACCCGTACGGGTTCCAGTGCACGGTGACGGCCGGGGTGGTGAGCGCGCTGGGCCGGTCGCTGCGGTCTCAGTCCGGGCGCCTGATCGACAACGTGATCCAGACCGACGCCGCGTTGAACCCCGGGAATTCCGGCGGACCGCTGGTGAACTCGCGCGGCGAGGTGATCGGCGTCAACACCGCCATCATTCTGGCCGCACAGGGGATATGCTTTTCCATTCCGATCAACACCGCGAAGTTCGTCACCGGCCAGCTGATCCAGCACGGAAAAATCCGGCGGGGATACCTGGGAATCGCCGGACAGGATGTGCGGCTTCGACCGGTGGTGGTGGATCGCTACCGGCTGCCGGTGGAAAGCGGGCTGCTGGTGATCGGCGTCGAGGCCGACAGCCCGGCGGAGCGGGCCGGGATCCTCGATGGAGATCTCATTGTGGGATTCGGTGGCCAGCCGGTGACCGGGGTCGATGCCCTGCATCGCTTACTGACGGAACAGCAGGTGAACGTGCCCTCGACCGGGCGATCTTCCGCGGGCAGGAGCTGATTGGATTGAAGGTTGTACCGGAGGAGGCGCGGCAATGAGCGAGCTGGCGACCATTTAATGTTATGATTGGGGTACTTCATAGCATGGCTCTCAGAGAAGAATTCGAGAATTCAGGAAATTGGTTGTTCCGCTGGAGAAGCTATTTGCCGCTTCTCATGCTGGGCTTAGCGGTGGTGGCTCTGCGGGACTTCAAATGCGTTTATTACAATGGGTTTTTCGACAAGTTATGGGAGCTGATCTGTTTGGCCGTCTCGCTTGTCGGCATAGGAATTCGAGTTTATACGGTTTCATCCGTTCCTAAGGGAACTTCCGGGAGAAACACGAAAGGACAGGTTGCCGAGACCCTGAATACCACCGGAATTTATTCCATCGTAAGACATCCTCTTTATGTGGGGAATTTTCTTGTTTGGTTTGGCATTGTGGCCTCCGTGAGGTCCTGGTGGTTCGTGATCATCTCTATTTTAATTTTCTGGCTTTATTACGAAAGAATCATGTTTGCAGAAGAAGAATTTTTAAGAAGGAAATTCGGGGAGGAATATCTGACGTGGTCTGCGTGTACACCGGCATTTTTTCCGAAGTTCAACCATTGGGAACGATCCGACCGCCCCTTTAACTTATTGGCGGGCATTGGAAGTGAATACTCTACGGTTTTTATGACGGTCACACTGTTTGCGGTCCTCGATGCGCTGGAGAACCGCACCCTGCAGGGCCACTTTTCTCTGGACGGCCTGTGGACGCCCATTTTCGCCATCAGTCTCGTCGGGTACCTGGTCCTTCGGTTTCTCAAGAAGAAAACCAAGATCCTGAATAAGTCCTAGCTCCATGGATGCGGGCGGTGATTAATTGGTGGCCAATCTGATCGGCGGATTGTTATTCGGGACGATTGGCCTCATCGCATTTATCTATGGGAAACGGCAATCCAGGTTCAAAACCCTTGGGATTGGCATTGCCTTGATGGCTTATCCCTACTTCATCTCGGATACCGCTGGGGTGTATCTCGTGGGTGTCGTGCTTGTCGCCGCCCTGTTCATTTTTCACGATTAAGCTGGCCGACAACTCAGGTGCCGATAAAATGGATCTTGGCCATGTAGCGTGCCCCCGGCATGGCTTGCCTTCCAGAAACCAGAACGACCGGGGCGCCCCGTTTTAAAAGCCCGATGTGAAGAATCAAGCGGTCCGCCTGCCGAATCATCTCATCCGTGTTGGCGTAATGCCGCATGTGTACCGGGGTGACTCCCCGGAATAACGTGAGGCGGGTCGCGATCCGCTCGGACGGGGTCAAGGTGATGACGGGGCAGGCCGGCTTTAGAAGAGAAACCAACAGCGCTGTTTTGCCCGAGCGGGTAAAAACCACGATCGCTTTGGCCGGCAAGTTTTCCGCGGCTTCCAGGGCGGCGTGCGTAATGGCGTGAACCGGAGAGGAAACCTTTCGGGCCGGCTGCCGCAGGGAAATCGCCGAGAACGTTTTGGCGTGGCGCTCGGCCTCCAGAATGATTTCGGACATGGTCCGGACCGCTTGGGCCGGATATTTCCCGATGGCCGTCTCGCCGGAAAGCATCACGGCGTCCGTCCCGTCAAAAACCGCGTTGGCCACGTCGGAGACCTCGGCGCGGGTCGGACGGGGTTTCTCGATCATGGTTTCCAGCATCTCGGTGGCGGTAATAACCGGCACGCCGGCCCGATGCGCCCGTTCGATCAGCTCTTTCTGAACAGAGGGGATCTTTTCTACCCCCATCTCGATGCCGAGGTCTCCCCGGGCCACCATGATGCCGTCGGATTCGGCCAGGATGGGCTCAATCTGTTTGATCGCCGATCGTTTTTCAATCTTCGCGATGACCGGAATCTCCTTCCGGCGCCTGCGCAGCCATTTCTTGAGGGCAAGCACGTCCGATTCGGTGCGGACGAAGGAGAGGGCAATGTAGTCCACCTCTTGGCGGGCCGCCACCGCTAAATCGGCCAAGTCCTTTTTGGTGAGCGATGGAAGAACGGTCGGAGCATGCGGCAGGTTGATCCCCTTGTTTTCCCCGAGCAGGCCGCCGCGGATCACCCGGCATCGGACCTTGGTTTTCTGCACGGAGAGGACGCGAAGCTCCAGAAGGCCGTTGTCCAATAGGACCGGATCCCCTTTCTTGACCATGCTGGGGAACTCCAAGCAGGGGGTGGTGATCAAGGCACCGGCGCCGGCGCGTGAACTGATGAGGAGGAGAACCTCATCCCCTTTTCTTAAGGGTACGGGGTTGATCCCCTGCAGAAGGCCGGTGCGGACGCGGGGGCCTTGCAGGTCCACGAGAATGCCGATCGGCTTCTTGAGGGAACGGGAGGCCCGCCGGATAAAAAGAATCCATTCGCGCAGCCGGGCGGGAGTGGTGTGGGAGGCGTTGATCCGCAGGACATCGGTCCCGGCGGCAATCAGCGCTTTCAGTGCCGACTCCCGTTCACAGGCCCCGCCGACCGTCGCCACGATCTTCGTTTTTCGCATGAAGGTTATCCTACCTGGAGTGGACAAAAAAATGAACGGGCGGGGACTTCATCACGCGGCACCCGCCCGTTCAAACGCTGCCGTACACCATCTTTTCTATCACCTCAATCAGTAGAAGTGATTCTGCTCTCTGCGCCTTCCTCCTACCACTCTAAGCATACACCATTCTGCACTCAGAAGATACCCTTATCGGAGGGCGTTAAAACAAAATCTGGGGGAAGTTTTCAGGGAGAGATTCGGTAAACGCGGTCGCCGATGCGGGCCCTGGAAGAGACTTTAATTCCTACCTCGTCTCCCTTTCGGGCTTCCGGGATCGACTGGTGATTGACCTGCATCGAGGCAATGGTCTGCTTTAAATCCGTGGTATGACCCTTAATCCAAATCCGATCTCCGATCTTCAGGCTGCCCTGCATGATTTTAATAACGGCCACGACCGGTATGCGGAAGAAGGCCACCACATGACCGAGCTCATCGTTCCCTGATGGCGAAGCCGGCGATTGCTTTTTGGGAGAAGCCGGCGGCTTCTTTTTGGTGGATGGCCGAGAAGTTTTCTTAGCCGCGGCCTTTTTCTTGGCGCCGGAGGATTTGCCCATCAGTTTGGCCAACAGCCTTCCAAGCATGATAAGGATATTAATAAACCCTCACAAGGAAATCGTCAAGTGTTACCTGCACAAGTTCTGGAGACTTCCAGACCCCATTAGGACGCCTTCTTGATTTCAAAGGAGTCTAATGTCTTCCCCTCCGGGTCGACGCCTTCAAAGAGGGCCCGCCTCGGATCAACGCTCACCTTGACGAATTCATAAGCGCTCTTGACGACCTCCATGTCATCACACCCCGACACCGGATCAAGTTTCTCGCCACCGCCGCCGGTAATGATGTAGCGGACGCCTCCAAGCGGCCTTGAGCGCTGGTAATTGTGGTGGTGGCCCGCAAACACCGCGTCAACGCCGTACTGCTCAAACAGCGGGCCCCATGCTTTTTGAGCCTTCAACTCAAGTTCCTGGTCGTTTTGGTAATGGCTGTCACAACTGTAGAGCGGATGATGCAGGAACACGAATTTCCAAGGATAGGACGTGGAGCTGGAAAGCTCCTGCTGGAGCCAATGGGTTTGGGTGGTATTGTCCGGCTGATTGCTGTCGAGGACGATGCAGTGGATCATTCCGTAGTCGAAGGAATAATACCGTTCGGTCTTCTGGGGATTATTGCGCGGGAGAACCCAGGTGCTGAGATAGTCCCTGCCCCCATGGCTCATCACGTCGTGGTTGCCCAAGGCAGGATACACAAAATAGCGGGGGAGGATCGCGCGCCACGGCACGAGCCAGTTCTCATCAATCTCGGACTGGCTGCCTTTGTCATAAGCGTTATCGCCGACGGTCACGATGAAATTCGGCTTCAGCGCCTCGAATCGTTGGATGATGTCCAGGTGCTCCCGGCTGGTGGTACCAAAATCCCCGATGACGACAAAAACAATCCGTTTTGCCGGATACGGTCCTGGCGGCGTGTGAAAATGATCATGCCATAAAACCTTGTCGTTGGTTTCAAGCGCATAGTAGCAGTCAGAATCAACGGGCAATCCCGTGAGCGGAACCTCGTGGCGCAATCCGTCATTGCCGACGGCAATCATCCTCAGGTGGTTTGGGTCTGAACCCCACCTCACCGTGCTGTCGCCAGGGACGTCGGTCCACCACACAAGAGTTGCCGTGCTCGGTTTGTCTTCCGGATTTTGCAGGAGCGGACCGCGGCGGATTGTGACAGCACCGGCCTGAAGAGCGCTCAGCAGCACAAAACTCAGCGCCAGCAGAACGATTCGAGTGCGCTCACTCCGCAGGAGACCAGCCATCGTTTCCCCTGGAATAAGTTTACCTGGTTGGGAGGGAATAGACCGGGTTGAGACGGTTTTTTTGAGGGGTTGTTGCTCGGGCTGGCTGGTCATCCGAAGATAATAGCGTATAATAGCTCTATGGAGGCGAGTAAAGGAAGGGAAGTCGCGTTCGAAGAGATGCACCTTCATCCGAGTCTGCTCAAGGGGATCCATGATCTAGGATTCCTTCGGCCTACCCCGGTTCAAGCCCAGGCGATTCCCCTGATCCTTGCCGGCAAGGATGTCATCGGGTGCGCGCAGACCGGCACCGGCAAAACCGCGGCCTTTGTGCTGCCGATCCTCCACAAACTGCTTCAGGGAAAAAGCGGAAAGCATGTCCGGGCCTTAATCATCGCCCCCACCCGTGAGCTGGCGCTCCAATCCATGGACCACCTGAAATCGCTCTCCCGCTACGTCCATTTGAAGGGGGCCGCCATCTTCGGGGGGGTGCCGATGCAGCCGCAGATCTCGGCCCTTGCGCAAGGGATGGATATCCTTTCGGCCACACCCGGGAGACTTTTGGACCATATCTATTCCGGGCGGATTGATTTCGTGGATTTGGAGGTGCTTGTTCTGGATGAGGCCGACCGGATGCTCGACATGGGCTTCCTGCCGGACATCCGGAAGATCCTGCGTCTCCTGCCGAAGAAACGCCAGAATCTGATGTTCTCCGCCACGATGCCGCCGGAGATCCTGATTCTTGCGCATGAGATCCTCAACAATCCTGTGAGCGTGCAGGTCGGCCACCGGTCCTCGCCGCCGGTCGGCATCCGCCACGCCGTCTATCCCGTTCCTCGCCACCTGAAAATGGATCTCCTGGCAGGGCTTTTGCACGGAGAGGATCTGACCTCCGTGCTCGTCTTCATCCGAACGAAGCATTCTGCGGACCGGGTTGCGCGCGATCTGATCCGGCGCGGCGTCCGGGTGTCCGTGCTCCACGGGGACCGCAGCCAGGGCCAGCGGCTGCACGCGCTGGAGCAATTCCGCCGCGGCGAGGCGCAGGTGATGGTGGCGACGGACATCGCGGCGCGCGGCATCGACATCGAAGAGATCAGCCACGTGATCAATTTCGACGTTCCCAACAACCCGGAGGATTACATCCACCGGATCGGACGCACCGGCCGCGCGGAGGCCACCGGGGACGCTTTTACCTTGGTGGACAGGGAAGAGGAGCCGATGGTCCGTGATATCGAGCGGGCGCTCCGCCAAGCGCTCCCTCGGGTGACGCTGCCCAACTTCGACTACAAGAAGGCCGGCGGGGCCGTGTCTCATGAATCGCATGGGCGGGGGAGGTTTCGCGGGCGCCAAGAAGGCAGAGGAGGCGCGGCATCCTCTTCCCGCAGCAGACATGCAGGCCATTCCAACCAGCGTCACCGCCGCCGCTAAACCGGGACTCAAAGAAGACTCATGGATCGCCACGCAGAGATCGTCAAAAGCATCGAGCCGTTTGTCCAAGAAAACCTGAAACTGCTGATACCGGTCGATGAAAGCTGGCAGCCGTCGGACATCCTGCCTCATCTGGAGACGGAGGGGTGGCAGGAGGAAATACGGCAGTTGCGCCAGCAGGCGCTGGGGATACCGGACGGCGTTCTCATTGTGTTGGTGGGCAACACCGTGACGGAAGAAGCCCTCCCCACCTATCAAACGATGGTGAATCGCCACCCGGGCGTGACCGATGAAACAGGAGCTGAAGACAGCGCTTGGGCGCATTGGACGCGGGGTTGGACCGCTGAAGAGAACCGGCATGGGGAAATTTTAAGCCGGTACCTGTACCTGTCCGGCCGGGTGGACATGCACTCCTTTGAGATGACGACCCAGCACTTGATCCGCAACGGCTTCGACCCAAAAACCGGCAACGACCCCTATAAGGGATTGATCTACACCTCCTTTCAGGAACGGGCCACCAAGATCTCGCATGGGAATACGGCGGTGCTGGCCAACAAGAACGGCGACCCCATGCTCGGGAAAATCTGCTCGCTTGTCACCGGCGACGAATCCCGGCATGAGGAGGCGTACAAGCGGTTTGTGAAAAGGATCGTCGAGGTGGATCCTGCTGAAGCGGTGACCGCGTTCGCCCAGATCATGAAGAATACCGTCACCATGCCGGCGCGCCTCATGGCCGATGGAGTGGCGGCCGATCTGTTCAGCCAGTTCGCTGCCGTGGCTCAGCAGATCGGCGTCTACACGATGCGTGACTACGCCGACATCATTGAGCATCTGGTGGTTTATTGGGACATCCGCGGGCTTTCCGGCCTGACGGCCGATGCCGCAAAAGCGCAGGATTATTTGGGAAATCTTGCCCAACGCTATCTGGCATTGGCTGAAAAAATGGAAACGCGTTCGGGTGAGCCGGCCAAGCTCTCCTTCAGCTGGATTTTTAACCGCTCCGTCTGAGAGAGGAGCCCATGTGGTTCCTTTACCTCCTCCGCTGTTCCGACGGCTCCTTCTACACCGGCGTCACCACCGACCTTAACCGCCGCCTCCAAGAGCACAACGCCGGCACAGGCGGCGCCTATACCCGCTCAAAACGCCCCGTTAAACTTGTGTTCGGGGAGAATCATTCCACCAGGTCATCTGCTTTAAAGCGTGAGGCGGAGATCAAAGGCTGGCCTCGATCGCGGAAAAAGGATTTAGCTCTTATGTTCGCATCGCAGCTCTTTGCTTTTGTGAGATAATGCCATTCCGGAGGGAGAATGGAAACGTCGATTTTCCAACTGTTTGTGCACGCCGGTTTTTTCGTCAAAGCCATTTTGTTTGTCCTGGCCGGCTTCTCGATCATTTCCTGGGCGATCATTCTGTACAAATATGACCATCTGAACGCCGCCTCCAGAGAGTCCGAGCTTTTTCTCACCGCCTTCGAATCCAGCAGCGATCCCAAGGGTCTCCTCGAGGAGACCAAGATGTTCCGGGCCAGCCCGCTGGTCCATCTGTTTCGCGCGGCCTATCCGGCGCACGGTCCGGTGCCTCGAGAAAAGATCAGCCGGTCCTTGAGGAGACAGGAGATCGTTGAGACGGAGAAGCTGCATGTGTACCTGACGTTTCTTGCAACGACGGGTTCCACCGCTCCTTTCGTCGGGCTCCTCGGGACCGTGTGGGGGATCATCAACGCCTTCCATTCCATCGGGGCGGCGGGATCGGCCTCGCTGGCGGTGGTGGCGCCGGGCATTGCGGAGGCGCTGGTGACGACGGCTGGGGGGCTGGCGGCAGCCATCCCTGCGGTCATGGCCTACAACTACTACCTGAGCTGGATCCGGAGGATCACCCTGGAGATGGAAGATTTCTCGGAACAGCTTGCGGATCTCTTTACCGCGCAGGCCTCATGAGAGCGGAGCGGTACCGGGCGCCTGTTTCCGAGATCAACGTCACCCCGATGGTGGATGTGGTGTTGGTGCTGCTGATCATCTTCATGGTCGCCGCGCCCATGCTGCAGCAGGGGATCGAGGTCGCGCTTCCGAAAGCGGCCACAAGCCAAACATTGACGGACTCTCACCCCACCATCACGCTGACCAAAGAGCACGCTGTTTATTTCAACGGCGCGGTGGTGACCCTCCGGGAACTGCGGGGAAAGCTTGCGGGGCTTAAGAGCGGGCAGCCCATTCTCATCCGCGCGGATCGAAACGCACGTGTGAATGAGCTGGTGGCGTTGTGGGATCTGTGCCGGGAGGCCGGCTTCCCGCAGGTCCGCATCACGACGCTCTCCTCATGAGAGGCCTGGGGCTGCAGTTTCTGCTCGCTTGATGCGAAGAAGAAGCGGGTTGGTCATACTCTCGCTGGTTTTATTTATGAACATTTTCAATGGTCAAGGGCGGGGTGAGCCGATGGATCAAAAATTAAAGAAGGCCACGTTCGGGGCCGGCTGTTTCTGGGGCGTCGAGAAGATCTACACAAAGATTCCGGGGGTTGTTTCCACTGCCGTCGGTTATATGGGGGGTGGCTCGAAAAATCCGACTTATGAAGAGGTCTGCACGAACCGCACCGGCCACGCCGAGGTGGTGCAGGTAACCTACGATCCCGCGAAGGTGTCCTACGAAGAGCTGTTGATCACTTTTTGGGAATGGCACGACCCCACCACGCCTGACCGGCAGGGGCCGGATGTGGGCAGCCAGTACCGTTCGGTGATCTTCTATTATGACGATGCCCAAGCGAAAACGGCCCAGCGGTCCAAGCAAATTCTGGGGCAGTCCAAGATTTACGCCAGGCCCATCGTGACGCAGATCGTTCCGGCCGCGGAATTCTATCGGGCCGAGGAGTACCACCAAGAATACCTGCAGAAGAACCCCGGCGGCTACTGCTCCCATCATCTCCAGTCCCCAACGATCCGGCAGGTTTTAAAAGAAAAATCTTAAATCCAATCCGTTCCAATTCCGGCGTCGCGGTCGTCACGGTTCTGACCAAACCCTACCCCTGCCCAGGGCGCTGCGTCTACTGTCCGACGGATGCGCGGGCTCCGAAAAGCTACCTCTTTCCCGAACCGCCGGTTCAGCGGGCCCTCCAGAATGATTACGACCCATACGGCCAGGTCCAGGAACGACTGCAGGCGCTGGCAAACACCGGACATGCCACCGAAAAGATCGAATTGATCGTCAAGGGTGGAACCTGGTCGTTCTATCCGGAAGACTACCAGCGCCGGTTTATTCAGCGCTGTTTTGATGCGGCCAACGGTACGGACTCCACTGATTTGGCGCAGGCGCATGAGCGGAATGAGACGGCGCACAATCGAATCATCGGATTGACCATCGAGACGCGGCCGGACTACGTGACGCGCGAAGAAATCCGCAGGCTGCGGGAGTTTGGTGTGACGCGGGTGGAGCTTGGTGTGCAGAGTTTGGAAAATCGGGTGCTCGAGTTGACGAGACGGGACCACACCACGCGGGAAGTGGCGCAGGCCACTCAGTTTCTTCGGGACGCCGGATTCAAGATCGCCTACCACCTGATGCCCAACCTGCCGGGGGCCACTCCGGACGATGATCGGAACACCTTCAAACGGCTTTTCGAGGACCCCGCGTTCCAGCCGGATGCGCTGAAGATCTACCCCTGCGTGGTGGTGGAGTCGGCCGAGCTTTCCGAGTGGTGGCGGCAGGGACGATTCCAGCCGTACGACGAGGAGACATTGCTGGAACTTCTTGTGGAGCTGAAAAAGATGGTTCCTTCCTACGTCCGGATCGAGCGGGTGGTCCGGGACATCGCCGCCCCGTTGGTGCAGGCCGGCTGCCGGCAGAACAATCTGCGGGAATCGGTTCTCAAACGGATGAAAACGCGAGGGATCTCCTGCCGGTGCATCCGGTGCCGGGAGGTTCGCTGCGAGCCGAATGGAAATTTTCAGCTGGTCCGACGAGAGTATGAGGCCTCCGGCGGCCAGGAGATCTTCTTGAGTTTTGAGGAGGACAATTCAGGCCGATTGGCCGCACTGCTGCGGCTGAGGATCGCGCCGAATCAGGCGGCGATGGTGCGGGAACTCCACACGTACGGCCGGCAGGTGCCGATTGGGAATCAAGGTGTCACTGCCGCGCAGCAGGAGGGCGGAGTGGTTTCGCTTCCTCTAGCGAAAGCCATGCAGCATCGGGGTTTTGGAAAGCGGTTGATGGCCGAGGCGGAACGAATTGCCCGAGACCAGTTCGGCATCCATCGAGTCCAGGTGATTGCGGGCATCGGCGTCCGGGGATATTACCGTAAACTTGGCTACGAAGAGCAAGATTCCTACATGGTGAAAGAGGTGTAAGACGGTTATAAGGAGGTGAGGGCCATGGAGCTGGGGATGATCGGATTGGGCCGCATGGGATCCAATATGGTGCGGCGGCTCTTGAAGGATAATCATCGCGTGGTGGCGTATGACCGCGACCCGAAACAGGTGGCGGCGATCGCCGCCGAAGGGGCTGTCGGCGCGAAAGATTTAAAGGATCTGATCCGCCAGCTGAAGGCCCCTCGAGCGATCTGGAGCATGGTGCCGGCAGGAGAGCCGACCCAGCAGGTGGTGGACCCATTGGCTCTCGGGCTTCAGGCCGTCGATGTCGTCGTGGATGGCGGCAACTCCTTCTACAAAGATTCCATCCGACGAGCGGAACAGTTGAAAGAAAAGGGGATCCACTTCCTGGATGTAGGGACCAGCGGTGGGATTTGGGGGCTGGAGATCGGCTATTGCCTCATGGTCGGCGGGGATGCGGCTGCTTTCAAGCAGATGGAGCCGGCCTTCAAAACCTTGGCCCCGAAGGATGGATATCTGCATGTCGGCCCCAGTGGTGCCGGCCACTTCGTGAAGATGGTTCACAACGGGATCGAGTATGGAATGCTTCAGGCCTACGCGGAAGGGTTCGCATTGATGAACGCCGCGCCGTTCCCGCTGGATGCGGCGACAATTTCGCATCTGTGGAATCAGGGAAGCGTGGTCCGGTCCTGGCTTTTGGAATTGGCCCAGCGGGCGCTGGAGGAAAATCCAAAGCTTGCATCCATCCAAGGCTACGTCGAAGATTCCGGGGAAGGCCGCTGGACGGTTGAGGAAGCGGTGAAGTTGGGCGTGCCGGTCCCGGTGATCGCCGCGTCGCTGTTTCAGCGGTTCCGCTCCCGCGAAAAAGAGGACTTCGGCGACAAACTGATTGCCGCTTTGCGCAACGAGTTCGGCGGCCACGCTGTTAAACAGATCTAGGTGAGCAGATGGCGCAATCCGCCGAGTCGGCGCCGCTAAACGCCTCTTTCTGCGCCTACAATCCTGCGGAGCCCTGCGCCGTCGTCATCTTTGGCGCCACCGGCGACCTGGCGCACCGCAAGCTGATTCCCGCCTTGTTCGACCTGATGCATCAGAAGCGCCTGCCGGCCCATTTTGTCCTTGTCGGGACAAGCCGCGACCCGATGGACGACTCCTCTTTTCGGCAGGAAGTGGCGAAACTTTTAAAGGTGGCGGGGAAAGACAAGCTGGATCCCGGCATTTGGGATGCTTTTATCCAGAGCTGTTATTTTGCAGGAGGGGATTATGCGACCCCTGCATTCTACCAGCAGTTGGCCCGCCGCCTTGCGGAGTTCGAAGAGCGGCATCAGACCGAAGGCAACCGGATCTTTCACCTGGCGATTCCCTCCGCCCTGTACAGCCAGGTGGTGCAGCAGCTTGGGGCTGCGGGGTTGATCCAAAAGTCCACCAGCGTTCAAGCGCCGTGGACACGGGTCATCGTCGAGAAGCCGCTCGGCCGAGATTTGGAGAGTGCCAAACAGCTCAACCAGGCCCTTCACAAGGTGTTGCGCGAGAACCAAATTTATCGGATCGATCACTATCTGGGGAAGGAAACGGTTCAGAACCTGCTGATCTTCCGGTTTGCCAATGCGATCTTCGAGCCGATTTGGAACCGGAGCTACGTGGATCATGTCCAGGTCACCGTCGCCGAAACGCTGGGTGTTGAGCACCGGGCCGGTTACTACGATCAGACCGGCGCATTAAGGGACATGTTTCAAAGCCATCTGCTGACGCTATTGTCTCTCATTGCCATGGAGCCGCCGGCTGAGTTTGAAGCCCGTTCCATCCGAGATGAAGAGGTGGAAGTGATGCGGGCGATCCGTCCGATCCCATTGGATCGCCTTGCGGAGTGTGCCGTGCGTGGACAGTACCGGGCCGGAAAACTGGATGGCGCGGCGGTGCCGGGCTATCTCGAGGAAGAAAAAATCCCTTCGAATTCGAAAACAGAAACGTTTGCCGCCCTCAAGCTGTTCATTGATAATTGGCGCTGGCAGGATGTGCCGTTCTACCTGCGATCCGGCAAGCGGCTGGCGCAGCGTGCGACCGAGGGGGTGATTCAATTCAAGCCGGTGCCGCACTCGATGTTCAGAGGCTTGCCGCCCGAGGCGTTGAATCCGAATCGATTGATTCTAAGAATCCAACCGGAAGAAGGGATTTGCCTTTCGTTTGAAGCAAAAAGCCCCGGCCCGAAATTGTGCATGAGCTCGGTGGCGCTGAACTTCAATTACATCCAGACCTTCGGCATCAAGCCGCCGGGCGCCTACGAGCATCTGCTGTTGGAATGCATGTTGGGTGACCAGACGCTGTTCGCTCATGAGAATTGGATCGAGATCTCCTGGGGTCTGTTGACTCCGCTGCTTCAGATGTGGACGAAGGATTCTTCGCCCACGGTTTTCCCGTATGAGGCGGGAAGTTGGGGACCGAAGGAAGCGGCCCAGCTGATTGAGCGGGACGGCCGCCGTTGGAACTCGCTTGAGGCACCTTCCGGTCACCCTGAGCCTGTCGAAGGGTGACCTCCGTTCGCATTTTTCCCAACCTGGAGGCGCTCAGCCGATCCGCCGCGCAGGAGTTCGTGCGGCTGGCTCGAGAACGCACGCGCAGGGGCCGTCGTTTCAGCGCAGCGCTTGCCGGCGGATCCACGCCACGGCGGATGTACGAACTTCTCGCCGGAGCCGTCTATCGGGAACGGGTCCCCTGGAAGTCCGTCCATCTTTTCTGGACCGATGAGCGCTGCGTTTTGCCGGATCATCCGCAGAGCAATTTTCGCATGGCCCAGAAAGCGCTTCTGTCCAAGATTTCAATTCCTGCAGGCAACATTCATCGGATCCCTGTCGAGTGCGGAACGCCCAAGGCCGCCGCCGCGACTTACGAAGAGGAGATCCAGAATTTTTTCCGGTTGCGGAAGAATGCGTGGCCGACGTTTGACCTGATGCTGCTGGGTCTTGGCGAAGACGGCCACACCGCCTCGCTGTTTCCGAGGTCAGCGGCACTGAGGGAAACGAAACGGCTGGCAGTGGCCGCGCTCGGGAGGAAGCCGAATCTGCCGCGGGTCACCTTGACCCTGCCGGTGCTGAACCATGCGCGGCATCTGATCTGGCTGGTGACCGGTGCCGCGAAGCGGCCGGTTCTTCACGCGGTTCTCGGCGGTCGAGGAGCTTCTTCAGAAAAACTGCCGGCTCAAAAGGTGCGTCCCATGCATGGGACGGCCGTCTGGTTTGTGGATCAGGCGATCTCTTCCTTAAACTCCGAGCCGTCCCAGAGAATCCGGATCTTGAGCGGCTGTCCCTCCCTCGGGCGCACCGATCCCCAGGCCAGCGCGATCCGCTCCATCTGAATCTCCGGCTGGCATTTGCCCGATTTGCCGACCACCAGTTCCTGCGCGCTCACATCGTAGGCCACGCGGGCCATGGCATAGAACGGATCGTTCGAGGGAACCAGGAGCGGAATGACCGAGTGCCCGGCCTTCTCGGCGACTGCAATGATCTGAGTAAAGAGAACCTCCTCTTCCTCCGTCGGTTTTGTGAGGTCCCCTTCCAGCTGGTAGCCGGTTCCCACCTTGGAAGTCATCACCAGGACGTCCGTCTCCGCCGGGTTGATTTCCCGAAGGACCTGTTTCAAGTGGGACAAGTTTTTCGGGTCGCGGACAGCCACCACAATGCGGTGCGGTTTTGTGATGCCGCACCGCTGCGGGGTTAAATCCTCGATGACGTTCAGGTTCACCTTGTCCACATGCCCGTGCTCGGTCAGGCCCTCCGCATGCGTGGGGACGTCATGGCCTTTTGTGCGCAGATTCACCTGTTCCGAGAGGGTGAAAACGGTGAAGAAGGCCAGGGTGAACAGAGAGCCGTAGAGGGTGGCCACCCGCTTGGTCAAAAGATTGACGCAGGCGGTGGCAAAGAGAACCAGAAAGATGGCAAACAGCCCCAAGGGAATTTCTTTTGTGCCGATTCGGATGTTGCCCGGCACCCGGTACTCCCGCGGCGATTTGTCATAGAACCGCAGCACGATGACGGCCATCGTTTTGAACACAAAGCTCCAGATCACGCCGAAGGCGTAAGCCTCCCCAAGCATGTAAACGTCTCCCCGGCACAGCAGGAGCGTCAGGATCTGCAGGCCGACGGTCAGGTTGATCAGCCGGTAGGATGTCCCGAAGCGCAAGTGCGGCCGGCGCATCCAGTCCGGCAGAATTCCATCTTCCCCGACGCGGGCTAAGACGCCGTTGGATCCGAGGATGGAGGTGTTCACCGCTCCGGCGAGAATCAGGAAGCCGACGAACACAACGAATCCCTGGAAAAGAAACTTTAAGGAAGAAGGCCCGACCAGATACATGGTGAGCCCGCTGATCAGGTTGTCCGAATATTGGCTTAAGCGGACTGAGTCCGGGATGATCATGATCGCAAAGAAGCTGACTAGGGAGGTCAAGAGCATGCTGTAGAGAAAGATGATGAACCCGGTCTTCTTGAGGTTCTGGAGTTTCGGGGCGCCCATCTCCCGGTAAACCTGCGCCAAGGATTCCTCCCCGCTCATCGCCAGCAGCGTGTGGCCGAACGCCATGGTGATTCCCAAGAGTCCCAGAGGGGAGATTCGGCCCTCGAGCGGTTTGAGCCAGCCCCAGGCCCCCGGGCCGAACACGGGAGCGATGGGCGGCCATTGGAAACCGCGGACCCACAGCGTGAACAAACTCCAACCGATGAGTAAGACTCCCATGATCGTCGTGACGATCATGATCTTGAGGGCTTTGTCGCTGGACTCAGGCACCCCTTTGGTGTTCTGCCGCCAGAAATAAAGGGTGACGGCCAGAGCGAACAATGTCGCAAACAGCTTAGAGGGCAAGTGCCATGGAACATGCGAAAGCGGCAGCAGCGTGTTGATCAACCCGACGAGATACAGGCCGGCCGACACGGCGCTGATCGGCCCGGTCAGGACGTAGTCGAACATGAGCGCTGAGACGGACAGCTTGGCGGTCAGCCCGCCCAGCCGATTGCCGAAGAGGGCGCTCTCGGCTTGCTTGACGACGCGGTAGACGCCCCCTCGCACAAAAAGGCTGCAGGATTCCATGTAGAGCGCCCGGATGGCGTAGGAAAAAAGCATGACCCCCAGGATGAACCAGGGGGCCGCTTTGCCGATCGCCTGTTCGGCAATGCCGCCAATGTAGTAGACCGTGGAAGCCAGGTCGCACAGAACGACGGCGGAGGCCCGCCAGAAGCCGATGAAGCTGAGCATCGCGGTGGTGACCAGAATGACGTTTCGAGCCGATTTCGGGGAACGGGGTGACATCAGAGGCTCCTTAGAGGTTTCTTTCGGCCTCGCGGATCTTTTCCAAGACTTCTGCGGCCGAAGAAAGCGAAAGAAGCGAATCGGTTAGACCCTCCACCTGCAGAAGGGAAGAGAGGGCCGCCAGGAAAACAAGATGATCGTGCATCTTTTCTTGAGGCGAGAGAAACAGAACGAAGAGATGAAGATTCCCTTCGGAAGGATGCGCAACACCGGTCGGGCAGATTCCGACCGCTGCAACAATGCCGGACAGGCCGGTCAAGCGCGCATGGGGAATTGCCAGCCCAGGGCCAATCACCGTGGCACCGGTTTCTTCTCTCGCCCAGATTGCTTTTAAAGCAGCCTCCGGATTCGGCAGTTCCAGCGAGTTCGCCAAAGTCTCGAGAACCTGTTGCCTGGAAGTTTCGGCGGGGAAGAAACGAACCGATTTTTCGGAAAGATAATTCGAGACACGAATCATTGGTTCCTCCGGATAAAGCAAAAAGCCAAAGAGCACACTCTTTGGCTTGAGTTGCGTCTGTATGCGCTTGCGAGGTGAGCTGTCGGGCTTGGGCTTGCTGGCCCTGATCCTTTCTTGGATCTTCGCCCCAGGAACGCGGGTGCGTTCCAACATCCTGGTTCCCCCGCCCCTTCTCTCCCCGCCCCTATCTCTTGAAGCGGAAGAAGGGTTCAGCTTATGAGGGGTTATTATACAATAGAGGTTTCCAAAAATGGAGCGGGAATAAGGATAGCACTCATGCTTCTTACCCTAAATCACACTGTGGATCAAGGATTTGGTCGTCCTGACCGAGCGACTGGATTGGAAGAGCTGTATTCAGCCTCAGTGGAATCGGTTCTTGAAAAGTTCGGCACGTCAGAAAAAGGTCTCGCGGAATCAGTGGTCCAAGAACGCCTCAAGAAGTATGGCTACAATGAGCTCGCCAAGAAGAAAAAAAGAACCATTCTGCGACAAATCTTCTCCAAATTCCTAAATCCACTGGCTGTTGTTCTCATCATCGTTGGGACATTCTCGTACTTCTTTGGAGAAAAGGTAGAGGCGTTCCTTGTACTTTTGATGCTTTTAATGAGCGTCATGCTCTCTTTTATTCAGGAATACCGTTCAAGTAAAGAAGCTGAAAAGCTGCGCGAAATGGTTCGGACGACCTGTACCGTTCTTAGAAATGGCCGAAGGAAGGAAGTCAAGATTCGGGAAATCGTTCCGGGTGACATAGTCGATCTCTATGCCGGCGATATGATTCCGGCAGATCTGCGAATTATCTCCTGCAAAGACCTCTTTATTAACCAAGCGTCGCTGACCGGAGAGTCATTTCCTATCGAAAAATTCTCGAATCCAATTCAAGCCAAGTCCGCGTCTTTATCGGCGTTGTCCAACATGGCCTTTATGGGTTCAAGCGTCACCAGCGGTACCGCGTTAGGTGTGGTTGTCAGGACGGGTACGTCCACCCAGTTTGGGGAGCTTTCAAAGAGACTTGTCGCCATAGATGCTCAGACGAGTTTCGAAAAAGGCATACACAAATTCGTCTGGCTCATGATTCGGTCCATGTCGGTTTTGGTGGCTGTTATCTTTGCGATCAATGCCATCTTTAAAGGCAATCTGACAGAAGCGTTTCTTTTCTCTCTGGCCGTGGCCGTCGGCCTCACCCCCGAAATGCTCCCCGTGATCGTGGCCATAAATCTCTCAAAAGGCGCCATCGCGATGTCCAAGAAGAAGGTCATCGTGAAGCGGCTGAACTCCATTCAAAACCTTGGGGCGATGGATGTCATCTGTACCGATAAGACCGGTACGCTGACCATGGATAAGGTAGTTTTGGAGAAACACTGCGATGTTGTTGGAAATGAGAGCGAAGAGGTCTTGAAGGGCGCCTACATCAACAGTTTTTATCAGACCGGCCTTAAAAATCTTCTGGACAAAACCATCTTGAAGCACCGCAAGCTTCTTGTCAAAGAATACAAGAAGATCGATGAGGTCCCTTTTGATTTCTCGCGGCGGATTATGTCCGTCGTGGTTGAAGCAGAAGGCAAGCACCGGATCATCTCAAAGGGTGCACCTGAGGAAATATTTAAAAGGTGCACTCAGTATGCGTTAGACGGTGAAATTTATGAGATGGAGAACTTCGTTCTCTCGGATTTAAGAGAGGAATACGAGAAGCTTAGCTCAAACGGTTTTCGGGTTTTGGCAATTGCCTATAAGGATATGGCAGAAAAGAAAGCCGCCTACTCCAAAGAGGATGAAAGCGGGATGATTCTAAAGGGATACCTCGCATTTTTGGATCCCCCAAAGCCTACCGTCAAGAAAACCATTCAACAGCTTCAGAAGCTTGGAATCCGGGTTATCGTTTTAACGGGGGACAATGAGCTTGTAACCAGGAAGATATGCGGCGACGTGGGTTTGGATGTACAAGACCTTGTGACAGGAAATCAGGTTGAGGGATTGAATGACGATGCCTTACGGGAGAGCGTCAGAACCACGACTGTTTTTGCGAGGCTTTCTCCTTTACAAAAGGAAAAAGTCGTTAAGGCCCTACACGCCAACGGCCACATCGTCGGTTATCTCGGAGATGGTATCAATGATGCGCCGTCCCTTAAAGCCGCCGATGTGGGTATCTCGGTGAACAACGCTGTGGACATCGCCAAAGAATCGGCAGACATGATTCTCTTGGAAAAAAGCTTGTTGGTTCTTGAGGACGGTGTCCTCGAGGGCAGGAAAACCTTCGGCAACACCATCAAATACATCAAGATGGGGGCCAGCTCCAATCTGGGGAACATGATCAGTGTCACAGGAGCGAGCCTGTTCCTGCCGTTTCTGCCAATGACACCTCTTCAGGTCCTCCTCAACAATTTTCTCTACGACCTGTCCCAGGTGGCGATTCCCACCGATGGAGTGGACAAGGAGTACCTTGAGAAGCCCAAGCCGTGGGATGTAAACGCTATTCAAAGATTCATGCTTATTTTCGGACCCATCAGCTCGATTTTTGATTTTGTCACGTTTGGAGCCCTGCTCTTTATTTTTAAATCTTCCCAGATGTTATTTCATACGGGTTGGTTCCTTGAATCTCTAGGCACCCAGACAATTGTCATCCATGTTATTCGCACCGCAAAAACACCCTTTATTGAGAGCAAACCGAGCAAATTTCTTCTGTTCACTACGCTCCTCATTATTACCGTGGGTTTTGCACTTCCATTCTCTTCCTTAGGGAGATATTTCGGTTTTGTGGAACCTCCACTGTCGCTTTTATTGGCTATTGGGGGAATTGTAGGGGGATACCTGTTTTTGGCACAACTCGTTAAAAGCTGGTACGTTCGGAAATACGGTTATTGATTGCTCTCATTTGACCTAGACGGCTTGGCCGGCGGCCCAGCCGGATGCCCATGCCCACTGAAAATTGTATCCACCGAGCCAGCCGGTGACATCCACTACTTCTCCGATGAAATAAAGCCCGGGCACCTTTTTGCACTCCATCGTTTTGGAAGAAAGCTCATCGGTGTCCACCCCGCCGCGGGTCACCTCGGCCCGCTGGTAGCCGACCGTCTTCGCTGGCGTGAACCGCCAGTTCTGAAGTTGGCGGTAGAAAGTTTCAAGCGTATTTCCAGAAAGCTGAGCCAGCGGGACGGCCGTTGGAAGATAGGCCTGGCAGAATTTCTCGCAGAAACTTTTTGGGAGCAGTTCCGCCAGCAGATTCTTGATCTCCGCCTTGGCCCCCCGGCGTTTCTTTTCCAGAAACCAGTCCGGCAGGGCATTTCCGACGAGGGCAGGGAGAAAGTTGACGGTCACCGTGTCGCCCGGCCGCCAGTAGAGGGATGCCTGCAGGGCGGCTGGCCCGCTTAAGCCGGAATGAGTGAAAAGGATGTTCTCTCGGAAGGAAACGTCGTTGCAGGTTACAATTGTTTCGATGGAAACGCCAGCCAGCTCCTCAAAGCGCAGGCAATCCTGCTCCTTGAAAACAAGGCCATCCAGCGCCGGGGCAGGCTCGACGATCTTCAGACCGAACTGTTTGGCGATTTGGTAACCGAAGTCGGTGGCCCCCACCTTGGGCACAGAAAGGCCTCCGGTGGCGATCACCACCGATCCGGCGGAGAAATCCCCGGCGGTTGACCGGATGAGGAACCGGTTCTCTTCCTTGACGATGGAATGGACCTGGCAGCCCAGGAGAAATTGAGCTCCGGCCTTCGTGCATTCCGCAACAAGCATGTCGACAATCTCCTGCGCCGATCGGTTGCAAAAGAGCTGGCCGAGCTTCTTTTCGTGGAAAGAGATTCCGGTCGCTTTGACCATCCGAATGAAATCCTCCGGCGTGAATCGGGCCAAGGCGGATCTGCAGAAATCGGAATTCCTCGAAACAAATTGGTCTGGGCTGGCCCCGGTGTTGGTGAAATTGCACCGGCCGCCACCGGAGATCAGGATCTTGCGACCGATGGTGGCGGAATGTTCCAGCAGGGCGACGTGCCGGCCCCGTTGCCCTGCTTGGAGGGCGCACATCATGCCGGCTGCGCCTGCGCCGATGATCACCACGTCGAGTTCTTTCATGGGATGGAAATGCTATTTTACATGACGTAAGATAGGCGCATGGCTTATTCGCTGACATGGGGGCAGAAAGTCTCCTGATGGATCATGCCCAATGGTTGATGCAGCAGTACGGAGCGCTGGGGGTCCTGGTTGCAATGTTCCTGGAATCCAGCATCGTACCGATCCCGTCCGAGGCGGTCATCGTGGCGGCCGGCTATTTTGGAATCTCCCGCTGGGCGATTGTTTTCTGGGGAGCGATCGGCTCCACGCTGGGGGGATGCGTTGGCTACGCGATCGGCCACTCCGCCATGCGTCGGGTGCTCGACAGCTATGGGCGCTGGATCGGGTTGACGCCGGCCCGGCTGGACCAGGTTTACAGGTTGGCCGAGCGGCATGGCGCCTTCGGCGTGCTGATCGGCCGGCTTCTTCCGATCATTCCTTTTAAGGTGTTCTCGATCGCCGCGGGGACCACCCGAATCTCCTTCTGGCGCTTCCTGCTGATGACGTTCGTCGGGGTTGTTCCGCGGCTGTTTCTGCTGTCGATTGTGGGGGAATGGCTGCGCCACTCCACCCTCCCGATGGTCATCGGCTTGCTTGTTATTGGAGGAATCTACTTATGGTATCAGCGATTCGGTCGAAACCTGCGTCTGCGCCGCGATCAGCCTTAAAGTCCAAGGTCATCGCCGCCTCGATCCTGGTGGCGGCCTTGGGCTACTTTGTCGACATTTACGATCTGATCCTTTTCAGCATCGTCCGGGTGAAGAGTTTGCAGGCCCTCGGGGTGACCGGAGAGGGGTTGCTTTCCACCGGGGTGCTGTTGCTTAATATGCAGATGGCCGGGATGCTCTTGGGAGGAATCGTGTGGGGCATCTTCGGCGACAAGAAAGGACGTCTGTCGGTCTTGTTCGGGTCCATCTTCCTCTATTCGGTGGCGAACATCGCCAACGGTTTCGTCCATTCGGTGGGGGCCTATGCCTGGCTGCGGTTCATCGCCGGGCTGGGCCTGGCAGGTGAACTGGGAGCCGGAATCACGCTGGTCAGCGAGATCATGCCGAAAGAAACGCGCGGCTACGGCACCACGGTGGTGGCCAGTGTGGGCATCCTGGGGGCGCTGGTTGCGGCGATGGTGGGGGATCTGTTTGACTGGCGGATCGCCTACTTTGTGGGAGGCGGGTTGGGGATTGCGCTGCTGTTTCTTCGGATCAGCGTCTACGAGTCGGCCATGTTCGCCGGCATCCGGGAAAACGACGTCAAGCGGGGCTCTCTCTCCATGATCTTCAAATCCCGCGATCGGCTCTTTAAATACCTGCGCTGCATCTTGATCGGCATGCCGATCTGGTACGTCATCGGAATCCTGATCACCTTCTCGCCGGAGTTCGGCAAGGCGCTGGGGATGCAACAGATTCCCCAGCCGAGCAAGGCGGTGATGTTTTGTTACGGGGGGTTGGTGCTGGGGGATTTGACCAGCGGTTCCTTGAGCCAGTATTTCAAGAGCCGGCGGAAGGTGGTCTTGAGCTTTCTGCTTTTGACAGCGGGCTTCATCGGAATTTATCTGTTTAACCCCAGGCCTTCCCTGGCGGCCTTTTATGCCACCTGTCTGGCGTTGGGATTCGCCTCCGGCTATTGGGCGGTCTTCGTAACAATCGCCTCGGAGCAGTTCGGGACGAACATCCGGGCCACCGTTACCACCACGGTGCCAAATTTCGTCCGAGGGGCCGTGGTGCCGCTGACCTTCGCCTTTCAGGGAATGAAGGGGCATGTGGGGATCATTCACAGCGCCGGATTGGTCGGGCTGCTGAGCCTGGTGCCGGCGGTCCTCGCCCTGCGCAAACTGGACGAAACGCACGGAAAAAACCTGGATTACTGTGAGCGGTAGCACTGAGCCGCCCCGCCGGTGAAATTGAAGCCGGACATCAACGGTGCCATCCACAGGTGATCTTTCGATGATCCGCTTGAAGAATTTAGAGCTTCCGGCGGTCGTGCAGTCGCCGATGGCCAACTGCCCCGACCTGCCGTTCCGGCTGATTGCCCGGTCGCACGGGATGGCCTTCGCTTTTTTGGAGATGCTTTCCGCCGAGGCGCTGGTGCGAAGCCCTTCCGCGGTGAAGGATGATCGAATGCAGACGGTCCCTGAGGACCGGCCGGTGGGAGTGCAGTTGGTGGGATGCGATCCGGTTCACATGGGGGAGGCGGCCGCCAAACTGGAAGCGATGGGGTTCGGTTTGGTGGATCTGAATCTTGGCTGCCCGGTCCCGAAAGTGGTTGCCAACGGGGGAGGGTCTCAGCTTCTCCGAGAGCCCGGATTGGCGGAGCAGATTTTCACGCGGGTTGTCCGGGCGGTGAAGAAGGTTCCTGTGACGGTGAAGATGCGGCTGGGCTACACGGATGGAACTGGGGCCGAAGCGGCTCGGATCGCCACAATCGCCCAAGACTGCGGGGTGGATGCGATTGCGGTGCATGGCCGCACTCGGGCGCAGGGATATTCCGGCACGGCGAATTACGAGGCGATCCGGCGGGTGAAAGAAGCGGTCGCCATTCCGGTGATCGGCAACGGCGATGTGACGGATGGACCCAGCGCCCTTCGGCTGAAGGAAATCTCCGGCTGCGACGGGGTGATGCTCGGGCGCGGGGCGCTCGGGAATCCGTGGATTTACAAAGAGGTGGAGGCGGCGTTGGAAGGCACGTCCTCCCCGCCTGCACCGACTCTTTCCGACCGGAAGGAGGTTCTTCTTCAACACATCGCGCTGCAGTGCCACTATGAGCGGGACCCGGTCGGGCCGCTGCGGCGGGTCATCTGCTGGTACTACAAGGATTCGCCGGGGGCTGCGCAGTTCCGGGAGGCAATTCACAAAGCCCAGACGGTGGAGGAGATGAAAGCGTTGGTTGAGGAAAGATTCCGCTAAATGTCATTCGGGCTGCTTTTCATCCTAGCAATGATCGCAGGCCTGGTGGGGGCCGTGACCGGCATCGGCAATCTCTCCGCCATCGCCGTATCCATCAGCGCGACGGTCAGCTCCATCCGGCGCCACATGCCAAATCTGAACGTTGTCGCTTTTCTGCAGATATTCGCCGTCGTCGGCGCATGGATTGGGGCCCAAGCCCAGGTGCGGGCGAAGGGCGCTTTCCATCTCGACCGAATGGCGGCCGAGGTGGAAGCGGTCTACCGCGATGTCCTGCAATCCCCCTAAAATGCGTTCTGTGCCAATTGACACAAAGATAAATTCCCCTCACCCCTTGTATTTTCCTGAAGGATCAGCCATGCTTAAAAACGATGAATAGGATTGAAGCAAATCGGTTTTTACTTGAATAAACTGAGGATTGCTTAAGCGATGAGCCCTGAGGTTCTGACAGTTGAACAGGTTGCCAAACTGCTGCACCTTCATGCCATGACGGTCTACCGGCTGGCGAAAGAGGGGAAAGTCCCCGGCTTCAAGGTGGGCGGCCGCTGGCGTTTCAATCGGGATGCCTTAGAGCGATGGATGGTGGACAGAGCCCAAGTGGCCCGCTTCGAGGTGGAGGACCGCCCCCTGAAAGGAAAGGTCGACAATGGCTGAAAAAAAACAGATCTTGTTGGTGGACGACGAGCCAGATCTTATCCAGATGGTCTCCCTCCGGTTGAAGTCGGCCGGCTATGAGGTGACGACCGCTCAGGATGGTCAACAAGCCCTGGATCAGGTCAAGCAGGGCAAGCCGGACCTCATCATCCTGGACCTGATGTTGCCGAAGTTGGATGGGTACAAGGTCTGCCGGCTGCTTAAATTTGATGAGCGCTATCGAAATATTCCGGTTCTCATCTTTACCGCTCGGGCGCAGGAAGAGGACATCCGATTGGCGACGCAGTGTGGATCCAATGGTTACCTGACCAAACCGTTTGAGGCGAAGGCTCTCCTGATGAAGCTGGAAGAGCTATTGGGCACAACAGATGAGAACGACAAAACAACCTGAAGAGAAGATGGTGGAGCAAGGGCTGATTACCGCCGAGCAGCTTGCCAAGGCGCAGGCCGAGGCGGCCCGGAACGGCCAAACCGTCCGGCAGACCCTTGTTCGATTGAAGCTGCTGGATCCGGAGGTTTTGGCCCAACTGTTGAGCCGTGAACTGGGTATCCCGCGCGTGGAGCTGAAATCCTATTTGGTGGATACCAGCGTACTGGAGGTGATGCCGGAGGCCTTGGCCCGGAAGCATCGGGTGCTGCCCTTGTTTAAGCTGGGTCAAACCTTAACGGTAGCCACCGCCGATCCGTTGAATCTCGTTGCGCTGGATGAGATCCGGCTGCGCACCAATCTGATGGTCGAGCCGGTGGTGGCCACAGAGGCGGAGATTGCCCATGCGTTGGAGGAGTATTACGGGGCGCGAGGTCGCTTGGATGAGATGATCTCCGACTTGACTCAGGAGAAGCTCGGGCTCCGTCCTGGGATTGCTCCTGAGGCGAAGCAGCTGCAGGGACTCGTGACCGAGCCGCCCATAGTTCGGCTGGTGAACTTCTTTCTGGCGGATGCGATCCGCACCCGAGCCTCCGACATCCATTTGGAGTCGGAGGAAAACGGACTGCGGGTCCGTTTTCGCGTGGATGGGCTCTTGCGGGAGTTCACGACGGTGCCAAAACATCTGGAAGCCCCTGTTGTCTCCAGGATCAAAATTCTCTCCAACCTTGACATCGCGGAGCGGCGAAAGCCGCAGGATGGGCGCTGCCGCATCTCGATGGAAGGGCACGAGGTGGACATCCGCGTGTCGGTGATGCCGTCGGTGAACGGCGAGACGGTCGTGCTTCGTCTGCTGGATACCACAGGGCTTCAGATCGGATTGGATCAGATGGGAATGTCGCCGGAGCTTCTCACCAGATACCAAGCGCTCCTGCATCGCGGCTGGGGGATCCTTCTGTCCACCGGGCCGACCGGCTCCGGCAAGACCACCACCCTCTACGCCTCCTTATCGACGCTCAATGCCGTTGAGCGCAACATCATCACCATCGAGGACCCGGTGGAATACCACCTGCCCGGCGCCCGACAGATTCAGGTGAACCCGGCCGTGGATCTCACCTTCGCCAACGGCTTGCGCGCCATCCTGCGGCAGGACCCGAACATCATCATGGTGGGTGAGATTCGGGATCGGGAGACGGCGGAGATTGCAGTCCAAGCCGCCCTGACAGGCCACCTGGTCTTCTCCACCCTGCACACCAACGACGCCCCAACCGCCATTACGCGCCTTTTAGACATGGGGATCGAGCCGTTCCTTATCGTTTCCAGTCTCATCGGGGTTCTGGCCCAGCGGCTGGTCCGGACAATTTGTCCAGAGTGCAAGGTGCCGGATCCTGCCCAGACGGAAATGGCCACACAACAGGGATTTTTGGTTGAGGACAAAAAGCCGATCGTCTGCATGCGGGGCAAGGGGTGTCGCACCTGCAGCCAGACCGGCTACCGGGGTCGGCTTGGGATTTTTGAGTTGATGGGGATGGATGAAGGATTAAGCCGACTGGCGATCGCCAAGGCCTCCTCCATTGAAATCAAGACATACGCCGTCGCCCATGGGATGCGAACCCTGCGGCAGGATGGGATTGCGAAGATCGCCGCTGGGATCACGACGGTGGAGGAGGTTTTGCGGGTGACCCAACAGGAGTGATGCGACCGATGCCGACCTTTACTTATAACGCTCGAGATGAATCGGGCCGCTTGATCAAAGGCGTCCTGGAGGCGGAGTCCAAAGTGGTCGTGGCTGATCGGCTGCGCACAATGGGATATCTTGTGACCCGCATGGAGGAGATGGGCGCGGCGACGATCCAACTACCTGATGTACTGTTTCGGCCGTCCGCGTCACAGGAAGAAATCCTTTTAATGGCCATCCAATTGTCCAACCTGGTGGAGGCAGGGATTCCTCTGCTCTCGGCTCTTCAGGGGATAGCCACCCAAACCGGCCAGGGACCTCTCCGAGAGGCCCTCGAGGCAGTGGTGCGGGAAGTGGAAGGAGGGAACACCCTCTCGGCAGGATTGAGCCATCATCCGGGAGTCTTTCCAAAATTGATGCCGAGTCTTGCGGCCGTTGGGGAGGCCTCCGGAAAGCTGGACCTGGTTCTGAACCGGTTCGCAGGTCTCATCGAGAAGGAGATGACCTTGAAAAGGACCGTGCAGGGGGCGCTGCTGTACCCGGTGTTTCTTTTTGCGACCTCCTTGTCGCTGGTCCTCTTTGTCGTCACCTTTGTGGTGCCGCAGTTTGCCGCCTTGTTCGCCAAGGCCGGGATTCCGCTGCCGGTGCCGACCCAGATGATGTTTGCCGTCGGCATGTCCATCCGAACCCATTGGATACTCCTTCTTTTCGGCCTCGCCGCCGGGTTGATGGGACTGGGGATGCTTCCTCGGCTGCCGGCGGTACGGGCCCGTCTGGATCGGGTTCTCCTCAAGCTGCCGCTGGTCGGGCCGATCCTTCATCAAACCTATGTGGCGCGGTTTTCCAGAACGCTGGGAACATTGGTGGGGGCCGGCCTGCCGATCTTGAAGGCGCTGGAGACCACCGAAGGGACCATCGGCAATCAGGTGATTTTGAAAGAGGTCCAGCGGGTCCGGATGGCCGTGGAGCGGGGGGAACGGATGGCGGCAACGCTCTCCACGGGCTCGGTCTTTTATCCGGATGCGATCCAGATGATTGCCGTCGGGGAGGAATCGGGCCGATTGGACGGGATGCTGGAAAAGGTGGCCGATTTTTATGAGCTTCGGGTGAATTACAGCGTCAAGAAGATGACAACGCTTTTGGAGCCGATCTTGTTGGTGGTGATGGGAGGAATCGTTGCATTGATCATGGCATCGCTGCTTTTACCTTTATTCGACATGGTGAAGGTTCTTCAGAAAGGAGGAATGCGATGAAGAGGGAAAGGGGTTTCACGCTGGTGGAGTTGATCATCGTGATTGCCGTCATCGCGATCTTGGTGGGGATTGGTCTGCCGCGGTTGCGAGGAATGATCGATGAAGGCAACACCACCAGGGCCGCATCGGAATGTCGGGCGCTGCAGGCGGCTGTGGAGTCCTACTACATCCACAACAGCAAGGCGTACCCCGCCACCGGTTCAACCTGGGAGTCTGCGCTGACCGGCGCTACACCCAAGCTGATCGGCTCGGCCTTGACCGACCCGTTCAGCACCTCGGCGGCCCAATATCAATACGCGAAGTCCTCCAACGGGCTTTACTACGTGATCTCGTCAGTCGGACCGAACAACACCGCTGACATTACCGGCATCGGCAATAGCGGCTCCATCACCGGCACGGCGGGGGACGACATCTATGTCTCCAACGGCACCAGTGGAACGGGTGGGTTTTAAAGGCAGGGGATTTACCCTGATCGAGCTGATGCTGGCGATCGTTCTGTTGGTCACCGGCATCAGTGCGGCGACCTTTGTCTTTAGTCGGGGGATTTTCGCCACCACCGACGCCGAGGCCATGGAGCAGGGGATGGCCCTGGCCCAGTCGAAGATGGAAGATCTCCGGGCTACGGCGTTCGGCTCCATCGCCAGCTTGGCAAAAGCGGCTGTCTCCGGGTGGACCGGTTTTTCACGCCAGGTGGATGTGACGCAGCCTGGTGGGACGAACAGCAACTTCAAGCAGGTGGTGGTGACGGTTTATTGGAACACCGTAGACACAGAACTCTCGACCTCGCTGTCGACCTATGTGGTGAACAACTGAGATGGGAAAGTGGCGTTCGTGGATGATCAAGCTGTGTGTGGCCGCGCTTCGAGCCCTGCAAAAAGGCCGCGACGGGGAAGGCCCTCTGCTGGAGAGTGAGCTCAGGCCGGCAGGCGAGCGGGTGCTTTACGATGCCTTCCATGACGCCTTGACCGGTTTGCCGAACCGGGGATTGTTTATCGACCACTTGAACCATGCCATTGAACGATCCAAACGCCGGCCGAATTATCTTTTTGCCGTCCTCTTCTTGGACATCGACCGCTTCAAGGTCATCAACAACAGTCTCGGCCACACGGTAGGAGACCAATTGATTACCGTCATCGCGCGGCGGCTCAAAGAGTCGTTAAGGCCCAGCGATACCTTGGCCCGTTTTGCCGGAGATAAGTTCACCATCCTTCTGGAAGGCATCCGGGGCGTCCATGACGCCATCCGCGTGGCCGATCGAATCCAGCGGGGACTGGGGCCGCCGTTCCGGCTGGGTGATGATGAGATTTTCGCGACCGCCAGCATTGGGATTGTGCCCAGCACCGTCGGGTATCAGGAGTCGGTGGAGTTCCTGCGGGATGCTGAAACGGCCATGTACCGGGCCAAGGCGCAGGGACGGGCCTGCTACCAGCTTTCCGACAGCCAGATGCATGCCCGGGCGGTCTCTCTTTTGCAGATCGAGACCGATTTAAGACGAGCCGTAGAACACCACCACTTTGTGGTCCACTATCAGCCGATCGTTTCTTTGCAGACAAACCGACTTGTGGGTATGGAGACGTTGATCCGGTGGCCCCACCCCCAACGGGGGCTCCTGCCTCCTGCCGACTTCCTGCATCTGTTGGAAGAGATGGGCCTGATCATTCTGGTTGACCGGTGGGTCCTGCGCCAGGCCTGCGTTCAGATGCGCCAGTGGCAGGAGCGCCTGTCCGCCAACGAGCCTTTGACCGTCAATGTCAATTTCTCCCGGCTGCACTTTTCCAATCCCGGGATCGTCCAGCTTATCGATCAGGTGCTTCAGGAGACGCGGCTGCACCCCAGCAGTTTAAATGTGGAGATCTCGGAAAGCGGCATCATGGAGAACATCGACTCGGCCGAGCAGCTGCTGTCTCAACTCAAGGCCAGGCAGGTCGGCCTGTGCATTGATGATTTCGGGACCGGTCATTCGAGTTTAAATTACCTCCACCGGTTCCCGATCGATACACTGAAGGTCGACCGAGCCTTTGTCAGCAACATCGTCAAGGGAAGGGAAGATCTGCAGATCGTCCGCACGATCATCAGCTTGGCCCACAACCTCGGGATAAAGGTGATTGCCGAGGGAATCGAAACGGCGGAACAAGCGGATCTCCTTAAAGAGCTGGAATGCGAATATGGGCAGGGCTACCTCTTCTCCAGGCCGGTCGATGCGAAAGAGGCGGAAAAACTGCTGGGAAAGGGGACTTCGCCGTGGCGGAGATGAAGGGAGTGACCTTGATCGAGCTGATGATCAGCATCCTCTTATTCGCGATGCTGATGACGGCATCGGCCTTCGCCATCAATCCGGTTTTGCTTGGATGGTCAAGCCAGCAGGACCGGATGGAGATCCAGCGATCTGTGCAGGATGGGGTGGAGAAGGCCACCCGCGACCTGCGGCTGGCCGGCACACTGCAGAACGACGCCAATCATGCGATTCGATTCACCGTGAGGGAATCGGGCGTTCAGAACTCTTACATCTTCTATCTCTACAACGCCGCCGATGCCTGGCCGCCGGCCTACAACCAGACCACTTACCAGCTTTACAAGGCCTCCTTAACCGGCGGGATCAACGGGACGTTCACCTACGGCGCCGGCACCCTGCTGATCCGCAACATCAGTCCGCCGCCGACCTCCGATCTCTCGGTGAGCGGCTCGACGGCCACGTTGGACCTGACCTTAAGCCGCGGGAACGAGACCTTCCATCTGGCCAAAGAGATCAAGAAGAGGAATTGAGGATGGACAACCGCGGATCGATCCTTATCATGACGTTGGCGCTGGTGCTGGTTCTCGTGGGGCTGGTGAGCGGGTTCTTGTACGCGGCAGGCACCTTCACCTTAAACAGTGGATGGGAGGAGACGGATATGCGAGCCCTTTGGCTGGCGGAGGCCGGGTTGGATAAAGCGATCTGGAGCCTGATGACACCGGTTGCCAGCGGCGGGCAGGGAGAAACCTGGACGACCGCCGGCACGACGGAAAATTTAGGCAGCGGCAGCTACACGATGGTGGTTGATCGGTGGGATTTTGCGCTGGCCGCCAACAACGCCACGGCCTCCGATTCGCCGGCACAGACCAATTCCGCTGTGGGGCCGGCGAAAGCGATTGACGGGGATGATACGACTTACTGGGAATCCAAGAATAAGCCGTCGAGCGGCAACCCCCAGGCGATCATCATCGCTTTCCCTTACACGCTGACGGTCAACAAGGTTCGATTCCTCGTGCCATCCGGATCTTCCAATCAGGCCCCCACGGACTACACCTGGGCTGTTTCCACAGATGGCTCCACGTACACGACGGTGGTGACTGTGACCAGCGGCGGTGGCGGCGACGGTGACAGTGGTAGTGGCGCCTCCGATGTGACGAGTACCTTCTCGGCCCAGTCCAACGTGAATTACCTCAAGCTCACCGTCACGGGGGTCGGCGGCGGAAGCATTGGGACAAGGATCGCCACCTTGGAGGCGATCGGGGCCCGGGTGACCTCGACCGGCACGGTCAATTCAATCAGCCGGACGGTGCGGCAGACCGCTGTTGCCGACGATGGTTCGCCGCAAAACCAAGTCTCTTACAATGAGCCGGACTGGAGCGAGCTGTGAAAAAAACCAAGCAGACGCTCGGGATCGATCTGGGAAGCGCCGTCTTTAAACTCGCCATCCTGGAGTGGAATGAAGGCCGCCCCCTTTTGGCCAAGGCGAGGATGGTAGAATTGCCCCTTGGCGCGGACGCGGCAGCGCGGCAGGAGGGAATGAAGAAGCTGCTCACGGAGATCTCTCCGGAGCGGTTCTCTCAGGTGGTCGTCCTGGTTGACGATCCGTTCCTCTGTCTGCAACAGCTCTTGGTTCCGCGAATGCCATCGGCAGAGTTGCCGGGAGCCATCCGGTGGGAACTTCAGCGGTACTTGGCGGTTCCACCGGAGGAAGCGATTGTGGATTATCAGGTTTTGGGAGAAGCCGATGTGGGTGGCGTGAAGAAGCTGCGGCTTCTGGTGACGGCCATCCCCGAAGGGGTGGTCCAGGACCAGCTTAAGATTCTGGCGCAGGCCGGGCTTCGTCCAACGCACCTGATGCCGAAGGCGGTTGCCGTGGCGGCTTGGTTCAATCAGAGGAGCCGCGTCGGCACGGCGCCCGTCGCTTTACTGGATTTAGGGGCGGTATCTTCTCAGTTCCTCGTCGTGCAAGAGGGGCGGCCTGTTTTTGCCCGAAAGATCCCGGTGGCCGGGTTGGAGATGACCAAAGCGATGACGGCCGTCCTCATGACAACGCAAGGCCAGGGAGGTTTCACCGAGACGGAGGCGGAGAGAATCAAACGGGAGGTAGGAATTCCCTCCGCGGACGCTCCTTCAACGGTGATAGAGCGAGGGATTTCCAGCGTCCAACTGCTGTCGCTCATCCGAAGCCCTCTCGAGCGCCTGGCGGCGGAGTTGGAACGCTCCTTAAATTTCTATGGGGAGTCCACCCCCGACGAAAACGTCACGGAGCTGATTCTGGTGGGTGGAGGGGCGCAGATGAAACACCTGGCGCAATGGCTTCAGGATCGGCTGCACATCCAAGTGGCGATCCCATCCCCTTTGGACGGGATTCCCCAGGCAACGGATGCGGTCGAAGAAGCAGCGGCGCACTCCGCGCTGAGTCTTGTGCCGGTGCTCGGAACCCCCTTCGGCGCGGAGAAGGGATTGAACCTGTTGCCGCCTCAACTGAAGGGAGCGGTCCAGACCCAGATCAAGCGTGCTGTGCTGACCGGCGGTTTGGCCGCGCTCCTCGTTGGGGGCATATTGCTGTGGCTTGGGTTATGGATCTTCTGCCAGAGTCTCCAGAAACAGATGGCTGCTTTTCAGACCGAACACGCTGCCATTCTGCAGGAGGGGGTTCGAGCGCGGGCTGGATTGGCTGTCCAAGAGCGGCTGGCTCAGGAGGCGGACTGGGAGGGGCTGTTTAAAGAATTAAGCCAAGTGACGCCCCGAGAGATCTATCTCACCGGGCTGTCGGTGGAGGATCGGCGAGTGGCTCTTCGGGGACGGGTTCAAGATCTCGGCCGGCCGGCGGACATTGTTGTTATGGAGTTTATCCATACGCTCGAGAATGGGTTGTTGACGCAGGTTCGGTTGACATCAAACCGACAGGCGGATCCGGCTGGGCGGGAATCGGAGTTTGTGATCGGGAGCGTTCTGAGATGATCTCCATCCAGCAGGTGGAGTCCACCCTGCGTGGGCAGCCACGGCTTGTCTTGATTGGTGGGATCGTTCTGTTGTGTCTCGTCGGCGGGCTTCTCTATGTGCCGCGGGTGATGTTATTGCAGAAAACCCTCCCAGAATGGCGTCACCTCAAGGCGGAGCTGACCGATGCCAGGCAGCTGCTGAATCAGCTTCATGATGGAGAAATCCCCGCTCTCCCTGATGGAGACCAACTCTCAACCGTCTTAGCCGGTCTCAACGCGCTGGCCCGCGACCATCAGGTTCAATTTCTGGAGGTCACGCCGGCAGCGCCGGCATCCGGCGGCCCGCCGGATCTGATGGTAGTACCGGTGGAGCTTCAGGCAGAAGGGACCTATCGATCGCTGGGAGAATTCTTGGGGGCGTTACGGCAGACAGCCACCATCGGAGCGGCCTTCGTCCGCCGCATTCAGATGGAGCGGGATGAGAGGATCTTGCCGCGGGTCCATGCCCGGCTTTCGATCGAACTGACATTGTGTCCATCCTCCAACAATGAATCCTAAACAGCGCTGGATTATGGGAATCTTAGGGGTTTTAGTCGTCGTGGTCTGGGCCCGCGGCCTGACAGCGCGGCCCGTCCACGCCGTTCGCCCTGGGCACGGTGTTCATCCTTCGGCCCTTCGGCTTCGCTCAGGGCAGGCTTCAGCTCAGGATGAACGGCGCGTCGAAGGGCGGGGTCGGCCTTCGCTCAACAACTCTCGCTTTACCGAGTGGGGAGGCAACCCATTTGAGAAAGACCATAAGAAGCCGGCCGTTTCCATCTTGAAGGAGCCCGTCGATGATCTGCTGACAGGCATTCTCTGGGATTCCAACACCCCGTCGGCCATTGTGAACAACCGGCTGGTTGGTGTCGGCGATCGGGTCGGCCGGTGGGAGGTGAAGGAGATCACCCGAGACAGCGTGCTCCTTTCCGATGGTGCAACGACCAAAAAGTTGATTTCTAAAGGAGGTCCACGATGAAACAGCCTCTTCGACAGACGATCTTGGTAGTCGATGATGAAGTGGATATGGTGCAAATGCTCTCGAAGCGTCTCGAGCAGTGGGGTTATCGGGTGTTGACGGCCACCAACGGAGAGCGAGGCCTTCTGTTGGCTGAAAAAGAACGGCCGGATCTCATCCTCTTGGATGTCCTGTTGCCGATGATGAAGGGTCGGGAGGTGTGCGCCCGCCTCAAGGCAAACCCAAGCACAAGAGAGATCCCGGTGATCTTCGTGACGGCATTGGGCATGCCGGAGCAGGTGAAGGCAGGGATGGATCTCGGCGCGCAGGACTACATCGTTAAACCCTGGGAACCGGATGAGCTCAAGGAACGGATTTGGGTTTGCCTGATGCGTCGTGCCGCGAGAACCGATTAATCCGTCTCGCGCCCCCGGCGGCGCTGGCGCAGGAGATCCGCTGACGCCATTCCAATGGTGAAGGTTTTGGTGGTCTGCAAGAAGAGCGCCCGGCCGGAATGGGTTGGCAGGGATCAGCTTCACCACAAACAAGCGCTTGAAGCCCACACCAGGACGCTGCAGCATGTCCTGCAGGTTTTAAAGTCCGCCGGCATTTCCTCCGAAACCGCCTATCGCTCCAATCGGTTGGATGAGACGCCGTTTGACGGGGTGATTTCCATCGGGGGGGACGGCACGTTCCTGGAAGCGGCCCGCGGAGTCCGAAGCCACCAATGGATCTTCGGAGTCAACTCCGACCCACAGCGGTCCGTCGGCAGCTTCTGCTCCGCCACCCGCGCGACGTTTAAAAAGATCCTCACACGATTCCTCGATGGGGAAGGCCGCGTGATGAGATTGGAACGGCTTCTCCTGGAGCTCAACGGCACTCCGTTGGGCCTGCAGGTGTTGAACGACGTTCTGATCACCCATAAGACTCCGGCGGCGATGAGCCGGTACTGGCTCAAGGTCGGCCGCGTGAAGGAAGAGCAGCGCAGCTCCGGCTTGTGGATCGCCCCCGCCGCCGGCTCCACCGGCGCGATCCGGTCCGCCGGCGGGCGCGTTCTTCCCCGCACGTCCCCGCTGGTCCAGTACCGGCCGCGCGAACTTTACAAGGGCGACCGGTTCCATTACCGGTTAACCGGCGGCTCGGTCTCTTTGAGAGAGCAGCCGATCCAGGTCGGCTCCTTGATGCAGCAGGGATTGATCTGCGTAGACGGAGAGCATCTGACGTTCCCCTTCGGATACGGCGGCCTGCTGGCCGTCAAGCGCTCTCCCTATCCGCTTCAGGTCGTTGAATAAAAAGGTCCATCGTCGTCTTGGCGTAATAAAATGGGGGAAGGAGGTGTGCTATGAAACAAGATCCGAGAGGAGCGCACGCACTGGCATGGCTCCTGGTGATTTTCTGTGCTGCAGGCCGCGTGCATGCGGAGACCCTGCTCATCGATAATTTCCAGGGCAGCGAGGATGTCAACCGATTGGGGAACCGGGTCAACGTTTTTCTCCAAGACCCCTCTGAGTCATTGGCGAGCCGATGGCACGATGTCATCGAAAGCACGCAGAAACGGGTGCTCGTGCTCAAGTACAAAAAAAACAATAAGGGCGGCCCGTTTGACAGCGGCGGATGGTGCGGCTACTACACGCTGTTGAAATCCGGGAAGGACAAATTCTTCAATGCCAGTCGTTACCAGGCGATCACCTTCTGGGTTCGAGGGAAGAGCGGGTACGAGAACTTTGTCATCGGCGTGGCGGACCGCCGTTGGGACAAGCTCGGGGATTCGGTGAAATCCCAGGAAATCGGTGTCTACCTGCCGTCCGGAAAGCTCACCACCGAATGGCAGAAGGCGACGATTCCATTAAGTGAATTCTTCGTGGACATGGAACAACTGGCCGCCATTTCCATCGTTTTCGATGGAGACTTGTATCCCACCGGCGGACAACTCGGCACCATTTATCTTGCCGACATCGTCCTCGAGTAACCGTATTTTTTGCTGAGCTCTTCCTTTCCGAGGAGAGGTAAGATAGAAGCTCGGAAAGGGGGATCGATGCAGGCCACGAACAACGCGGTTGTGCGGTGGGTTGAGGAGATGGCGCACTTGGCAAAGCCGGATCGGGTCCTCTGGCTGGACGGCTCGGATCAGGAATACACCCAGTTGCGCACCGAAGCGGTCAGGAGCAATCAACTCATTCCCCTGAACGCGCAGAAGCATCCGGGCTGTTACCTTCATCGTTCCCATCCGCAGGATGTGGCCAGGACGGAACAGTGCACCTACGTCTGCACGCCGACTCGCGAGGAGGCCGGCCCGAACAACAACTGGATGCTGCCGGATGAGGCCTACGCGAAACTGGGTACGCTGTTCGACGGCATCATGCGCGGCCGGACGATGTACGTCATCCCGTACCTGCTCGGACCCAAAGGATCCCCGTCAGCCAGGGTCGGGTTCGAGCTGACCGACAGCGTCTACGTGGCGGTCAACATGGCGATCATGACCCGGATGGGAACCGTTGCCCTCGAACACCTCGGCGGTTCGCCCGACTTCATCAAAGGGCTTCATTCCATCGGCACGCTGGATCCGCAAAACCGCTTCATCTGCCATTTTCCCCAAGACCGGACCATCTGGAGCGTCAACTCCGGCTACGGGGGCAACGCCCTGCTGAGCAAAAAATGCGCGGCGCTGCGGATCGGCAGCTGGTTGGGGAACGCAGAAGGTTGGTTGGCTGAACACATGCTGATCATGGGGGTAGAGGACCCGAAGGGAAAGATCACCTACATTGCAGGGGCCTTCCCGTCGGCCTGCGGCAAAACGAATCTCGCCATGCTGCAGCCCTCAGGCAAATTCAGCAGCTACCGGGTCTGGTGCGTCGGGGACGACATCGCCTGGCTGCGTCCAGGCACAGATGGGCGACTCTACGCGATCAACCCGGAGGCGGGATTCTTTGGGGTCGCCCCGGGGACGAATCAAAAGACCAATCCCAACATGATGAAGACGATTTCCCGCAACACGATCTTCACCAACGTGGGGATGGGCCCGGATCAGACGATTTGGTGGGAGGGGCTGAATCTTCCGTCGGAAACGACCGGATTTCTGGACTGGCAGGGCAGGCCTTGGAATCCAGAAAGCGGCATCAAGGCGGCGCATCCCAATTCCCGGTTCACGACGCCGATCAAGCAATGCCCGGTCTACTCCCCGGAGTGGGAGAACCCGCAGGGGGTTCCGATCTCCGCGATCCTCTTCGGATGCCGCCGGTCGAAACTCCTGCCGCTCGTGGTGGAATCGTTCAACTGGCAGCACGGCGTCTATCTCGGGGCGACGCTCAGCTCGGAGACCACCGCCGCGGCAACCGGGGCGACCGGTGTCGTGCGGACCGACCCCATGGCGATGCTGCCATTTTGCGGGTACAACATGGGGGATTACTTCAAACATTGGCTGGAGATCGGCCGCGCCCTGGCGCATCCGCCCAAGATTTTTCGGGTGAACTGGTTTCAAACGAACGCGCAGGGACGGTTCATCTGGCCCGGGTTCAGCGAGAACCTACGGGTCATCCGATGGGTCATGGATCGCTGCCAGGACAGCGGCCGAGTTGTCGAGACCCCGATCGGCTACCTGCCGGATCCGGATCGGTTTGACACGAACGGGTTGTCGTTGGACGCGGAGGAGCTAAAACAGCTTTTTCACGTGGATCGGGAGGGGTGGCTGGGAGCTGCCCAGCAGCAAACAGACTTCTTGAGCCAATTTGGCGGGCGGTTGCCGAGAGAACTTCTGGAGGAACAGCACGCCTTGATGGATCGGTTAAGAAAATAATGAAAAGTTATTGGCTGCACGGGGTGCTCATTCTCGGAGCAATTCTTTTTTTCTGTCCCGCTGTTTTCGCGCACAGTGACGCGAGGGATGGGCCGGCGGCCAAAGCGGTCGAAAAAGCCCTGGAGAGCGGGAACGTCGACTTCGTCCTTATCTGGGTGCGCAGCGACGACGAAGAGGAGGTGAAAAAAGACTTCGAGCGGACGGTTTCTGTCCGGAAGCTTGGCCAAACGGCACGGGAATTGGCCGATGTCTATTTTCTGGAGACGGTGGTTCGGCTTCATCTGGCGGCAGAAGGGATTCCTTACACGGGGCTCAAGCCGGCAGGTTCCGTCCTCGAGCCGGTGATTCCAGCGGCAGACAAGGCGATCGAAGATAACTTCTTGTACCCGGTGCTTAAGCTGTTGAGCGACTCCACAGAACAGAACGTCCGGCAACGTTTCGGGCAGGTGATGGCCAAAAAGGATTTCAACCCGGAGGATCTGGAAGCCGGCCGCCAGTACGTGAAGTCGTATGAGGAGTTCATTCACATCGTTGAGCGGATCTACGCGGCGGCGACGCAGCCGGTCGAAGAACATTGACCCATGGACGACCTGAAGCGGGATGACCTCTACACCTGCCCGATGCATCCGGAGATCGTGCGGCCTGGGCCCGGCTCCTGCCCGAAATGCGGCATGGCACTCGAATCCCGGATGGCCCAGCCGAAAGAAGAGGAAGCCCACCCCGAATTAGCGGACATGACCCGTCGGTTTTGGATCAGCCTTCTCTTCACGATTCCCATTCTGGCGTTGGCCTTCTCGGCAGGGATGCCCTGGGCCCAGTTTATCCTGGCCACGCCGGTTGTCCTCTGGGGAGGGCGGCCCTTTTTCCAGCGGGGATGGGCTTCGATCATCCAGCGGAGCGCCAACATGTTTACGCTCATTGCGCTTGGGCTAGGGACGGCCTATGGCTACAGCGCGGTCGCCGTCCTTGCGCCGGGCATTTTCCCGAGAGCGTTCCGCGGGGCGAACGGAGAGGTGGCGATCTATTTTGAAGCGGCCGCCGTCATCACGACCTTGGTTCTGCTCGGACAGGTTTTAGAGCTCCGAGCCCGGAGCCAAACCGGCAGTGCGATCAAGGCCCTCCTGGGGCTGGCGCCCAAAACGGCCCGGCTTCTCTGGGAAGACGGAACGGAGCAGGATGTCCCCTTGGATCAGGTGAAGCCAGGTGACCGGCTTCGAGTCCGACCAGGAGAGAATGTCCCGGTGGATGGTGTGGTGTTGGAGGGAACTAGTTCTGTGGACGAGTCCATGGTTACGGGAGAATCGATCCCTGTCGAGAAAACCTCGGGGAACCGAGTGATCGGAGCTACCGTCAACGGCACAGGCAGCTTCGTCATGCGGGCTGAACGGGTGGGAAGCGAGACGTTGCTGGCCCAGATCGTTCGGATGGTCAGCGAAGCACAGCGCAGTCGCGCCCCGATTCAGCGGTTGGCGGACGTCGTCTCCTCTTACTTTGTCCCAGCCGTTGTGCTGACTGCCGTCGGGACCTTTCTCGCTTGGGCATTCATCGGCCCGGAGCCGCGGATGGCCTATGCGTTGATCAATGCCGTGGCAGTCCTGATCATCGCCTGTCCGTGCGCATTGGGCCTTGCCACGCCGATGTCCATCATGGTGGGTGTAGGCCGGGGGGCTCTTGCAGGGGTCCTCATCAGGAATGCCGAGGCGCTCGAAATCCTCGAAAAGATCGACACCCTGGTCGTGGACAAAACCGGAACACTCACCGAAGGCGCACCGAAGTTGGTATCGGTCATGCCGATCCAGCACGGCAACGAGCAGGAACTTCTCTCTCTGGCCGGGAGTTTGGAGCGCGGAAGCGAGCATCCCTTGGCTGCTTCCATCGTGGTTGGAGCTTTAGGCCGGGGAGCAGCGCTGGTTGAGGCCAAGGGATTCAAGTCGGTGACCGGCAGGGGAGTGATGGGAGTGGTAACCGGCCATTCGGTAGCGCTCGGCAGCCAAAAGCTCATGGAGGAGTTGAAGGTTTCAAGCGATGGATTCTCACAGCAGGCCGACACCCTCCGGAAGGAAGGCCAGACGGTGATGTTTATGGCGGTGAATGGGAAGATGGCCGGTCTGCTTGGCGTCGCCGATCCGATCAAATCCTCCACCCCGGAGGCCATTCAGATCCTCCACCGTGAGGGGGTGCGCGTGATGATGGTTACAGGAGACAACCAGACCACCGCTGAGGCCGTCGCCAAACGACTTGGGCTTGATGAGGTGCAGGCAGGGGTGCTGCCCGAACAGAAAGGGGAGATCGTGAAACACCTCCAGGCCCAGGGCCGCGTCGTGGCGATGGCGGGAGACGGTATCAATGATGCGCCCGCTTTAGCGCGGGCCGACGTCGGGATTGCGATGGGCACCGGCACCGATGTGGCGATGGAAAGCGCGGGCGTCACGCTCGTGAAAGGGGACTTGCGGGGCATTGCGCGGGCCAGGCGATTGAGCCGGGCAACCATGCGCAACATCCGGCAGAATCTGTTCTTCGCTTTCATCTACAACGTACTCGGCGTCCCGATTGCGGCAGGTGTTTTGTATCCCTTCTTCGGAATTGTGCTCAGCCCCATGATCGCCAGCGCTGCCATGACCTTCAGCTCCGTCTCGGTCATCGCCAATGCGCTTCGGCTTCGTCGGCTGGCACTTTAGGGTTGAGGTAGAATACCAATCCATGGATGACGACGCTCAGGCGATCCGGCGTTTCCATAAATTGTTCGCCCGCATTCGGAGGAGCGGGCTGAAGGAACCGACCGCGGTGGCGCTCGCCACCGCAGATTCCCGAGGCCGCCCGTCGGTGCGGATGGTTCTCCTGAAAGAGGCGGATGAGCGGGGATTCGTCTTCTACACAAACCTGCACAGCCGGAAGGGAAAGCAGCTTGCCGAAAATCCCCACGCGGCACTCTGCTTTTATTGGGAGCCGATCGGGATGCAGGTCACGGTGGAGGGCACGGTGGCGAGAGTTTCCGATGGCGAGGCCGACGCCTACTGGGCCACCCGCCCCCGTCAGAGCCAGATCAGCGCCTGGGCGTCCCTGCAATCCGGTCTGCTCGAAAGCCGGCGCCTCCTGCTTGTCCGCGCGGCCCGCTACGCCGTGAAATTTGCCGGACGCCCGGTCCCGCGCCCGCCGCACTGGTCCGGCTTCCGCGTGGTTCCGGACCGCATCGAGTTCTGGACACGCCGCCCGTTCCGCCTGCACGACCGGGAGCTGTATTTCCGACGGGGAAGGCGCTGGGTCCGCCGGCGGCTGTATCCTTGAATGGATCGGGATCCCGTTGACTTACTCCATCGCCGACGGCCTGGCGCTCGGGTTTATCGCCTACCCTGTAATGAAGCTCCTCTTTATACGCAGCCGGACGCCTTAAATTCAGCCGCTTGACATATATACTTTTGTCTACTATACTCCTGTTTGAACACAGGAGTATCACAGTGGCAAAAGAACCTACCCGAATACCTTCGTTCATCCTAACCGAGCAGCTGGAACAGAAGATCTATTTGATCCGAGGACAAAAAGTCATGTTTGATCATGACTTGGCGGAGCTTTATGGGGTGCCAACGAAGAGATTGAATGAGCAAGTTCGCCGAAATAGTCCCCGTTTTCCCTTCGATTTCGTGTTCCAACTCTCGCTCGAAGAATTCAGTTCTTTAAGGTCGCAGATTGCGACCTTAAAGCCGGGGATTGGATTTCGTCCATGAAAGAACCAACCCGAGTTTGGAACCCGCCCAATAAATATCTTGCCGAAAGCCGAGAATTTCTTGACCAACCGGATATGGCCGATCTGGAAGTCTACGAAGACGATTCGCAGTCGATTCTCTCGCACAACGACAGCCCGGACATTGGATTCCGCTGGAGCATCAATCCTTATCGGGGATGTTTTCATGCGTGCAGTTACTGCATGTCTGGTGATACCCAAATTGCAATGGGGAATGGAACTACTAAAGTTCTTTCCGAGATACGGGTGGGCGATGAAATTTATGGAACCGTCTTCCGTGGAGGATACCGCCGTCTGGCAAAGACGTCAGTTCTCGCTCATTGGTCTGTTGTAAAACCCGCATACCGCATCACGCTTGAAGATGGGACGCAGCTCATCGCAAGTGCCGATCATCGATTTCTAACCAATCGCGGCTGGAAGTATATAACTGGAACAGAACAAGGTTCGGAAACGCGTCCCCATCTTACAACGAATAATAAACTCCTTGGCATCGGTCGTTTTACATCTCAACCTGAAGCGGACCTCGAGTACAAGAGAGGATACTTGTGTGGCATGATTCGAGGAGACGGACTTTTAGGATCTTATACATACCATGGCCGCAGAAAAGCTTGGGATACTGTTCACCAATTTCGACTGGCACTTGTCGACTCGGAAGCCCTTCAGCGGGCACGGCAGTACCTGTTGGTGTTTGAAGTTCCAACTTACGAGTTTTTGTTTCAACGGGAGACGGCCCGGCGCCAACCCCTGCGCGCGATCCGTACGTCTGCTCGCCTTCACGTTGAGCGCGTCGGCCAGCTTGTTCGGTGGCCAATGGATGCAAGCGTCAGCTGGCGCAAGGGTTTCCTGGCCGGTATTTTCGATGCAGAAGGATGCTACAGTCGCGGAATTCTCCGCATGTTCAACACCAACCAAACCATCATTGATTGCATCACCGATAGTCTCGGAAGACTCCATTTCGATTATGCACTGGAGAATAGACCAGGCTGCAACAAGCCTGTTTATACGGTTCGCATTGTCGGTGGTATCCGGGAACACCTGCGATTTTTTCAAACAGTTAATCCAGCCATCAGCCGGAAAACGAATATTGCCGGGCAAGCGATCAAGAATCATGCTCGGCGGGTGTCTTCTATCGAAGCTCTTGGGCTAGCATTGCCGCTCTTCGACATCACGACTAGTACGGGTGATTTCATCGCCAACGGTGTAATCAGCCACAACTGCTACGCTCGACCGACGCATGAGTATTTCGGGCTAGGGGCCGGGACCGACTTCGAGCGGAAGATTTTCGTCAAGCGCAACGCGCCGATTCTACTGGAGCAAGCATTCCGGCGTCCATCCTGGAAAGGGGAGCGGGTCGTTTTCTCCGGCGTGACCGATTGCTACCAGCCGCTGGAGGCGGCTTGGCGGCTGACCCGCGGCTGTCTGCAGGTCTGTCTGGATTTCCGGAACCCGGCGGCGATCATCACCAAGTCGGTCTTGATCCGGCGGGACATCGACATCCTGAAGCAGTTGACGCGGGAGGCCTCGGTGAGTGTCGCCATCAGCATTCCATTTCTCGATGATGAGATCGCCTCGGCGGTGGAATCGGGAGCGCCGGCGATCCGCCGGCGGTTTGAGACGCTGGCGATCTTAGCGGAAGAGGGAATCTGCGTCGGGATCGGGGTTGCGCCGATCATTCCCGGCCTCAACGATCGGGACATCGCCGGGTTGCTGAAAGAAGCCAAGCGCTGCGGGGCGAAATTCGCCTTCCGGACCCTCCTGCGCCTGCCCGGCTCTGTTAAAGAGGTTTTCTTTCACCGGCTGCGGGAGAAACTCCCGCAAAGAGCCGGCCACATCGAACAGCTGATCCGCTCCGTTCGCAACGGGCGGCTGTACGACAGCCGGTTCGGCCACCGGCACGAAGGGCAGGGCCCCTACTGGCAGGCGATCGACCAGGCGTGGGAACTATGGACCAAGCGTTTCGGTTTTCAGGATGAGATGGCGGAACCACGCGAGCGCCCGGCCACTTTTCGCCGCCCGCCGCTCTCCATACCGCAGATGGAGTTTCGTTGGTGAGAGGTCTACAATGGGTGCAGAGATGAAGAAAAATTCCATATCGAACACAGTCACGCTGTCCCGGTGGCAGTTGGAACTGTTCACGAAATGCCCCCGCTGTTTCTGGCTGCTGAAACAGCATGGGATTCAGCCGCCGGAAAGCTACCCGCTGGCCCTCAACACCGCGATGGACAGTCTGCTCAAGGCGGAGTTCGATCAGTACCGCCGTGCCGGAAAGCTCCACCCGATCCTTTCCGAGCACGGCATCCAAGCTCTACTCTTTCGGGACGTGGCGAAACTGCAGGAATGGCGGGATGCCCGTCGTGGGTTGCGTTGGGACGATCCGGCGACAGGGCATACCCTCTTTGGAGCCGTGGATGACATCCTGGAATTTCCGGACGGCTCGCTGGCTGTGGTGGATTATAAATCTTCCGGAGCCAGAGAGGTGACGGTCTATCCCAGTTATCAGCTTCAGATCGACGTCTATACCTTTCTGCTGGAAAAGCTTGGGCACAAGACGGCGCCCTGCGCCTATTTGGCCTTCTTCCTGGCGATCAAGAACGACGGTTTCAAGGGGCGCCTGCCGTTTCGGGCCGAGTTGAAGGAAGTGATTCCGTCGCCCGAGCGGGTCTACAACTTATTTCTGGCGGCGGCAGAGTCGGCGCAGTTGCAGCAGATTCCGCCGGCTGGGGAAGAGTGCGATTTGTGCCGCTGGTTCAGTGAGGCGCAGTCTCGTCTTAGCGGGCCAGCGTAACCAGGTGCTGCCACCACTGGTCGCTCTTCCAGCTTCTTAACCGCCGAGCCAGCGCCTTGGCGCTTTTGGTCTTCAGCAGATGGACCGGCCGGGTCATCCAGGAGATCGCTGGCGGGTATCCGTGCTCGGCGTACTCCTTGCCTTGGATCATGCATTCCAGCAGGTCGGCGTCCCGGGCGATGATACCGGCGCGGGTGGACTGATCGTGCAGTTCCCGGCTCCAGCGGGTAAGATCTTTCCGGATGGCCGGCGGCAGATGAGCCAGCTGCTCCGCCGCCGCTTTCTTCTCCGCCGCCCGGAAATCAATGTACCGGTGCCCCACCTTGTGCAGGTCGTTGATTCGGGCTTCGTGCAGGTCGTTGAGCAGGCTCATCATCACCACCGGATAAGGATCAACCCCCTCCATCTTGGCCAGCAGATAGCCGATCAACCCCGTCCGGAAAGAATGTTCTGCGACCGACTCGCCATTCTTGATGCCGATCATCCACCAGCCGCTTCGTCGGACCGACTTGAGCGTCCCGGCTTCCGCCACTAAATTCAGGATCGTGGTCGAAGGATCCCTCATTTTTTCTCCAGTTTGTGCCGGGTGATTTCGTAAGCGATCAAGGCTGCGGCGGTAGCCACATTAAAGGAAAGAACCGCCCCGGGCATCGGCAGCGTCACCGTCATCTCCAGGTGTTTGATCAGGCCGGGCCGGATGCCGGTCCCTTCCGATCCGAGTAGGACCGCCAGCGGCCAGGGCCACTGGACCGTCTGCAGCGGCGTGCCGCCTTTCGTCGAAGTGCCGACGATCCAGTAGCCGGCCTTCTTGGCTGTTTCCGAGGCCTGCACCAGGTTCGTGACTCGGGCCACCGGCACATAATTCTCCCCGCCGCAGGCCACCCGCAATGCCGCCTCGGTGACCTCGACCGAATCGTGTTTGGGGATCACCAGTGCGATGTTGCCGAAGCAAGCCATCGTTCGTAGGATTGCCCCGAGATTTTGCGGATCGGTGAGCCGGTCCAGGAGAAAGAGAATGGGCCGCGGTTCCGGCTGCGCGGCTTTCGCTAAGGGAAGCGAAACCACTCCGCCCTCCGGCTGCGCAAGAAGCTCTTCGAGAGAGGCATAGTGAAAATCGCTCACCTCGGCCAGGACCCCTTGGGCATGCGCGTCCCCGGCCAGTTTGGCGAAATCCGCTTTTGCAAGGGGAGTGAACGAAAGTCCAGCCGACTTCGCCGCCTGGACCACCTCGGGGTTGTCAATTCCTTGCTGGAGGTACAGGGCGCGGATGGTTCGCGGAGCGACCCGCAAACGTTCGGCCACCGGCCGTTTTCCATGCAATCGCATCGTGCCGGTATTCTAACATGAACTATTTCTTGGTTCTGTGAACCAATCAGATTACAATGAATGGAATTTTTAAGGAGGGCACCGATTGGTCTACGGCCCGCTTATCCTCGCGATAGGAATGTTGATCGCCTCCATCTTTTCCGGATGGGAAGGGCATCCCCGCGTGGAAAGGGTGGAGTTTCGAACCGGCTACGGATCTGTTGAGAGAGACAAGAATCAACCGACCTCCTTCCAATTGACGCCGCTTTTCCCATCCGCTGTGGTTCCGCTGACAAGGCCCATGGGCCCTTCCTGGGCTCGAGGGAGAATCGAGTGGAGTCCGGAGCTTTTTATTGTGATCCTCTCCGATCCGTACGTCCGGCCGATGCTCGGGATCGACCCCCTCCAGTTTCGTTATCAGCTGGAGCCGATCGGCCGCTGGGCGCCTTATGTGCTTGGGACGGCGGGAATCCTTTACGCCAACATCCACCGTCAGGAAACCAACTCAGATCTCAATTTCAACATCGGAATCGGGGTGGGGACCCGCTACGCCTTGACAGACAAGATGTCGCTGATTCTCGAGTACCGCCATGTTCACATCTCGAATGCCGGCATCAAGAATAAAAACTCCGGCATCGACAGCGACAACTTCCTCATCGGCATCTCCCGCAAACTCTAACTTCAGCATTAGCCGCGGACGGTGGGATTCTCAGGCACGCTTGCCCGGCCCAGCGTGCCGGGCTGCGCTCATATCGAACCCTCGCTCTCTCCGCCTGAATGAAAGCTCACCGGCGGAGAACCGTGCCCGCTCGGGCTCTCAATGGCCTTCGAATCCCATCCCGTCCGTGGCTGGCGTAATGCAAACGGGCCTGAGAATCCCGCCCCTCCGGGGTCCATTATCTGGAGCGGGGGCGGAAGAGACCGAGACTGGAGGTGAAGCCGTGGATGAAGTTCTGTCCGCCCACCGGGCCGATCTCTCCGTTGCAGAAAAAACCGGCGATCGGGCATTTATTGACGGCGGCACCGATGGTCCGGATATCGTAGTTCGGTTCTCCGTAAAGATCCCGCCCTCGTCCTAAACAACTGAAAAGAAGCGCGCCGGCCGGCGGGGATTTCTTCAGTTCAGGCGTTCGCTCTTTCAGCAGATGTTGAAGGTCCTCCCGAGAAGTGTCTGCATCCCGGACTTGGAACTGCACCGTTTGGCCCACCTGAATTTTATCGCCGACCAGGATGAGGCCGCTGGAAGGATCAATGCCGATGATGTTCCGGATCAGAAAATCGCCGCGCTCGAATTTCTCCTTCCGCTCATCCATCACCACACCAAGCAGGAGTGCCCGCTGCGCCAAGGACTTGTCGGCCGGGGAGAGGGTTTGAAACAGCTGCTGAAGCGCCTCCAGCGCCGGCGCGCCGGCCAGTTCCATGACGGCGTTCTCCTGCGCCTTGGTGACGATGAAGGTCCGGCCCAGCGGCCGGCACCCTTGGGAAACGATCGTTTGAAGCGTTACGTCGCCGGTAAGGAGTAATCCCACAGCCCCCTCCCGGATCACCTCCTCGTTGAAGAAAAGCGCATTTTCGCCGGCCTGCGTGCCGCCGCTGGCAAGCCCGCCGATGAGCGGCATCTTTGGATAGCCGGAATTCAAGCCGACTACCAGCGGCATGCAATCGCAGGAATACGGTTCCGGAATGAGGATGCCCACCGGTTCCTGCGTCGGATTCACCCCCACCTTCTCAATCCAGAAGCCGGCCCCGCGATCCTCCTCCACCTCTTCCGGCGAAATCCGGAAAGGATGCAGTTCCACGCGGGGAAGGTGGGCCGCGGCCAGCGACATTGCCGGTATGAATTCCAATTCCTGGTCGATTCCGAGCCCCCCGCCGCCGGTGCAGCCCAGCAGCAGGGGATTCCCAAGCTCCTGGTGGATCTGCTGAAGGATCGGCGTCCAATCGGTTTCATAAACGGCGGAGACGAACAAGAAAGCCGCATGGCAGGGCCGGCCGTCGAGTTGTTTGAGGACCTGTTGGGCGACCGCCTTGGCGGCGGCGGCGGGATTTTTATTTTCGCTGATTCCGGCAGCGAAACACATCTGGTCAATAGGCATGATGGCTCATTTTACCATTTCAAGGTATAATAAATGGGACTGACGGGTGCCTGCATGAGCGTGGCGCTGGGTCAGGAGTGAAGTACAATTCAAGGAGAGAGAGAGAATATGCCGTACAGAGGAGATTCCGGTGGTGGATTTGGTGGGCCTCGGGAAATGCACAAAGCGACTTGCGCAGACTGTAACAAGGAATGCGAAGTCCCGTTCAAACCGAGTGGAGACCGGCCCGTCTATTGCCGGGATTGCTTCTCCAAGCGGAAGCAAAGCGGCCGCTAGAACAGCTTTTCAAACCTGCTGAACTTCTAGCACAGTCGTCGCTCCTTCTCCGGCTCGCTCTTTTCTGCGGGCTGGAGGAGGAGACCCCGTTCGTTTATCCCCATGCAGAAAAAAGGTTTTGAAGGAACACGCGTCGTTTCTTTTGAAAGCCGTTTGGCCGAGGCAATGTGTCGCAGCATCGAACTGCATGGCGGCCAGCCGGTCAGCGCCCCTTCCTTAAGAGAAATTCCGCTCGAAGCCAACCCCGAGGCCTTTGCCTTCGCCGAGAAACTTTTCGCCGGCCAGATCGACATCGTGATCTTCATGACCGGTGTCGGCAGCCGGATTCTGATCGAAGCCCTCTCCACTCGGTATGAGCCAAGCAAGGTGATCGAGGCTCTCAGCCGCGTGACGGTGGTGGCTCGGGGCCCCAAGCCGATTCGGGTTCTAAAAGAAAAAGGGATCCCGATCACCATCACCGTGCCGGAGCCGAACACCTGGCGCGAGATTGTGGAGACGCTGGATTTGAGCAGCAAAGGAGTCGGCCTGGAGGGCAAAACGGCAGCCATTCAGGAGTACGGCATCTCCAACCGGGAGTTGATCGAAGCGCTTCAAAAAAGGGGCGCCCGGGTGCTGGCGGTGCCGGTTTACCGATGGGCGCCGCCGGAAGATACCGCGCCGCTATTGGAGGCGATTCGGCGGATCACCGCTGGGGAAATTCAGTTCGCCTTGTTTACCAACGCCGAACAGGTCCGGCAAGTGGTCCGGTTCGCCGCGCAGCAGAAACTTGAAGAAACGTTTCGGGAAACGTTCAAACGAGTGGTGGCGGCTTCCATTGGTCCGACGACGAGCGAGGCGCTTCAGGAGTGCGGGCTTCATGTGGATTTCGAGCCGAGCCATTCCAAGATGGGAATTTTCGTCGGTGAAGTGGCCGAACAGGCCGCCGAGCTGCTGAAACAGAAAACCGAGAAACCGGCTGGCCGGTTTGGTCGCGCAGCGCAGAAGGAAGAGAAACAGGGCCGTGCCTTCCGTCGGGACAGCCTGTTTCTGAAGGCCTGCCGGCGGGAACCAACGCCGGTAACGCCGGTCTGGTTGATGCGGCAGGCTGGCCGTTACATGAAGGAATACCGGGAGATCCGGGCCAAGGTTCCTTTCCTGGAGTTATGCAAGAACAAGGAGCTGGCGGCGGAAGTGACGATCATGGCGGTGGAGAAGCTCAAGGCCGATGCGGCGATCCTTTTCTCCGAT
>OBEQ011526374.1_pt1 | contig 49586 bp, 56 predicted proteins | sample 1670901 | NCBI WGS metagenome assembly OBEQ01 (sample SAMEA104232315, study PRJEB22302) | groundwater metagenome | biome: forest; feature: aquifer; material: groundwater | place: USA | collected 2011-08-07 | depth 5.4 m
CCATTTTCTTGGTTTCAACTATCGCTCCGAAGAATCGAAAACGTATTTAAAAAGCCACGATTTATGTACCTTATGCCCGAAATCTTAAAGATGAGTGAAAAATAATAGATAAAACGAAAGGCACCCATATAGGATGCCTTTCACGTTTAGTACCGATACTATAGCATGAGTTATTATAAAAAAGCAAGTACCCGCCATACGGCCACCCACGTTTGGACCCTTCATCGAATTGACCCTGCGTTCAACAAAGAAATTCAGTCGGGCTGACAAAGCGCCTAGACATAAAAATATCAAGGTCTGGCCTTGCTACGCCCTCGGGGCGGTGATTGCCGCCGCGCCGAGCGGAAAAAGCAAAATTAAGAATAATAATGCTATAGCATAGTTATTCTTAATTTTGAAGAAAGACAGGAAAAACTTCCGCATCCTTTCATTATACGTTAGAAAAGCTAACATTATAGAATAACCCCGCCGACGTTTGCACCCTTCGTCGAATCACCCGCGTGTTCAACGAAGAAATTCAGTCGGGCTGACAAAACACCTAGACATAAAAATATCAAGGTCTCGCCTTGCTACGCTCTCAACATTTTTCACTCTGGAAAAAATTGCGTAAAGATATGCTTTTACTGAATATGGTCGTTAGCTGTTTTTACTTTTTCCAATATCTCGAGTATGGCCGTTGTATACTCTAGAATTTTTTTATGTTCCTCCTCGTCTACAATACGCATACCTCCTTCTATACAACCACAGCCGTACCTGATATCAGTAAAATGCTCTATACAAATCCTTGTACCACCCGTGGTTTCAATACTAAAATAGCGAAACTCATCTTTTAGATTTTTCGGGTTATTACACTTACCTGTTTTTAACTCAATTCTCTTTATTCCTATATTTTTAAGTTCACTTCCAAGGACATCTGAAATTTTTACAAAATCATGGCCGATATTTTGAAGTTCCTTATTCAATTTATTTTTATCTTGAGCAGTAGATAGTATTACTATTCTAGATTTTAGTATCATTTCAAACCCAAAAGATACCAGAATATAATGCGTTCTTAAACGTGCTTCATCCATACTGCTATCTCCGAAATTATCAATATCATCCCGTAAATAATCACGCACAAACTTAACAGGTTGCGCTCCGCAGTTCCACATCCTAAATGCAATTTTTCTTTTTTCTTCAATATTCATAGCGTGATTAGGAAAAATGGTGGCTATCACCATTTCCTCATATTTTGATAAGAGTCAAAAAATCAATCATCGTACAAATAATCTTGCTTTTAAAATTCGGCCAAGACTTTCTATTGAGCCCACAACAGATGATGTCGGCAACCCAAGATAACAACCGTCTTTAACTCGTAGCGCAGCTCCTCCAGAATTTCCGCGGTCTATTTTTGCAGAGGTGATGTAGTATGTATCATCTATACCAGACACAATTCCATCGGTTACTGTGAGACCATTTTTAGAACCTATTGCAGGGTACCCTAACACTATAATTTTATCCCCTATTTCAACATTATAAGCTTTTCCCGCTACATCTACGCAGTTATTTAGTGGCATTGCTGTTAAAGAATCTAAATATTCATCTTTTGGTAATTCAATATCGGCCTTATCTAAATCAGGGTCCCCAAAAAATTTTGGGTTTTCTGCGCTATTTGTTACAGTATAAACTTTTTCGTTGTTTACTAAAATAGTACATGTTTTTAGAGAATAGCCGTTTTCATCAGTAATCACATGCTTGTTTGTTATAGCAATTATTCTAGAGCCACCTAAAAGGGTTGCGGAGCCAGTTACCGTGTAATTACCATAAAACTGAATGCACTCAACATATGCCACTCTCTTACCCCATTTTTTTACAATCTCTGAGACGCTATCTATAGTTTCGCCGCCAATATTGATTATTTTTGACTCAGGAGGCCTATTTTTTAAATCAGTAACCTGTTTTTGTAACGAATCTACTTGTGATTTTTGTTGTTTTGCTTTCATTTCCTCCTGATTTTTATATTCTTCCAGTAATTTTATTTTTCCATTCAGTTCTTCTTGAGCAGATTTTTGAGCTTTTAGCTTTTCTTTCTCAACTAAATCGAGTTTCGCTTGCTCTGCGATTTTAGCTTCATTTTGGGGAATTAATATCACAAAGTAATAAAAAGTAGATATACTGATCGCAATTACACCCAGAGCAATTACTGATTTAAACCGGTTCTCCTTCAGCCAATGTTTAATTTGCTTTTTTTCCATAGATTTACTACCTATACAGATTCACCGTTCCACTTTTGCCAGTGTAGGGGTTGTAGTTTCCTTTCGTGGAGAAATTATCCAGCTTCGTTCTATTCGGCGTGGTCTTGTAGTGGGGCATGACATAGGCACCAGTTGAGGGTTTGTAATAGCCTCTCACGCTCGTCATCCTTGCTTCAGCGGAAGCGGAAAAAGACAAAAGGCCGACAAGAAGCAACGTTGAGACAATGAGTTTTTTCATAGTTAGTACGATACCACGCGAATCCTGAAATTTCCAATTTAACCTAAATCTTTCCCCCATCTTTCACCTCCAAATCCAAACACACCGAGTTCAAACAATACCGCTTCCCTGTTTCAGTTGGGCCATCGTCAAAAACGTGACCGAGGTGCGAGCCGCAACGGGAACAAACGATTTCGGTACGGCGCATGCCGTATTCATTATCGGGAATTTCACGAACGGAGCCGGAAATGGCCTGGTCAAAGGATGGCCAGCCGGTGCCGGAATCAAACTTGGCATCCGAGTTGAAAAGCGCTTGGCCACATGCGGCGCAGTTATATGTTCCGTCTTTCTTCTCGTGCAACAATTTCCCGCTAAACGGTGCTTCGGTTCCCTTTCCCCGCAACACCCGGTACTCCTCCGGTGTGAGTTTCTTCTTCCACTCTTCATCACTTTTTGGCATCTCTTTTTCGGTGTTCATTTGATTTTATTTTATCTATACTAACTAAAAAAGTCTACGCCCCTATACTTATAACTTATCCCTAGGGATAAGTTATAAGTATAGGAGTAGATAGTTCCATTGGATCAATTCGTATATTCCGGTGATTTTAGAAGGTCAGCGAACATCTTCTGAACTTTCTCGAGTTTGGGATTGATGACAACTTCGCAGTAGGGGTTACCGAGATGTGTGGCGAAATAGTCGCGGTGATAATTTTCCGCTTCGTAAAAAACATCAAGCGGCACGAGTTCTGTCACGACGGGCGCGCCGTGTTCGTTTGAGTCGTTGATCTCTTTGATAAATTCCTCAGCCATCTTTTTCTGCTCAAGCGTCGTGTAAAAAATCGCTGAACGATACTCCGTTCCGGCATCATTCCCCTGCCGGTTGCGGGTCGTCGGGTCGTGGCTTCCGAAAAATACCGTCAGTAAGTCTTTGTATGTTATCAGTTGTGAGTTATAGGTTATCTGTACTGATTCGGCATGCCCCGTCCGTCCGCTACTCACCTGTTCATACGTCGGATTTTTGGTCGTCCCCCCGGCATACCCGGGGAGCACGCTGGTTACCCCGCGAAGCATTTTAAATACCGCTTCCGTACACCAAAAACATCCTCCGCCAAAAACGGCAACTTCACTCATGCATAAAATATAGCACACTTATCACCGGCAATAGCGGTTACAAGTTGAATATGATAGAGTCAAAGAAGAAAAGAAAGGACGGACATGAACGAACAAAGAATGTACAAGGTAACCGTAACGGTAGGTGGAGAAAAACCATAAAAGGGTCTGAAAAACCAGAGCGAGAAAAACATGACTCGAAAACATGTGAAAGCCCGCTCTCTGAAACTTGTTTCGCACCTTGCCAGCGTTAGACCGCTTTCCACCGACGACCGAACATTCTTCGCTCCGTTTCTCAAAAACAGAATAGACGGTGACGTGATTTGAAAACAGCGAAAGGTCTTTACATGCGAACAAAAATATCGGTCGGAGCCGCTACGTCTGGTACACTCTTGTGCGCCAGGCACCGGCCAAAGAAAGCCGATTCAAAAGTGACGCAGGCGGTTCTACTGCGGTGCCGTCAGTGCCAAAAAACCAAAACGGCCAACTTCGGACCCAAGTGGGAACCGCCTTTGGAAGGAGTCCTGTCCGCGTGCAAATCTGATACGTGTCTAACTCACACTATCCACGACTTTGTTCGCGTTATTTCAGGAAAAAATAGTTAGTTCCTACCCCAACATCAGTTGGGGTATTTTTTCATAATCGGATTTACCGCCAATATTTTTTTAAGGTGTTCTTTCATCAAACCGCAGAATTCCCCGTCCGCCGCGGCGGACGGGGATGAATGCGGGGTGAGGGAAGGGGGTCGGAGAAACGGGGGTTTCCCCGCGGAGGAAGAGAGCGAGCGAGTCCGCGAGCGAGCGTTGAAAACCGAGAGGTTTTCAAAATAAATGCCGCTCGCCGAATACCCCGTCAGCTTGCTGGGGGGATAGGACGAGCGGAATTTATTAAAGTAGCCTTAATTATAGCCGAATTACGACTGTTTTATCCACATTTTCACAGTTGACAGGGAGTTTTAAAAATGATATATAGAAAGCCGGTACGGAAAACTATCGAAAAGTGTTAGCGGGAACTACGTAATCCCACTAAAACTTTCCGAAACGGCCATGTCGGCTGTTTTCCCAAACAATGTTCCTTGCAAAAAAATGCAAACCCAAACTGCCCTCAAACCAACCCAAACCTCCGCAACCCCAACCTTAACTCTGATTGGCTATGCCAACCAGGCTCACCGTGTCCATAGAAACGTCGGAGTTTTTGTGGAAGCGCTTCTGGCTCGAGCCGGACTCTTCGGCTCGTTCAGCCTCAACGTCACAGGAAACGCCACGGCGAGCGGGTTCCCGACTGATGGCGTTCGACTCAAGAACCCCACTACATCGTCGGTTGAAATCTTGGTGCAAGCAAAAGGGTCAGACTACCGATACTCCGGGTACTTGCAATCACTTGACGGGATACGGCCGCAAGTTCTACACGCAAGCCTGACAGCCGCCATGAATGGTGAGCGATTCTTTGACCCGAAAAAAGAACCTGCGAAGTCGGAGACAAATGGCGAAACCCGCCATGATGATGCCCTGCCGTTCGTCTCACTTCCGGAGTTTGGCGAAGCGGAGGTGGGAATCGCACTCTCGATTGTGAGCGACTTCTCTGACGGTAGCGGGTGTGAGACCAAAGGTCTTGCGGCGAAAGTTATCGCCGAGATGGGGCTTGGCCACGTGGACCCCATCGAAGTCGAGGCGCTGGTTGTTTCCTGGCTCGGGCAGAAGTTTCTGGAAAAGGGCTCGGGAGACAAAGTTAAAGTCACGGCAAAGGGCCGCGCACTCTTCGAGGCCCCCGCTCCGCCCCAACCGGCGCCAGCAACGCCCGATGCTAAAGCGGCTGTCCCCCCGCCACCGACCCCCACGCGCACTCGGAGAACACCGCGTGCGGAAAAAAACGGCCACGAGCACCCGAGTGTTCCTAAAAACCTGCCGCCGATTCCGCAAGCCACGCCACGTGCTGGTCAGCCGGTGTCGGAACTTTTGGCGGGGATGCAACAGCTCCTCCGAATGGCGCAGGAGCTGGGTGAAGCCTTGCGGCACAGCGAGACAATCTCGGGGAGAATTGAGGAAATTGATGAGGACATCCTCAAGACGGAAAAGGCCCTTCGGGAGAAACAACAACACCGAGAGGCCCTCGAGAGGCAGCGCGCGGATTATCTGAAGGTAACGGGGTCTGATGAGCACAAGGCGGCGCGCCAGTTTGTGTTGCAACTACGGGGAGCGAAGCTGGACTCCGTGTCCTAAGCTCTTCCGAACAGCCAAACCACGAGACATCGAATGTCCGTGGTTTTTATTTTGGCCCTTAGCAAAACCCACCCCGATTCGCCGCGGCGAATCGGGGTGGGTTCGCGGAATTTAGTTCTCCCGTTCGGTCCGAACGGTAGAAGAAGCTTCGTCTTTTTCCTTTACTCTTAACGTGGAAGAGGCTTCATTCTCGTCCTTTTCCTTAACCTTCATCTCTTTTTTCAACGATACTACTATCTCTCGGGCGTCTTTGTGCGCGGCTTTCAGGTCCGCTTCACCGGCGCGAAGTTTTACCCGAGCGTCCATGAGGGCTTTTTTGTTGGCCTGAAACTTCGCCTCATCACCATTGTCAGGCGTAAGCGAAGCGGTAATGGCAAGCGCGGCGTCGGCCTGCACTTTGGCGTCAGCCACTTTGACATTCAAATCGGCAAGCGCCGCTTCGGAAACGGTTACGTCCTTACCCGCGGTCTTCGCGGCGGCTATACGCACCGCAAGCTTTATGCCTAAAAACGAAAGCGTGTCGGCAGTCGCCTTAATTTTGTCCGCCATAACCGCGATTTGGCCTTCGGGAATAATAAGGGCGAAAATCCGGTACGACTTGGTAATGGATTGTATGTCGGTTTTCAAAACGGTGATTTCCGTGTCGGCGTCAATTTTCGCTTTGAGACTCGTAAGAGCGCTGATTTCGGAGTCAACTTGGGCGGCGATGGTCGCTTTGACAGCGGCCGAAACACGGACCATGGCCGCAACGCGGGTCTTCAGTTCGGTGAGCGCTTTAATTCTTCGATTGATTTCTTCATCCGCATGGCTCTTGCCGCGGGCAATCCGCTCCGTTTGAACCTCTACCTTGACCTGCGTTTTTACTTCATTTCTCGCTTCGGCGCTCACGGGACGGGTTTTAACCGAAACATCAACGGAAGTGCTAGCGTTAATCACCGAGGTCATCTCGGCAAAAACCGGCACAACGCTTCCCAAAAGCAATCCCGCTCCTCCGAGTGCTCCGGCAATTTTCAGTTTATTTTTTAACATAGGTATTGGAAAAACTATTCGGTTTGAGTAACCGGCTTATCGTTTAACCCCGCGTCAACCGCCGCGGAATTTGTATCGACATCGCTTAATCCCGCGTCAACCGACGATATATCCGCGTCAAGAGAAGCGTCCGAAGCGTTTCCCGCGGGAACCGTAGCCGCTACGCCCACGGGAACTTCGGAAACGGGCATACTCATGCTCGGTGAATTGGTTTTCGGACCCGCCGCGTACCAAATCCCGAGCGCGGCCAACACCAAGATGAGAAGCAGCACCGCCTTGGCAAAATTAGACATATTTTTGTTAATTGGCTAATAAAGCGACTTTAATAAATCAACTATAACACATTCGTGAAAGGTCAACTCACATGATTTTATTTACAAGGATATAGAAAAAGAAAAACCGCCCCGAGATAATCGAGACGGAAACGTCACGGGTTACGCAAGTGAAGCGCGGTATCGCCTTGCTTCATCTTTAAAGACATCAAAGAGTCCTTGCCAAATCGGATCAGCGATAAGCTCTTCCGGATGCCACTGGACGCCGACGCAGAAGAACGGGTGGGTTTCAAGTTCCACCGCTTCCACCAAACCGTCAAGGGAATGGGCTGTCGGGATAAGCCCTTTGCCTAACTTTCGTATCCCCTGATGATGCAAACTATTGACGCAAATTGTTCGCTCTCCGACGACGGTGCGGAGTTCCGTTCCAACGCGAAGCATGACTTCATGCGCGAGGAAACTGCGATCGGGATTACCGTGGTGGTTATGAACGACGGCGCGCAACGGCGGAGGCAGCTCCAACGCAACATCCTGCCATAGTGTCCCGCCCAAAAAGACATTGAGCATTTGCATCCCCCGACAAATGGCAAGCACCGGCATTCTGCGTTCAAAGGCCGCCTCAAGCATTGTGCATTCCAACAAGTCCCGTTTTGGGTGTACGTTCACTGTGAAGGATTTTCTTCGTTCCCGATAGAGTTTCGGCTCCACATCACCTCCGCCCGTGAGAAGCAGGCCGTCGGCACAACCGACTATTTCTTTCACGCTCGCTTTGGTTGGCGCGACTGCAAGCATGAGCATTTCACCTCTGGATTTTTGGATGGCACGCACGTAGCCTTCATTCACCGCGAGCCGATTCGGGCTCCCGCTTATCGGTGCGTATGGCGCAATAATCAAAGACCTTTTATTTTTGCTTTTCATACTGTTCCTGTTCGATTTTCTGAAGTTTGATTGTTCTATAGCGAAAATAGCACACCCGTGTGTGCTTTGTCCAACCCCACCCCTCCAGAACTGTCGAAAACTATTTCAACGCCTTCGGGTGCTTGGCGCTCCAGCAATAGAAAGCCACGGCACTGGCCACAGCGGCGTTTAGAGATTCGCACTTCGGATTTATTGGAATTGAAAGCAGTTTGTCGCAGAGCTCGGCGGTTTTCTCGCGAATACCCTCCGCTTCGTTACCGAGAATAAAAAGCGTCGGCAAAGAAAATTCTTCTTTGGTCACGGTGTGCTTGGCATCACCCGAAAGTCCGTAGACGGCGAAGCCGCGGTCTTTGAGGTCGCGGACAGTGGTGTTCACATTGCCAATCGAAACAAGCGGCACTTTAAACGCCATGCCGGCGGAAACTTTCACCACCGTGCCGGTCACCTGCGCCTGCTTGTGGTTGGGAATCAAAACTCCTGACACACCGAAAGCGGCGGCGGCGCGAATAACCGCGCCGACATTTTGGGGGTCCTGAAGCTCGCCTAACAACACAAGTGAGGTGTCAGAACCGACAGTAAGCTTCCCGCAAAACTCGTCATAATTTCGCATCAACCGCGGAAGCGACACTACTCCGACAATGCCCTGGTGGGCGGCGGAATCGTCAAAACCTTGGGGCATTTTGTGATGAAACGGAATGGCATTTTTTTTAACAAGCGCGAGTACGCTCTGGTCGTCAAAATGCTTCGCCACGAAAACTTCCTCGAGCACGTGCGGCGCGTAGGTGAGTGCTTCGGTCAGAGCGTGCGTACCATAGATGTAAGTTTTGTTTTCGTTCATGCGTTTTTGAAAGTATACCCCCACACCAACGTGGCACGCAATGTTGGTGTGGGGGTATACATAATTACGGCTTTAGATGCGAGATTGCTTTCTTTGTTGTACCATAAACCCACCATGAAAAGAGACAGAGAGTTTTGGAACAAAGAATACAGGGGCGCGAACCATCTCGCGCTCTCCGAGAATCCGAGCGAGGACTTGGTGAAATTCACGAGGTGGCTCGAACGGCAATACGGCCGGACATTTTTAAACAAAACCGCCACCGTCCTCGACCTCGGTTGTGGCAACGGACGAAATCTCATTTGGCTTGCCCAAAATTTCGGCACGCGGGGTGTTGGCTACGACATTTCAAGCGAAGCGATTGCGCTCGCCAAAAAATTAAGCGAGGGGTTGCCGGTTGAATACCACGTGCGCTCGGTGACAGAGCCTCTTCCCCTCTCCGACTACTCGCAAACGCTTGTGCTTGATATGATGACTTCGCACTTTCTCAAAGCCTCCGAACGGGCAAACCTCCTCGCGGAAATTACACGGATACTCAAACCCTCCGGCTGGCTTTTTTGGAAAACCTTTCTCCTCGACGAAGACCTACACGCCAAACGAATGCTCGCGGAAAATCCGGCCGACGAAGCCGGTTCGTACATCCACCCCAAAATCGGAGTGGCCGAACACGTCTTTACCGAGGAAGAAGTAACCGAAGCTCTCGCGCCTCATTTCACCATTCACAAAATCACCAAATCGCACGGCCACCGCGGCCCTTCCGGTAAGCGCCGGAGCATGTCCATTTACGCGGAAAAAATCAGCTTCTAAAGCCTCTTCGTTAGACGGTCGTATAACGGTAGGAAAACCTACCCATATATTTGATATAATTTCCCCATGCCAAGCAATTGGAACAAGGGACTTACAAAGGCGACAAACTCCTCTGTTCGGAAAATCTCTGAGACGATGAAACGGAAAAAAATTGACAACTTTGCACAATGGCGAGAAAAAATGAGGGCGTCCGGAAAAATGAAATCGGGCTATCCTGCTCTGATGAAGAGCGGAGACTTGGCTGAACTGATTGGAGTCATCTTGGGTGATGGACACATTTGGAAATATCCAAGAACTGAAGAACTTTCAATTTTTTCAAACTCGAATAATCCCGGCTTCGTTGAAAGATATAGCGGTTTAGTTGAAAAAGTTTTTGGGAAAAAGCCTGTACGTACCGTTCATTCAAAGAAAAATTGCATCCGAATTCGTATTTATGAAAAACATATCGGGGAAAGACTAAACGTACCAACAAGTCCACGCCGAGACAAAAACATTAAAATCCCACGCTGGATTTTGGATAATAACCAGTATATAGTAAGATACCTTCGCGGTTTATATGAAGCGGAAGGTTCGCATTGTGTTCATTTGCCAACGTCTACTTACAAACTGTTCTTTAGTAATAGAAATGGGTCGATGCTAAAAAATGTTTTCGTGTTGTTGCGTAAACTCGGTTTCCATCCACATGCAAGCAAAAATAATTACAAAGTTCAGCTATCTAAAAAAGAGGAAGTTTTGAAAGCAATCAAACTTTTGGAATTTAGAAAATATTAAAATTGCCGGGTCGGCTAAAGGTAGGCCAACAGACTCTGAATCTGTGAATCTTGGTTCGATTCCAAGCCCGGCAGCACTTCGGCAAGCTCAGTGCAAGCCATAAGATACTTCATGGATTATTATGTATACATTCTTCTTTGCGATCAGAAAACTTTTTATGTTGGGATAAGCGATAATGTTTTACGACGGCTAAAGGAGCATAAAAATAAGGATTCATTTTTTACAAAAAAGTTTTCTGATGTACAGTTGGTATATTGTGAAAAATATCACAGCAAATATACGGCAGCCAATAGAGAGCGGCAGATTAAGGGGTGGAGCAGGGCAAAGAAGCAGTTGTTGGTTGACGGTAAAATAGGAATAAACCGCATTGAGCTTGCCGAGGTGCTTGGGGAAAATGGATGAGAAGTTCACCCTGAGTTTACCGAAGGGATTCCAAGCCCGGCAGCCCGAATAAAACTAACGTCAGAAGAAGCGAATTTTTCCTCCGCGTAGCAAAGGAGTTTCTGGATTTCTGCGGTGAAAAATGCTAGATTGGAAGCTACGTGAAAAACATCAAACTGACAAAAAAATACTCCTTAGTACTGGCGGTCCTTTTAAGTTTTGCTCTAAGTGCGGATACAATACGCGCAGAGTCCCAGCCAACATACGCCGCGCCGCAAAACGAGAGCTTGCAGGATTTTCATATTGATAGGGACGGAAACATCAGCGTCCACCAGGCTAAAATAATGCAAGTCTCCGGCACGACTTTTTACGCGCGTTATTACGTCGGTCTGGCATTTATCCGCATACTGATTAAAACTAACCCGACAACCGACATCAGGAGAAAGTTTGGCGACCGGATTATGGTCAATCAAATCCAAGCCGACGATATCATTAACCTTGAGGGTAAAATCGAAAACGGAGCCGACAGCTTGAGTTTGGTCGCGAGCAAAATCGTCAACTTCTCGAATGAAAAAGAGATTACAAGTTTCCGAGGTACGATTACCGAAAAGGGTCCCGGAGACGGAAGTTTCGTGCTTACCACCGACAATCAAAACCAGATACAAATCAACACGGGTACGACAACCCAAATCAGAAAGGGCAACCGGATTATCAGCCCCGACCTGGTGCGAAACGGAGATAGAGTAACGGACACCGTCGGCACGTTCGACCACGCGAGCAAAAACTTGGATGCCAACGTGGTAGTCATTTATACGGACATGAAAGTGTACCAGCCGCGCAACTTTGAAGGAACGCTTAAAAATCTTTCGGTGGGAAGTCCTACCACTCTTGTGCTAAACATTGAAGGCAAAGACTATAGCGTCATTCTTCAGGACAAGGCCGAGATTCTAAACAAGGCGAAAAAAACGGTCTCCATAAAACGCTACCTTGAAGGCGACACGGTGAGAGTGTACGGCACCATCCGTGAAGCGGAGGAACCGATTATCGACGTTGAGGTGGTACGAAACGTGAGTTTACAGTAGTGTTTTAAAACATTTTCAAACACCTGTTCTGCGGATTCTGTGGAACAAACTATTCTCTTATTCGTGCGAATTAGACAACAGTTTGAATAACGAAATTTTAAAGCTCGGAAATAAACTGCTTGGCAAGCCGTGGCATTTCGGGGGAAAGCTCGTAATAAACCTCAAGACCAATTTGGTCCTTCTCAAGGACACGAGCGGCGGCTAAAACGGCAAGGTGCCGCGAGGTAGATTTTAATGACAAATGAATAACGTCCGCTATATCTCCGACAGTAACGTCCTCGCCCCGCTTAAGCACGCGGAGAATCTCTAACCTCCGGTGATTCGCCAAAGCTTTAAGAATTTTTTCTATCTCCTTTGATTTTGTCATAAATTTAAACTTATATTGTTTACCTTTCTATCATTTCCCCTATTGTCTAATTCTCACGAATTAGACAATAAGAACTACTACAGTATACCATGGACGGATTAAACCGTGATAGTCGCAAGTGTCAGAGCCGATACAATGGCAAGTACCAGTCCGATTTTTTGATGGAAATCGAGCCGCTCTTTATTTATCGCGAGTCCCAAAAGCACGGCAACGATAATGTAACTCTCCGAAAGCGCGACGGCGATTGAAATGGGCGCGACGACCATGGCGAACGCGAATGCGAGCCACGCCGCTTTATCGGCGACGGACATTTGGAGGAGCACTGTACTGTTTGCGCGAATGTCGCGAATGGTTTTTCGTATTCTCCCGTGATAAAGAAGCGTGCCTCCCGTTACAAGCGCGATAAAAAGGTCTGAAATAAAATTTGCCATAACCGGATCGGAAAGACGCGAGGAAAGCCCCATAAAAAAGTTCGCCGCGCCCATCGCGATTGCGCCGAGAAACGCCAGAAGCGTACCTTTTTCCAAGAGAAACCTCCGCAACCTGAAATTTCCTTTGAGCGAAACAAGCGCGAGACCGAAAAGAAGTACCGCGATAAGCGCGATTGCCGTACCGCTCACCCGTTCACCAAGAAGAAAGAAAGCTATCATGCCGGCAACCGGGACTTCAAACGACCAGATAGGCTCGACAACGGCAAGCTTCCCCACTCGAAGCGCCTCGAAATCAAGAAACGCCGCAATGAGAAGAATAACGCACAATGCGGCAATCGCCCACAAGGTCTCTCCTGGCGCGGCGATAAATTCGGGAAGTCGCGGGTACGCGAACGGCGAGAGAACAAGCGCGCCGAACGCCGTGACGAAAAAGAGCGCCTCCACATCCCCTACTTTCCTTGCGGACTTCTGTATCCAAAAATCCCCGATGCCCCAACAAAGCATGGCGGCGAAGGCGAACGCGATTCCTACGTGAGCGGACATAAAATTCGAAAGTTAAAAATCAAAATGCAAAATTAAATTTTCTTCAACCTAAGTCCTCTCCAAAACTCATAAAATGGTCCGAAAACCAGACCGGAAAGAAACCAGAAAATAAACTCTTCGATGGGTACCCCGCCGATCCGCATACCGCTTAAGGTGCCGGAGTAATACGTCGAATCAACCCAACCGGAAGACACCAAAAGCACGGTACCGTAAAACACTATTGAAATTAACACCATGAGAAAACCCGACAATACTCCGTTGACAATTAAGTCACGCCGAACAAAGAACATCACCAGCGCAACCGAAAACATCGCTATCGCGCTTGAGTAAAAAGAAGTCAAGCCGACACCGTAAAAAAGCCATGATGTCACCTGGGCAAGAATAAGCAATATCAAAAAGAAATCATAGACACCATGACTCTCCGCGTGACGTTTAGAGTACCCTTTTGCCAACAGCACTTCATACGCTACCGCCATTATACCGCCGCTTCCAAAACCCATTAAAAAATCTTCAATGCCAACTTTGGTACCGGTAATGGTAAGCGGATGCCACCAGTCAACCGTCCACCAATAATAGGAAGTTGCAACGCTAAGGAAGCCTATAAGAAAACCCATCGACAGCATCTCCCGACGCAAGTCCTTTCGCTGTAAATAAAACCCCAGCCAAATGAGAAGGGCGGGAAAAGTGGCAATGAGATAAGCGTATTGCATTAAAATTTCTACTTTTTCTTCGAATGTTCCACCGCCGCTTTAAGAAATTCCGTAAACAAAGGGTGCGGGGCAAGCGGGCGGGCCTGGAACTCCGGATGAAATTGGGTACCGAGGAAAAACGGGTGAACTTTGCGAGGCAACTCTGCGATTTCCATGAGAATTCCGTCGGGAGAAACGCCCGAGAAAACCAAACCGGCTTTTTCGAGCACTTCTATATATTTTGGATTCACTTCAAAGCGGTGACGATGACGTTCGGAAACCGTGTAGCGTGAATCGTGTAGCGTGTAGCGCCCTAATTTTGAAGCTGTGTATGCTTTGAAAGCGATTGTTCCGACCTTAAGCTGCGCGGGGTAAGAACCGAGTCGCATAGTGGCGCCGTATTTTCCATCCGCGAGAATTTTTTTCTGGTCGGGCATGATGTCAATAACAGGATGCCCAGTTTTAGGATTTATCTCCGTGGTATTGGCGTCGGGGAATCCGACAACGTGTCGCGCGTATTCCACCACCGCTAGCTGCATGCCATAACAGAGACCGAAGTATGGAATTTTATTCTCTCGCGCGTACTTGATTACTTTAATCTTCCCTTCTATGCCGGTTTCGCCAAACCCCCCCGGCACAAGCACACCGTCAAACTCCTGAAGCGCGGCAACGTCAATCATGTCTTTCTCGAAGTCTTTGGAGTTAAGCCACGTTAAAACCGGTTTCCGTCCCAGCGCGTAAGACGAATGCTTAATCGCCTCAATGACGGAAATGTAAGCGTCCGAGAGCACAAAATCGCCTGTATCAAAATACTTGCCGATAACCGCGATTTTAACTTCTTGTTTGGATTTCTTGGTCTCCGCGACAAACGCCCGCCACTCTTTCATGCCGTTTCCTTCCCGCTTCTTCAAACCAAGTTCGGCGATAAGCTTGTCGCCAAATTGCTCGTTCTCGAAGTTGACCGGCACGTCGTAAATACTTTCGACATCAGGAGCTGAAATAACATTGCCCTCGGGCACGTCACAGAAAATACCGAGCTTTTCCTTGCGCCGCTTGTCAACGTGATGTTTGGAACGGGCGATAATAAAATCGGCCTGAATACCGGCGGCGTTTAAGAGCCGCGCGGCCTGCTGGGTCGGCTTGGTCTTCATCTCGCCAAGATTTTCCGGCACTGGCAGATAAGAAACCAGAATAAAAACGACGTCTTCGGGCGCCTGCCGATGCATCATACGAGCCGCTTCGAGGAAAAACACGTTTTGATATTCACCGATGGTTCCGCCGATTTCGATGACCGTAATGTCCGCGCGGTTTTTCTCGGCGGCCAGTTTGATGCGCCGTATCACCTCCTCGGGAATATGCGGCACCGCTTCGACGCATTTACCCCCGTATCCCAAATTACGCTCGCGCTCAATAACACTCTGATAGACCCGTCCGCTCGTCATGTAATTTATCGAATAGATGTCGCGGTTGAGAAAGCGTTCATAGTTACCGATATCCTGGTCGGTTTCGTCGCCGTCCTTCGTGACAAACACTTCGCCGTGTTCGGTCGGGTTCATAGTACCCGCGTCAACGTTTAGATATTGGTCTATTTTGACGAGCGTCGTCTCAAACCCGCGGTCTTGGAGTACCCGCCCGATTGAAGCGCAAGCAACGCCCTTGCCTACGCCGGACATAACGCCGCCGATAACGAAAATGTACTTATGACTTTTCTTCTTTTTCATGGAATACAAATTACAAATCACTACAAATGTACAAATAAAGAAAGGAGCAGCTAGTTGACGTTAACCACCCTTTTACATTTCACTCCTTGCGGCGTAAATTGAGCAATAATACCTAATTTCAACTTATTCACTTTAAGATAAGCATACACTTGTTCAATATTTTTTCTACTAGACACCAATCCTTGCTTCAACTCTAATATGATTTTCCCGTCAACAAGAAAATCCAGAAAAGACTTGCCGATGTGCTGACCTTTGTAGTCAAGCGAAATGTACATTTGTCGCTTATAAGAAATTTTTAATTTTTCGAGTTCCAGCGCAACAGCGTTTTCGTAATACTTTTCTTTGTGTCCATATCCAAGCGTGTTATACACTTCAAACAAAATCCCGACTAATCTATAACTTAATTCGGGATATAAAACTTTTTCTTTCTCATCGGGTGTTCCCATTCGTACATTTGTAGTGATTTGTAATTTGTATTTATATCGTGAGGTAGCGTCTCACCGCGAGGTAACTAGAAACCGCGCCAAGTACCACCCCCGAGCCCATGATGATGCCGAAAATTTGACCGAAATTGCCCGTGTAGTAGTGAAAGACGTTGATGCCGTTGAAAAAATTGGCGGTGGCGGTACCGAGCCAGTAAGTCAGCGGGTAGAACGCGCTGAGCGTGATAATGCCGGCAATAATACCGTACATAATACCCGAAATGACGAATGGTCCGCGGATGTATTTGTTGCTCGCGCCCACAAGCCGCATCACCGAGATTTCGTCGCGCGCGCTGTAAATCGCGAGCCGCACGGTATTGAAAATGATAATGATAGACATAACCACGAGCACCAGCGTAACGGCAAGTCCGAGCCTCTGCGCCGAGAGAATGATTTTGGAAAGGACGTTGATGGCCGTTTTGTTGTCGTCGTAATTGACCTTGGCGACAACCGCTTGACGGTCTTTTGAAAGCGCGTCGTCACTCTTCAAAAAATTGGCGATGGATTCATATTGGTTCGGGTCTGTGGCCGTAACATTCAAGACGGCACCGAGAGGATTGTCGGAAAGCTCGGAGAGGGCGTCTAAAGTCGGCTGGTCATTTTGATGCCTGCGCTTAAAATTTTCGAGTGCTTGCGCGCGGGACACGTACTCCACCGTCTTCACTTCAGGCAAACCCTGTAGGGCTTGCTTGAGAGATACTATATCGCCCTCGGCGGCGGTCGTCGTAAGATAGACATTAACGTCGACCTTGCCTTTCAGGTTAGTAAGCGAGGCGTCGAGGGTCGCGAGAAGAAAAATGACGGAACCGATGACAAAAAGAGTTACGGTCATCACCAATATGGACGCGAGCGACACAAAACCGTTCCGCCAAAAACTGACGAAACCGGCCCGCACGACACGTTTTATATTTACCCACATCATATAAGGTCATTATAACACCATCTGTAATTCAACACATTTCGTTAAAATTAGAAACTCTAATATCGAAATCCTAAACAAACTACAAAAACTAAACTCGCAAATCTCAAACGGGGACGGGTTTTGGAATTTGGATATTTAGAATTTGGAATTTGTTTAGAGTTTAGAATTTAGTGTTTAGGATTTGGAGCAATTTCGTACTTCGAATTTTCATAGCGAATATTTCCCCGACTTGTCATCCCTCACAATCCTGCCATTTTCCATCGTCACGACCCGTTTACCTATAGAATCAATGACACCTTTGTTGTGAGTGGTCAAAAGCACCGTCGTACCCAAGTCGTTTATCTTCTTTAAAATCTGAACAATCTCAAACGTGTTGACCGGGTCAAGGTTCCCTGTCGGCTCATCGGCGATAATGATGTCCGGCTGATTGACGATGGCCCGGGCGATGGCCACCCGTTGTTTTTCTCCGCCGGAAAGCTCGTGGGGGAAATTCCATATTTTCTTGCCGAGGCCCACAAGCTCGAGGACATGAGGCACGTCGGACTCAATCTCCTCATCGGTGCGGCCCGCCGCCTCCATGGCAAACGCGATGTTCTCGTATGACGTTTTGTTCGGCAGCAACCTGAAATCCTGAAAAATGGTCCCAATGCGGCGGCGAATGTGGTTCATCTGCCGTTTCTTCAGCTTGTGAATGTCCACGGACTCGAAAAAAACCTTGCCGCCAGTGGGCTTTTCCTCGGCCAAAATCATTTTAAGCAAAGTGGTCTTGCCAGCCCCGGAGTGGCCGACGACGGACACGAACTCCTTCGGTGAAACGGAAAACGTAACGTCCGAAAGCGCCACCGAATCGTCCGCGTAAATTTTGGAAACGTTGTCGAAATAAATCATTACAATACGAATTACGAATTTGTACGAATATACGAATAGGAGTATTTCTTTAATTTGAACCCGGAGAGGAAACTACCAAAGATTAAAGACTCTTTTCTCTGTGCTTCTCTACATACGCCGCAATATGCTTCATGTACTCCACATACTGTCCGATACCGCTTGAGATATCATCCATCATTATTTTACGTTGAACTTTTTCGTATCCATGCACCATGCGATTGCGCAATCCCACCGAACCGGCAATCTTTTCCGCAAGATCAGCGGGAAGAATTGCATGCTTGCCCAAAATACGAAATGTTCCTTCATAATCATCCGAAGGTTCAAGTTTGGCACGAGTCATAATGTGGGTGTTAATATCAATCGCCGCATCGGCAATAAGCTGAAACAACCGCTCCACAATAAATATCTGCGGATCGGAAAGAACCAACTCTCCCTGTCGATACTTCTCAAGATATGGCATGAGTTCCGGAAGATACATACTCATTGCCGCCAATTTGTTTTTAATCACATCTTCGTTAGGCATAGCTTTTGAGAAAATCCTTTACATAACTCTCCCGATAGACGCGAAGTGGCTTGGTCTCCATATAGAGCCGGTTAGCATACATTGAAAACACGTCAAACACGCTACCGTTCTCTTCAAACAAAACAATGCCGTGGTCAGCCACCTGTTTTTTGAGGTCGGGCGAAACATTACTCAGATTCACCAACTCCACGTCAGGATTCTTGAAAATACGGGCCAGCGCAATCGATATGTCATATGATTCGCGATAATCAATATCTCGGGGTGACAAGAAACCCACATCTACATCGCTTTTTTTGTGCGTATGTCCGGTTGCTTGCGAACCAAACAGCACCACGAGCGCCAGGCCGTGTTTCTCGGCAATTTCCGCTATTTTATTTTTATCCGCTTCGGTCATGCCAAAACTATATCACAACAACAAACCAAAAACTACCGCCGACAGCCGACGTCGGGGGGGCGCAATTCTCATTTTTTACTGCCCGCATTTGAGGGGAAAACTTACAGCAATACTCTCAATTAGGAAACAATGTTGAATGGGAATCGATTTTAGAGACAGAATCTTTAATATTAATAGTCGAGGAGATTTTGCCCTCGCTCCCGCTACTTTATGAGGCAATCGTCATCTGACTTAAATTGAGTGTGTTTTTGGGAACGGCAACATTTTTGCCGCTTTTCGTGCCTGTGAAAATCGCGTCATCTTTGTAGAAATTGGCGTAGAGTTGGATAGTCTGCCCCGCTTTGAAACGGGGTCCAAGAACCGCTTTTATCACATAGGTGTTCTGGGCGGTTAAAATCGTGAAAGTTTTGGTGAAAAGAATAGTTTCGTCAGACTGTACAACTCCTTCCGAAATCAACTCGCCGGTTGGTCCGTAAAGCCCGACGCCTTTCAAGTCACTTAAAGAACCGGGGCCACCGCCAACGGTAACACGAAAACGAAAATTCTTGACCGATACCGGCTCCCCGGCCACGGAAACGGCAAAGCCGCCGATGGTGGTGGTCGTGCCTACGGCAACAGTTTGCGGTTTGATAAAGAGGGAGTTAGCGAAAGAAATTGTTGTGGTCGCGGTTGTAGTAGTCGTGGTTTTCGTATCGCCTTGCCCGACCTGCGCCCGTGACGTTGATTTGCGTACCCCGAGCTTGCTTGAAACATCAGTGGAGGCGGAGGAAGCTGCCAATCCGATTTTCAACGAGGGCGGCATAGGTTGTCCGTCTTCCCATATAACACCACCAGCCGGCAACTCGAGTCGTTCAAAAATAAGGAATCTGTTTTGGGAGGATGGGATTGCGCTTGCTACGGTAGATACTTGGTTGACAGATAAAGGATTGACTAATGGAAAAATTGAGGCTAACAAAGTGGAAGGTGGAGTTGAGGCGACTTTCGTCGGCTTAATAACCCCATCCGACGCCATACCTTCAGGCCAATATTCGGGTCCACTTCCGCCTTTGATTGCCGCGGCAATGTATCCATAACTTATGACATTAAAACGATTTTCAGGAGCCGCGCCCTCTTTTCGGTAATTCATAATACTATTGGGACTTGGGCGGTGTACTCTCGTGCTATTTTTTATTCTATAGCCGGGCCTTGGTTCGTTTGGGTCTATATCATAAACTCCCAGTATATGACCGCAACCTTCCACGTTTTCGTCGGGCTTATCGGCATACAACTTTCCTTCATACGTAAAATCTGATAGTGGACTCCATGAACAATTTCGGGCTACCCGTTGTCCGAGTTTGCCCAACTTATAGACAAATTTCGGTGAAAGAAGTCCCGTTCCTCCGTCGTCCTCATCCACCAGCCCGGCGAAAAAGTGGCCAGTCTCATGCATCACTGCTTCCGCCGGAGCAAGAGGGCTAACTATTGCGCCACTCCCATTCTCAGACGCAATACCGTCAACACCCCCGATACCGATAATAGAAACGCTACTTAAACCGGACCGCAGAACATAATTATAAGATTTTTCACCTAAAGACGGGCGACAAGAAGAACCTACGCCTATGATTGTATCTACTATTTCGCTTGGTGAGAGAGCCGATTTTTGGTATATTTTTTGGAATAAATCAATAGCGTGGTCATCGATGTTAATAAGGTCAACAACATGAGAAAATTCTTTTTTATACTTTTTGAACGGCTCAATCTGCTCAAACCCACCCGTTCGGACATCTTCTGTTAGCTTGATGAGTGTTGGGACATTAAGTGCCGCGCTCTCGCCACGTTCATAGACAAATTTATGCTCCCCGTTCCCCCACAACGGCGCGCACAGGCCAAAGTCCGCGCCGCTTGTTTCCGATTCAACGCTACCGTCTTTTTGTTTGACCTCAACGACGGTTTTGAGGTTGGGGTTCTTTTCCTGCACTGCCTTGATAAGTTTTTCGAGTTTCTCTTCCGGCGCGATGCCGTTTTGCCAGCCTTTGAGCTTCCATTCGTAGAGCAGTCGGCCGTCATCTGATTTTCTGTTGCTTAACGCGAGCGTGCCGGGACCCACCAGCGTTTCGTCTCTGAGTTTGATGGAAACGGGAAATGTCAGAGCTTTTGGCGGCTCCGTTCCGAACTTCTCCGGCGAGTCGGTGTAGCAGGCGTCGAAGGCCGGTACGGCTTCGACAATGAGGTCGTAGATGGGGGCAACCGGCAGGTCGGGAGTATTGCGCTCCCTATTCATCTTGGCGTTGAAGTCAGGGTCAACGATAATCTGGAGCTTCGGGTTCCCCGCATCGTCCAAAGCAATGCCAGTCGGATACCGAAGTGTTCCTTTGGGCACGATATTTTGTTTGCAGTCGGCGGCGGTGCCGTAGCGTGTTCCGGTTTTTACAGTGGAAATATCTTTAACGCTTTCGTCACTACCCGGAGAACCGACATTACCCCCCGAAGTCCCGACGTTGCCGCCCGATGGAGAACCAGTACCGCCGGAAGGCCTCGCCCCCTCCAGCATTTTACTAGTACCGTTCGTCGGTTTGGCTCCGCCGACCATCTGGACGTTACTGCTTGTGGGTTTGGCTCCGACGATGATACCCGGACTTCCGGTGTTGCCTGCGGGGGAACCGGTATTACCCTCAACTACCAAGGCGGTTTGACTGCTTGAGATACCCGAGGTGGTGACAGAAAAAGAAAAGGCACCCGAAGCGAGAACGGAGAAAAGAAAAACGGCGAGACAAAAATCCAGAACATCAAAGTGGGATTTCATAGGCGTTAAACCTTAAGAAGTTCTTGAATTATATCACGCCGGACAGAAAGCATCCCGATTAAGGTTCAACCTTTCTTCCGACCTAAGGTTGAACCTTAGAGACCGCGCTCGGCTAAAATAAACCCATCAAGCTCCCCGTTTAATACCTTGTCCACCTGCGCGGTTTCAACTCCCGTGCGATGGTCCTTCACCATTTTGTAGGGGTGCAGGACGTACGAACGGATTTGGTTGCCCCAGTCGATTGAAGTGGTTTTGGAAATATACATGCCCTTTTCTTTGGCGACGCGCTCGGCTTCCGAAAGTTTCCAGAGCTTGCCGCGCAACAGGTCAATGGCCTTTTCTTTGTTCTGTTGCTGGCTGCGCTCCGAAGTCACGTGTACCGAGAGCTTGGTCGGAATATGCACGATACGCACGGCGGTCTCCCGCTTGTTGACGTTTTGACCACCAGGGCCGCCCGAACGGGCGATTGAAATTTCCAACTCTTTTTCGGGAATGACAAAGTCATTCGCGTTGATTTTTTCAAATTTCGGTATCACCTCCACCATCGAAAACGAAGTGTGACGGAGTTTTTTGGCGTTAAACGGGGAAATTCGCACGAGTCGGTGAACACCCGATTCGTTTTTAAGTGTGCCATAGACATTCTTGCCATGAATTTCCAGCGTAATGTTGCGAAAACCACCGTGGTCGTTATCGTTTTGGTGGAGAATGGCGGAAACCCAGCCCTTTTTTTCAAAATATTTTCGGTACATGTTAAAAAGCATGGCGGAAAAATCCTCCGCGTCATCGCCGCCGGCACCGGAGAAAATCGTCACAACCGCATCACCGTTATCGTAATTGTCATTGTTATCCGTGCCTTTCTTGAGCGTCTGAAGCTCCTTGACAGCGCTTCTGGCCCGATTTTTGTCAGACCAAAAATCGGGCTCACTCATGGCCTCTTCAATTTCTTTTATTCGGGCTTCTTTTTTTCCTGCCCCGTTAGAATTTTCACTCATGATTGATACTTAAAAATATAATAACAGTGCGGACCGGAAACATTTCGCCCGCTTTCACAGGTTTGCTTCCAAAATTATATTGGGGTGTTTCAAATCCATATAAGATTTGCCGCCGGACCAGTCGAATTGACCAGTCCAGCGGCAGTGTTCCCGGACACCTCCTTGTAAAGCCCTAAAAACAAAAGACCACTTGAGATGAAAGAAGCGCCACCGAGAGCCCCCAAAGTTCTCTTCCGGAATAACTTCCGGCGGCAGTTCCCCACTAAATTCATCTCGTCTACAAGTACATTGTACACCCTCTCAAGAGCCGGTCAAGTGAATTTTGGAGCCGCCTCCCAGGATCGAACTGGGGACACCCGCTTTACGAAAGCGGTACTCTACCAACTGAGTTAAGGCGGCTTTAATAGGACGAACGAATAGTAATATACAATTTGTCTTTTTTCAACGAACCGCCGCTTCTTCAGTCTCCGGTTTGTGCGGTTTCCAAAGTTCTATGCCGAACCGTATGCTCGCGAGTCGCAGCAAAAACGCGGAGGCGAGAAGCAGATACACAACCCACGGAGTATGCATGTACGATTCGAAAAAGAAGTACCCGACACCGACGAGAAACGCCGCAGTGGCGTAAAAGTCCCGATAAAAAATAATCGGCGTTTCCCGCATGACGATGTCGCGAAGGATACCGCCGCCCACGGCGGTCAGAACGGCGCACGTTGCAATAGCGAAAAATCCCAAGCCCTCCTCCGCCGCTCGGCTCGCGCCAATATAGGCAAATGTCACCAAACCCACGGCGTCTATCGCGAGCATAAAGCGGTGTATCCGAGAGAATTTTTTGTAAAAAACCACGGCGAGAGCGGTTCCCAAAAGGACGGCTGGCCAGTAGCCGTACTGGTAAAAATAAACGGGTAGGTTATTGAAAAGCATCTCCCGCAAAGTCCCGCCGCCAAGCGCGCTCACAAGCGCTACGGTAAACACGCCGAAGATATCGTAACCTTTTCGCTCCGCGAGGTAGGCCCCGAATGCGGCAAAGGCGAATGTTCCTATATAATCAAAAACAAGCAAATCAGGCATATACTATTTCTTTTTAGTTTTCTTAATCCCGCCGTTTCTCCGTTGAACAAAAGCCGCCTCAAACGCCCACTTGGTGCATTTGGCGATTTCCGCGGCGGTCATGATGTTTTCCGCGAGCAAAAATTCCTCCTCTTTCACCACGCTCGTGCGATACATTTCCGGTCCGTCGGTATTGATAGTGAGGCGTATTCCGTTGTCCAGAAAAGTCCGAATAATGGTACGGAGTTCGCTGACGTCTTTCACCACGCTGTTTCGGAGATTCGAGGTGGGACACAGTTCAAGGACAATTCCCTGCCCGGCGATTTCTTTCAGGAGTTTTTTGTCCCTGACCGCCGCGAGCCCGTGTCCGATTCTCTCGGGCCGAATCTTTTGGACTACGTACTTGAGTTCTTCCAAATTTCCGGTTTCTCCAGCGTGGACCGTTAGTCCTAAGCCCGCCTTGCGGGCGCGAGCGAGAAGCGGCGCGTGAGCTTCCATGGAAAAACTTTTGTGGTCCGGGCCGCAAATATCAATGCCGACAATTCCGTCGGGAGCATACCGGATAGCTTTCTCAAGGGTAATAGCGTTTTGGGCCGCCGTGAACGTGCGGTCAAGCGCAACAATCAATCCCGCGTTCACCTGCGGGTATTCCACCATGGCCCGTCGCATGCCCCAAAGCGCCGCGAGAATAATGAAATCGAGGTCGCGCTCGCCGGTACGATTGCGCTTCATCGGACTAAAACGGAGTTCTTGCAGGACAAGATTGCATTTGCGATAGCCTCCGCCGATGACCGAATGAACAGCTTCCTCGATAGCTTCCGGCGAAGACTGGATAAGCTCGGTCAAGTGATAGTAGTCCCTGTCCATCTCAAACACACCCCTGTTTTTCTTTTCCGGCCCCATGGTTATCATATCTTCAAAATCCCAGTAGTCCTTCACGGGAAGCCGGATGCCCTGCCGGTGGGCGATAGTCCACATAATCACGGGGTCTACCGCCGCACCGAGGTGCGTGTGAAGTTCGGCTCGAGGTGTGGTGGTTCTCTGTGACATGGTGTTAAAAAAATAATAAATTCGAAATCCTAAATTCTAGACAAATCCCAAAATCCAAAACACAAATTTCAAAACAAACGGTTTAAGATTTGGAATTTAAAATTTGTAATTTGTTTAGAATTTAGAGTTTAGTGCTTATTTCTTAATTCGTACATTCGCGAAAATTCGTAATTCGTATTGTCACTCCCACTCGAGAGTAGCGGGCGGCTTGGAAGTAATATCGTACGCCACGCGATTGATACCCTCCACCTCGTTCGTAATGCGGGAGGAAACTTTCGCGAGAAGTTCATGCGGGACTCTCGCCCAATCCGCGGTCAGAAAGTCCGTTGTCGTGAACGCACGCAGAATAATGGGGTGTCCGTAGGTACGAGCGTCACCTTGCACGCCCACGGAACGCAGGTCTGGAAGCACCGCGAAATATTGTGTGATGCGCTTCGCCTCGCCCGCCTTGGTAAGTTCTTCATGAAAAATGGCATCCGCGGCGCGAAGCGTTTGGAGCTTTTCTTCCGTAACCTGACCGATGACTCGAACGGCGAGCCCGGGGCCGGGGAACGGCATTCGGTAGGTAATTTCTTTCGGTAATCCCATCGTGTCACCCACTTTTCGCACTTCATATTTGTAGAGGTCATGCAGGGGTTCAATGAGCTTAAACCCAAACTTCTCCGGCAAACCACCGACATTGTGGTGCGACTTAATAACCGCCGTGTGCTTACCACCGGAACTTACACCGGAACTTACCGCGTCCGTATAGAGAGTACCTTGAACAAGAAATTTCACCGTGCCGAGTTTTTTTGCTTCCCGTTCAAAAATCTTTATGAAAAGGCCACCGATAGCCTTCCGTTTCCGTTCGGGGTCCGTAATGCCCTTGAGCGCTTTAAGAAATTTTTCCTTCGCGTCAATGATTTTGAGATTCAACTTGAGTGATCGCGCCAAATTTTTCCGGATACCTTCCACTTCCCCGCTTCTCATAAGTCCCGTGTCCACGAAAATGCAGGTCAGATTTTTGCCGATAGCGCGGTGTACCATAGTCGCGGCGATGGCCGAATCCACTCCGCCGGAAAGGGCGCATACGGCTTTGTCTTTTCCTATCTCTTGCTTGATTTTGGCGATAGAATCCCCGACGAAATTTTTCATGGACCAAGTGCGGCTCACATGGCAAATGTTCAAAAAATTATCGAGGATTTTCGTGCCGTTCTTCGTATGTGTCACCTCGGGGTGAAATTGAAGACCGTAAAACTTCTTGGTTTCGTTCGCCATAGCCGATATCGGAGCGTTTTCCGAACGCGCGATTCGTACAAAACCTTTGGGCACCGTTGTTACTTGGTCGCCATGTGACATCCACGTTACTTGTTCTTTTGATAGTCCACGAAACAACAATGACTTTAGGCTTTTCCGCGTCCGTTCCGTGTTCTTGTTCCGTGTCGCTTCCGTGCCACCTGTGAGATATACACGGGTGGACCCGTATTCCCGTCTAGTACCGGCCTTCACTTTCCCGCCAAGCTGATGCGCCATAAGCTGCATACCGTAACAGATGCCAAGCACGGGAAGGCCGAGCGTGTAGAGACGCGGGTCGGCTTTGAGCACTTCTGATGTGCTCTCCGTTCGTACTTTCGTATTTCGTATTGATTTTCGTACGTTCGTATTGCCAGAAAGGTTTTGCGGTCCTCCCGAAAGCACCAGACCTGCGTAATCTTTCAGTTTTTCCGCCGAAATTTCAGGAGACAAAAGCTCGGCATAGACACCCTGCTCGCGAATCCGCCGTACAATTAAGTGGCTGTATTGCGAGCCGAAATCCAAAACCGCTATGGTATCTTTGATTGCAACTTGTTTCATTTTATGAACTCAAAATTCTAAATTCTAATATCTAAATCCTAAACAAATCACAAATACTAAAAACCAAATTCTAAAAAACTCGACCAAGAAAAATCACTTGAATTTCTCGAGAATGGCTCCGAAAATCCGCATAAGTTCGTCCGATTCTTGTATCAAACATGTTTGCTCTTTTCGTTCACTTTCAACCGGCTCCGTCAATCGAAGCCAAAAACGGCTCTCTTTGGTTTCTTTCTTGGATATTTTCGCTCTCATCACAAAATCCTTCTTACTGAGTGATTCATTGGCCTCAATATAATTTGCTCCGACCGAACCGGCGGAACGCGCCAACTGCTTGCCGTTCTCAATATTTGTAATTGTTTTCGGTAGTTTGTTAACGTACATGTTCACTCGGCGGGCAAACTGAAACGTTCTATCTTCAAGGTCATAGTCCCCCGTTTTGAGTTTTGTAGTTTGAAGCATTGGAATTTGTTTAGAGTTTAGTATTTCGGATTTAGTGTTTCTTTATTGTATAGAATGTGGATGCGATTCTGTTAATCCCGCGTTCGTGATTTGAATAAACCGCGCCTGCTTCCATACATCTTCTATTGTCGCCGCGCCGATATATCCCATGCCTGACCTGATACCGCCGACAAGTTCCTCAACAATACCGGCAACCGGCCCGCGATAAAGCACTTTCCCCGACACTCCTTCCACCACATGTTTCCCCTCTCTTTTGTGGTAGGTTGTTGGTTGTTGGTTGTTGGTTACATACCGGTCTACTGCGTATCGTTCTTCAAGCGCTTCCTTGCTTCCCATACCTCGGTAGGACTTATAGAGAACATCGTCAACTGTGATAAGTTCGCCGGGGGACTCCTCGGCTCCGGCGAACAGCGAACCGAGCATAACGGACGACGCTCCGGCCGCGAGCGCTTTGACGATATCCCCCGAGTAGCGAATGCCGCCGTCGGCGATGACCGGAATACCGTACTTTTTTGCCACCGAAACCACGTCCATAACTGCAGTGAGTTGCGGCACGCCCACCCCGCTTACAACCCGCGTCACGCAAATCGAACCGGGACCAATGCCGACTTTTAGCGCGTCGGCGATACCGGCAAAATCCCGCGCGGCTTCTTTAGTGACAATGTTACCAACAACCAACTGCGCTTTCATCTTTCGCTTCATCTCTTTTGCCGCCGCGATTATTCCGGGCGCGTGAGCGTGAGCGCAGTCTATGAAAATCACCGAGGCTCCAGCCGAGGCTAAAGCGACCGCGCGCTCCACATCTTTCGGCCCGACTGCCGCTCCGACCGGCACCCCCGCCTTAGCCACTTCCTTTACCATCTGCAGTTGCTCTTCAAGCGAGCAATTCCGATGGAGCACTCCCATGCCGCCAAGCTTCCCGAGCGCAATCGCAAACCGCGCGTCCGATACCGTGTCGGATGCCGCGGAAAGAAGCGGAATAGCAAGACGCGCCTTCTTAGAAAGGCGCGTCTCGACGGAGGCATCCCGACGGTTGACCCCGCTTCTGCGAGGCTCAAGGAGTACATCGTCAAAGGTTAATCCCAACCGTGTCATATATGGGCGACAGTATACCCCGACACAAGATTTGAAGCAAGCGAACGTAAGGATAACCACTCTACTTGAGCCGTTGCCCAGGATTGAACTGGGGACCTCGTCATTACCAATGACGTGCTCTACCAACTGAGCTACAACGGCATTTTTTGTTCTGAAAACCTCCAGAACAAAATAATGGCGTCGTACTAAAAAGTCTACTGCCTGCCCCGTAGTGAACAGAGTCTTCGAGGTTCTACTACTGGGGAGCTACAACGGCAGTGCGCTTGGATAATAGCAACATTTGGACAAATCCTCAACAGGGCGTATCATGAACACCGGAACTGCAAAAGCCTTGTGTTTATGAAAAAAACTATTTACGCGCTGGTTGTCATTGCTCTTTGGACTACTGTACTCGCCGTCCCCAATTTCAGTGAAATACATGGGGCGTCATTTATCTTTCTCCTTGTCCTTGCCGGGCTTTGGACATTTGGGCTTGGTTTGTTCTTCCCTTCCCAAAAGGTTCCGCCTGACAATGATACGTTCAAGTGACACAAAAGCACACACTGCCTCCCATCGCACCAGTCGATGGGAATTTTTTATGAAAATTTGGAAACTTAGCCAAACCTTAGGGGTGGAAGAAGAAAGCGGCGGCAATAATCGCGTAAGCAAACATCAACTGCACCCCCTCCAACCAATTACTCTCCCCGTCCTGCACCGCGCTGTTAACAACCAAAACCGACATGATAACCGCCACCAGTTCAAGCGTATTGAAAACCAAACTCATCTGTGTTTTGAAAAAGAGACTAGCCAAAACCAGCGCCGGTGCGACGAACATGGCAATCTGACTGGCGGAACCGACGGCGATTTGAATCGCCAAGTCCATCCGATTTTTGAGCGCGACCGTAATGGCGGAGGTATGTTCGGCAATGTTACCGATAATGGCCACGAAAACCACACCGACAAAAAGCTCGGTCCAACCGAATTGCGCCACCACCGGCTCAATCGAAGCCACCAAAATATCGCTCGCCCACGCAACCGCGAACGTGGCGGCAAGCAGTATGATGACGCTCTTTCTCATGGTCCAGTAAGACTCGTAGTTGCCAACATCCTCGGTGTAGAGATGCTTGTGGGTAAAGAGCGAAAACCACAAATTGGCGGCGTAAATGACAATCATACAGACGGAAACAAAAACGCTTAAGTTTTCTATGGTGCCGACCCCGACGGATGGAACGGTTTGAAGAAAAATCGCCGGCATGACGAGAGCCACAACCGCGAGGAGAAGGGTGGACGAGCTCGCCAGCACCGCCGTTTTGTTAAACTCCTGCTTCTTGCGTTTTCGGCCGCCGAAAAACATGGCCATGCCCAAAACCAACAAAAGATTTCCGATAATCGAACCGGTAATGGACGCCTTAACCACTTCAATCAAACCCGCTTTGATGGCGAGAACACCGATGATAAGCTCGGTGGCGTTACCGAAGGTGGCATTGAGAAACCCGCCCAAAGCCGGACCGGTGCGGGTGGAAATTTCCTCGGTGGCCTCACCAATATATTTCGCGAGAGGAATGATACTCACGGCCGAAAGAAAAAACAGCCAAATCGGGGAAACGCCGAAAAGCTTGGCGGCAAAAGTAACCGGCACGAAAGCAAGCATGCTGAAAAATAATTTAGACATCATGGAACTGTGAATTACGAAACTCGCGCTTCGAGAAGTTTCCCCCGCTTGCCTCCCGTCCGGACAAGGCGCGCGGGGGAAACTTCTCTTCGCAGACACGAGTTTCGTAATTCACAGTCATGGAAACATTGTAATACCGACACGGACGGCATGCAACAAAACCTCCCCGATTCGCCACGGCGAATCGGGGAGGTTTGATGGAGAACCGTAACTCTTGAAATTTACTGCGCGGTTGTTCCCGTTGTTGCCCCGGTAGTCCCCGATGTCGTAGTGGTTTTTGAATCAGTGGCGGAAGCGGCGGGTCTCAATGAATCCTGTGTTTGTTTCAGAACATCGTTAGCGGCTTTGACCGCGACCTCGTAGGTACTGCGGGCATCTTTCGCGGCGGTTTTGTAAGTATCACGAACGGAGGCAACCGCCTTGGTGTAGACTTCGCGGGCGGCTTTGGCGGCATCCGTTGACTTATCGGTTTTGGCTTGAACGAGAGCGGCATCGAGTGTTTGTTTGGCGGACTTAATGGCAGCATCCCGAGTTGTTGCGGCGGCTTCTAATGCCGATTTCATAGCGGCGCGCGCGGTCTCAAGAGCGGTTGCGCGAGCCTGTCGTGCGGTTTCAAGCCCTTGCTTGCGGGCGGCTTGGGCCTGCTTGGTCGCTTCCCTTTTCGCCTGCGCGGCAGTTCGAGCCGCTTCCTTTTCCGCCTTAAACTTCGCTTCCGCCGCCATGCGGGTTTCCTTGAGCTTTTCCTTGGCCGCGTCAATCGTAGCTTTACGGGTCTCCGCGGCGGCTTTAACCGACGCCGTCTTCTTCATGTCCGAAGTGTTCATCCCCCCACCGGTCGTACCGGCTGTTTCCGCGAAAACTGCGAGTGTGGAAAGTATCATTACTCCGGATACAAGGCTAGCGATTAATTTCTTTCGATTTATCATGTGAATCTAAATTGAATTACTTATAAAACTCCACGGGAATAATTATACCCCCTTTTAGAGCAATGGCAAGACCGCGCGGTGGATAGTCATGTTGTTACTCACAAGAAACATGCGATTAAGGTCATTTTCCTCGGCTTTGCCCTTAAAGTCCGTCACAACGCAACCTGCTTCTTTGGCAATAAGTTTGCCGGCCAAAAAGTCGTGTAATTCGGTATTACGGTTCAACACAGACTCAATCTTCCCCGAGGCAAGAAGGCAGAGGTCTGAAGTAACCGACCAACTGGATAACACCCGTTTCATCCGACGACTGAAACTGCCGACGGTTTTAATGATAAAAGCTTTGGGACAATGATAATCGCACTCAAACCCGACCGTACTTCTCTCCAAAACGGTTTCGGTGGAAAGTGTCAATTTGACGCCGTTACAAAAAGCACCCTCACCCTTCACCGCCGTGTACAACAAGTCGAGCATTGGCAGATAAATAGCGCCGAAAATTATTTCCTTGCCCCGAACCAGCGCGATTGAAACCGAAAAATTGGGAATGCCGAGAGTAAAGTTGTTTGTACCGTCAAGCGGGTCGATATAAAAAGTGTACTCTGAACCTTTGGCAATCATACCGCACTCTTCGGAAAAAATGTTGTATGTTGGAAAAGCTTTTTTGAGCATGCCGACAATAACCGCTTCGGACTCGACGTCCGCTTCGGTACGGACATCGCTCGCCTTGCTTTTTTCCGTAATCGTCAACACCTTACCGAAATAACCTCGGGAAATTGCCCCTCCCGCTTTGGCCGCGGCAATAACGGCTTGTTGGTCTTTGGAATACACAGAAAGTATCCTACCACAAAATGTAAATTACAAAACCCACTTCACAGTGTTTATTTCGGCTAGCGAGGAGCGCGTGGGAAATTCTTATTTCACACAGCGTCCGAGCGAAGTGAAACTTAGGTCTAATACCGCGGGGCTTGCCCCGCGTCAGTACGAGTCCGCGGCGGACGAGTTCCTATATTACCTCGGGGCTCTGCCCCGAGGGCCTATATTTAATCCGCATATGTTGATTAAATAAACATTCTTTACACATTTTCCAGTGCTCGGCTTGCGAACAAACACCACGTGTGCTAGTTTCTGGAACAGAACCGACTTAAACCGAACTATGAAAACCATCTTGCTGTCCCTTACGGTCCTCATTACCTTTTCCGGGTGTGCGGCGAGAAACCCTCACGGCGCCGGAAAACGACCCCGAAACGTCCTTTTGGAACAGATGACCGGCGCGGAACAAACCGGCTCGCCCCGTCAAACTCTGCCAACGCAGGTGTTCTGCGTCAGCATCCCGTTCACTATTGTTGTCGAGGACCCCCTACTGCTTCGGGAAAGAATCTACCGTGAGCTCGGTCTTACCAACGGGGTAGCCATGTTTAACCGCGATACCCGCACCATCTACGTTCCCTACGCCTCGGAGGGGTCGGAAGATGAGTTTGATATCTTTGGACGGCGCATGCCCGCGCGCGAACCATTGGGCCACGAACTGTGGCACCTGCCGGAACTCGGCGGCTGGTGGCACATTCAACCCCCGAGAAGACTGCAAAAAGGCAACCGGTAGCGAAAACTTAACAGGACCCCGCGCGAGATTCGCTCGCGCGGGGATTTTTTTCATTTACTATGAATTACGAAACCCGCCACTTCGAGAAACCTCTCCCGCTTGCCTAACTCCGGACCTGCCTGCCGGCAAGGCAGACAAGGCGCGCGGGAGGGGCGTTGCTTGCAATCATGCCAGTCCCCGCTATATAGTACATGCGGAGCACTTTACATATTTATGACAACCTACCCAAAACACTATTGCGGAGTTTTCGGCATCTTCGGTTCGGCCCACGCGGCCGAACACACCTACCACGGGCTGTACGCCCTGCAACATCGCGGACAAGAAGGCGCTGGTATTGTGAGCACGGACGGGGAACACTTCTACGAACACAAAGACATGGGGCTCGTCGTAAATGTTTTCTCGGAAGCCGTTTTGAAAAAACTCCCGGGGCACGCGGCCGTCGGCCACAACCGCTACTCCACGACCGGAGAATCATCGCTCAAAAATACCCAGCCTTTGACGATAGCGTCCAAGCGAGGCTCGGTCGCCATCGGACACAACGGCAACCTGACGAACACCCTGCGTCTGCGGGCGGAACTTGAAGCGGACGGGGCGGTCTTTCATACGACCACGGACAGCGAAGTCATACTCCACCTCTTGGCGCGGGGAAACTTCTCTCTGGAGGAAGCCATCCGCGCCATGACGAAACAGGTGGAAGGCGCCTACTCTTTGGTGATTCTTACGGACAACGCGCTTATCGCCGTGCGGGACCCGCACGGCTTCCGCCCCCTTTCGCTCGGCCGACTGGACGACTCGTGGATAATCGCGAGCGAGACCTGCGCGTTTGATATCTTGAACGCGAAGTTTGAGAGAGACGTGGAACCGGGTGAAATCGTCGTCATCGAGAAAAGCGGCGTGCGAAGCCTGAAAACGGACACCGCCCTTGTCCCAAAAGCGTGCTGCGCCTTTGAGCGCATATACTTCGCTCGTCCCGACAGCATACTGGACGGACGAAGCGTGTATAACACCAGAATCGCCATGGGCAAAAAGCTTGCGGAAGAATATCCGATTGACGCGGATATCGTGGTGCCGGTTCCGGACAGCGGCAACTACGCGGCGCTCGGTTACGCCGAAGCCAGAAAAATACCTTTCGTCATGGCCTTCATCAGAAACCACTACGTGGGTAGAAGTTTTATTGACCCAAAACAATCCGGGCGGGACAGGGCGGTCAACTTGAAGCTCAACTTGATTCCGGAGTTGGTGAAAGGAAAACGGGTGATTGTCGTGGACGATTCGATTGTCCGTGGCACTACGAGCAAAGCGCGGGTCAGAAGAGTCCGAGAAGCCGGGGCACGCGAGGTTCACATGCTGGTCAGTTGCCCTCCGCACAGGCATTCCTGTTTCTACGGTATTGACTTCCCCGACCCGTCAAAACTCGCCGCGACGAAAAGTTCGAACGAAGAAATCAGGCAAACTCTCGGTTTGGACTCGCTCGGCTATTTATCCGAGACGGGTCTTGTCGAAGCCATCGGCCACAATGGCTTGTGCACGGCTTGTTTCAACGGGAAATATCCGGTGCCTCCGGAGAGTGGTCAATGACAGCCAGGACTCTTCCAGTGTGTTGTATGTTCTTACACGAAGCAATCGCGCCTGTTTGAGGTGCGATTTTCATTTGAAAAACTTTGCGACAATAACTTCGGCGGCGGAGATATCGCCGTAGGATTCGACGGTAAGTTTTTTATTTCCCATAATCATGGCGGAAAGTTTCTTCCCTTCCTGCACACGATACAAACACAAAACTCTCTTGCCCAGACGCTCCGCCACTCCGATTTCATAGCCGACACCGAGGCTTGGCTGCGTCACCTCGGCCACAAGGACATCCGCTTCGGCAATCCACTTGACATCCCGTTCGAAAATGAATTCTTCGGTCTTCCCCACTTCGCCGGATTCGGCCAAGCCAGGATCCCCGACATGCTCTGTAAGAACCTTGCCGTATTTGGACAAAAGTCTGACGAGCTCTTTGTAGATATGCGCGTCGCCCCGTCCTGCACGGATTGACCCGGCGAAATAGATTTTGTTCATGGAATTATTAATTATTGTAGCATGGACAAAAAACACCGCGGTTACGCGGCGTTTTAAGTCTTCAAAATCTTTTGGAGTTTAAATACTTATAACACCGCGCACTGCCTCCGCCAAAGCGGAAAAAGAGGGGGCCGCACCTCCAGGGACGACAAATGCCGCCTGGGTGATGCTGTTGCCGATATTTTGTTGTGTGCGCGGGTTATTCATAATGTGGATATGTTACACTAAATTACTTCCCTGTCAAGGCAACCTACGCCCAGATGTATCACATCATTACACAATTTTAGCCTATGTGTAACGTCCTCTCCCTACATACATTAACTCTAAGCTATAGCTTAGAGTTAATGTATGTTGCGAGGGAAAACGTCAGCCTACACCGAGAACATTTGTGTTAAACTGTAGACTAATGCTAATGAAAGAAAAATTGCTTGACGCAGTTTTTATCGCGCTCAATCTCCTCACGGTCATACTCCTCTTTACCATACTCGACCATGCCGTACATGTATTGGAAAGTGCGTGGAAAGTGCCAGACTATTATTTCAGAAATAAAATCCCGTTCGGGTTTCTTTGGGGCGTGGCAGGGATTTTTCTCGCGGAACGCACGCGAGGTGTTTGGTTCAAAGCCTTGCTTTTCTCCGGACTGGTGGCCGTGGCACTCCAGGTGCGTTACTTTCTTGAAGGTTACCCCGTGAGTTTCGTGCTATTATTTTTACTGTTCCACTTTATTATTTTATATTGTCTCTCGCTCGGCATGTTTTTCCTTTTCAAGTCCGAAAAATATGCTCCGGCGGCGGACAACACATCTCCCATGAAAAAAATAGGTGTCGTCCTCATTGTCCTCGTCGTCGGCTTCGTCACATACTATCTGGTGTTTAGTCCGGGAACTTCTATCGCGCCCGACTATAGCCCGAAACCGCTTCCTACCGTACCGAGCACAACTGCGGAATCACAGGTACAAACAGCGGCCCCCACTCCAACCCCCGCCGCTTCAAATGTTACCGTGCATATCAAAAACTTCGCCTTTAATCCGTCGGCGCTTAGCGTAAAAACCGGTACAAAAGTCACATGGGTAAATGACGACAACGCTCCGCACACGGTCACATCAGACTCAGGCAACCTACTTGACTCGGTAACCCTTGCCACCGGACAGTCCTTTAGCTACACTTTTACTGACTCTGGAAACATAAGTTACCACTGCGGCGTTCACAAAAACATGAGAGGGGTGGTCGCGGTGGGAAACTAATCACAAAGCAAAAAAGAAAAAAGCCGCCTCGCGTAAAGCGACCGACGGCTTGAAGTATGCATGTGAATCCTTACTTTCAGATTGACCCCAACCCGAATGTCAATCCTTTAAGAATATCCGCCGTGTCCTCGAAGCCGACCGACAGCCGGAAGAAGCTGTCCCCTATGCCGAGGGATTTTCGGACGTCGGCCGGCAGACTTTTGTGACTCATGAGCGGAGGATACGCGAGGATCGTTTCCGGACTGGCCAGACTTTCGGCGTAGATAATCGGACCCCGTTCGCGGACACCGTCAACAAATAACTGAAGTCGGTTCATCCGAGTTTCTGAAAGCTCAAACGACAGCACGCCTCCGTACCCGTTTCTCATCTGGCTTTTCGCAATCAAGTGGCCGGGGTGGGATTCGAGACCCGGATACAAAACGCGGCTTACTTTGCCCTGCGAACAAAGAAACTCCGCCACCTCCAGAGCGGTTTTGCTGACCCGCTCCCACCGAAGCCGTAAGGTTTTGACTTCCTGCAACACGCGGTAGCATTCATCGGGGGAAAGCACCGCGCCGACCGTTTTCTGCATAAACACCAACTGTTCGTGAAGCGCCGCGTTTTTGGTAATCACCGCACCTCCCAATACATCATTGTGACCGGCAATATATTTGCTCAAGCTGTGAACAACGGTTTCCGCGCCGTACGTAAATGGATTGGTTGTACATGGCGGAGCAAAGGTCGAATCCACGATAAACGGCACGCCTGTCTCGCGGGAAACATCCCCGACCATCGCAAGGTCAATAAGATGCAGAGATGGATTAGTTGGCGTTTCAACCCACAGGTATTTGGTTTTATCGGTAACCGCGGCGCGAATACTTTCCGCGCTGCCGAAATCGACATAATCGGCGATGATACCGAACCGGTTTAACAACTTTTCCAAAAGACGAAACGTACCGCCATAGATTTCCTGACAACACAGAACGCGGTCTCCGGGCGACAGGGCGAGAAACAAAGCGGCTTCGGCGGCTACACCGGAACCGAACACCGTCGCGCTTCCCCCACCCTCGAGCGCGGCTAACTTCTCTTCGAGACGGAGACGTGTCGGACTTTTGCCACGAGCATACTGGAATTCGCTCTCGCGCCCGAACTCGGCTTGGGCAAATGTTTTCGAGCGTATGAGAGGTGGAGCGATAGCGCCGGTAACGGGGTCGGGGGCTTCGCCGGCATGGACCAAACGTGTACTGAAACCCGCGACGGATAAGAATTCATCATTCATATATTTTAAAGAACCAAACGAACACACCGCCCATCGAGGGCGGTGTATCAAGAAGATATTCCAAAAACTAACTCGAGGAGTCAGTTGTATCTGTCCCGCACGCGCGGGCTGGAATTGGCACCGTTCTTTTTTAAGATGGTTGCCGATGGAGATTGGGCCAAACCCTTAACACTCCACACTCTTGATACACTGTATGTATTGCTGAAGCAATTGTATGTATCTAAATTAAAAAGTCAACTCCCAGATTCCATCGATGCGCGTACTAGTGGACGAAGTGGAAACTGCTATACGCAACTATAATGCTTATATTTATATACCAAATCTAACTATTTACCTTGAATTACGAAACTCGCGCTTCGAGAAGTTCCTCCCACTTGCCTGGGGTCCGGACAAGGCGCGCGGGAGGAACTTCTCTCCTCGGAAAGCGAGTTTCGTAATTCACAGTATTTAAGTAGCGTTAAATGGCGTAAGTAGTCGTTTAATAAATGGAGTTTTAGGATTGTTCATAATTTCTTTCACGCTTCCAATTTGCTCAATTTTTCCTTCATTCATAATTGCCAGATTTTCAGCCAAAAACAGTGCGTCCTCGTGATTGTGAGTGACTAAAATTATTGGAATATCCAGCTTGGCAAAAAGATTTTTCAGGTGCGTAGCGACTTCTAATTTCGTTATTTGGTCTATGTTTGAAAGCGGTTCATCAAGGAGAAGTAAATCGGGTTTGATTGCCAGAGCCCTGGCAAGCCCGACTCTTTGTCGCTGTCCACCTGACATTTCTTTTATTTTTCTTTTTTCAAACCCTTCAAGCTCGACTAACGCAAGCATTTCCTTAACACCCTGCCCTTGCTCTGTTTTAGAAGCCCCGCGAACTTTAAGACCATACGCAACATTATCAAAAACATTCAAATGAGGAAAAAGTCCGTAATCTTGTGGCAGATAACCGATATTTCGCTCTTCAATGGGCGTGTCGTTTATGACTTTGTCGTTCAAAACTATTCTGCCCTTTTTGGGTTGTATAATTCCCAAAATGGTTAAGAGAAGCGTTGTCTTGCCGCTCCCCGAAATACCCATCAAGACGAGAGTTTCTTTTTCCTTTATCTCCAAAGATAAATTATCAATAACAGTTTTTTGCCCGTAGTCAGTTATGAGATTTTGGATTGATAGTGTTCTCATATTTTTTCTCCCTTCAGAGTGATTTTCTTAAAGGTAACGAGTGCGAGCATTGAGGCAGTCGTTCCGAGAATGGTTGCGGCTAGTGCTTCGGCGGTGAGTGTCTTGGCATCCAATGCTATGAAAGTTGGTAACACTTCCGTCTTAAATGGGATAACTCCCGCGAAAAGTAAACTGCCACCAAGTTCTCCCATTGCCCGAGACCAACAGAGAGTGGCTCCAGCAGCAATATCAGTGAGAGACATGGGAATAAATACTGTAGTAAAAACTTGAAATGGATTTGCTCCCAAAGAACGGGCCGTAAGGTTGATGCCCGACTTTTGTATCTCTCTAAATCGTCTGGCAACGGTTGAAACAACAAACGGTCCGGCAATAAAGAACTTGGCGATAACAAGAGCGGTGAAAGTAAAAGTTAGGTTAATGTGAAAAGGCGAAGTTGGTCCAAGCATCAGGAGAAATATCATACCTTCGGCAACAGGAGGAAATGTTTGAGGCACATCAACCACGACAGTTTCTAAAGGGATTTTCCCGCGAAATTGTTTTATGGCAAATAGGTATGCCAGAGGAACACCGAAAACGATTGCCAAGATAGTCGTTACTATTGACGAGGTGATACTCAACCAAAGTGCCGAAAGAATACGGTCACTGGTAAAAGCAGCTAGAACTTGATGTAAGGAACCGAGGGCTACATAGTATTGAAATAATATGGTGGTTATCAGGAACAATAAAAGACACCCCGCGAGAAAGTAAAGCAGGAAGATTAAATGTTTTGAGTTAAGCATGTTCACAATTTAAGTATATCAGTTCTCATAACCAATCCGCACACAGAAAAACAGCCACAGAAATATGACTCTTTTTCCTTTGCGCGGCTGGCCGGATTTGAACCGGTGACCTCTCCCGTGACAGGGGAGCGCTCTAACCAGCTGAGCTACAGCCGCATTTTGAAACAGATTCAATGTATCAAATTTTGAACGAGCGAGCAACAAAAAGCGGCCCGAGAGTGGGTCGCTAAACAACTTACCATCTGAACACGACTGCGCCGCCAAGAAGGATTCGGTCGCGGATGCCAGGATACTCCCATCTCCCGAAAGGAAAGAGAAGCTTGGTGCGTTTTGAGAGTTTCCATATCCGCCCCACATCATCATACCCTTCATCTTTGAACCATTTTATCTCCGGTTCAAAGTGTTCGTAGTAGAGCCTCGGCATAAATTCTTTTTCCGGAAGCTCGAGCCGGTAAAAGAAAGTCTCCCGCTCCTTTTTTTCGTTGAAGAGAAGAGGGGGCGAATCATCCAATTCCGCCGGCTTAAGCGAGAGTCCGGGTACCGAGGGCTTCTGCTTGAGCGAGAGGGACATCTTTGGTATTAATACTGCATTGGCGGCAAATGCCGACCGTCTTTGCATTTCAAGAACTCGGAGTGAGGCCGCTGAAAATTTCATTCCCTGCGGAGCCTCTTCTGCATAGGCGCAAACGCTTTGCGACAGGAGAAACGCTAAAATCATCATTTTCATGCTATCAACTTTGGTTGAAGGTTCTAGTTCTTTGACCACTTCAAGTCTAGCACAAAGAAAAAGCCTGTGTTTCTGAATGAAACAAACAAAAAGAAAAGTCAAAACTGTGCCGGTGAATGGAATTGAACCATTTTTTGAGGCTTACGAGTCCTCCGTTCTAACATTGAACTACACCGGCGATAAAAGTTTAAAACTGAAAGCTAAAATCGTAAAATGATGTTGATTTGAGTTTTGCGCTTTGCATTGTAAACCCCCCTATCCTATTTTACTTTTATCTTTTTTGCAAAACTATCGTCCCTTCGTCACCTCTTCGTAGGTCATGGCGGACACGTTTTGAATGACGGAAACGAGGTCGTTAAAGTCGTTGCCTCTTGTCATGATGCACAAAACGTAAGGTCGTACCGACGAGTACACAATGCCGCAGTCGTGAAGTTCTCTGTATTGGAGCGTACCGTCCTTAGATAATACGCTTCTCTCGCCGAATTTTTGGGCGGTTGTGGTGCCGGAGGGAACCCCCGCCTGAATGCCTCGGGGAAATTGCGCTCGCCCCAGCAGGTCGAGAGCTTTCTCGGAAAATTCTTCATTGAGATACGTAGCGTTATATAACACCCGAAAGAAATACGAGAAGGATTTTGGTGAAATGTCATCGACAGTCGGAGTGTTGTCGGCCGGGATCGACAACCCCAAATCCGTAAACACTTCAGCCAAAGAACTCTGGTCGATGGCATTGAAGAGAAGGCTGGTAGCGTTGTTATCGGAATTCACTATCATGGCGGTCATAAGGTCACTGACTTTATACCCGTTGCCGGCGCCAATCCAGTAGGGGGAGCGGAAATACTCCTCTTTGTTAAGGTCAAAAGTGCCATCATACGCAAGCACCGCGTCGAGAATTTTTGACTGTTTTTCAGCCGACTTCAGATACGCAATCATGATTGGAACTTTAAGAAGACTCGCCGGAGAAAATTTCGCGTTTTCGTTGATACCAAACCAGCGCCCGCCTTGGAGCTCGCGGAAATAAATACCGGCGCTGCTCACTTTTCCCGAATTAGTCGCGGTTGTCAGGAAATTTTCAACCTTCCTCTTGAGTAGCGAATACTGGTCGGAATCGGCGCTCTCCCACGTGCCGCAGGCAAGGAGCCGGTTAATATACTTGTAGTCCCCTTTGGCGCGAAGCGGCGGGTCAACGGGTAAATATGCCCCGGTGGGGGTCATGCCGTGCGCCAACCAGCCGGCTGAAAAAGCAAGCGCACACAGCACAAGACAGAGCGGAATATTTTTGCGGACAACTTGAAATGCGCGAGCCATAATAATGGATACAGCATAGCATGAGAAGTGTTCTCATTTCAAAACAAAACCGCCCCTTTACGGGGCGGTTTGGTTTTTCCCTTGTTGCGGGGTCCCGATTTGCACGGGAATCTCAAGGTTATGAGCCTTGCGAATTACTGTTACTCTACCCCGCTATTTCCATTGAACATGTACACAAAACGTGCAACACGTTAAAGAGCCTAAAGGATACTCTAAAAGGGAGAAATAATCAAGAAAAATTTTGTTTTGTCGTGTTCCGTGCTACATGCTCCATGATTCATGCCTAGATATAATGAAACTCCCTAAACACCTCCTCGTACAGGCCTACGACTCGGCGAGCTTCGCGGTCGGTTATTTGGAAATTGCTGCCCTCGTGAGCGATGGCGTTACGGACACGATGAGCCTCCCACGCTTTGTCAATCGAAAGAAAATCACTCTTTTCAACCGCCTTGAGCTTGTCGGAAAGCGTCTCGCCGTGATAACTCATCTTGGTAAGCATCTCGTCTAAAACGATGTCACACTCAAGAATCGCCAGCCGCCAGTCACTCGGATTTTCCGAATTGATGTGATTGGTAATTTCTCCCCACCGTTTGTTCGCTGATACGGCTAAGGTTTCGTGAGAGTCTAGAGCCTCTGCTCCGGCGGGTCCTTCGGCGCGGCCCTCATGGTGAGCGCCGTTGGTTTTTTCTTCCATCTCGTGGAAAATAGCTCTGGTGCGAATAACACAGTAAATGATACCGGTAAGAAACAGGAGGGAAAGCAGGAGCGAGAAAGGCCTAATGAAAAGCAAAAGGGTTGAGAGAAAGGCCTTGATGGAATCCCAACTGGGGAAAAGCTGCCCGGAAAGAAGCTGGTAAATCTTCTCGTAGATATAAGAAACGTTCAAAAAATTTACCGAGTTCATAAAAACTAATTTGAAAAACGTTGAGCTACGCCAAAAAGAATTTCTTCCCCGCCCGCGGGGGCCATGAACTGAACACCGAGGGGAAGTTTCCCGCCTCCAACTTCCGCAAAACCTGACGGCACGGAAATCGCCGGAACACCGCTTATGTTGGCTACTACCGTAAACACGTCCGCCAAGTATGTCTGCAGAGGGTCCGATTTTTCTCCGATTTTCCAGGCGGGGGTGGGAGCCACTGGCGTTGCTATTATATCAACTTCTTTGAAAGCTTTCTCGAAATCGCGGACAATAAGAGCGCGGACAAGAGTGGCTTTCCTATAGTAAGCTTCATAGTAACCGGAAGAGAGCACGTATGCGCCAAGAATGATTCTTCGTCGAACCTCTGGTCCGAAACCCGACTCTCGGGTTTCCCGATAATCGGCAAGGAGGGTATCGCCGCTTTTATGAAGCCCGTACTTAACACCGTCAAAACGCGCCAGGTTTGTGGACGCTTCGGCAGGCATGATAATGTAATAGGCGGCGAGTGAGTACGAAACATTGGATAAACTGATTTCCCGCACCTCATGACCGCGTTTTTTTAAAACTTCAAGCGAACTTTTGAAATTTTCCGCAACGCTTTCATCAATACCCTCACTTTCCGTAAACTTTCTCGGCACCCCAATCTTAAGTTTGGTTTTTGGTATTTTGTGTTTTGTGTTTTGCGCTTCGGTTGAGGTACTATCCAGAGGGTCGCGACCTTTTATGCAATCGAAAATAATTTCCGCATCCTCGACGGTCTTGGCGAACGGTCCGATACAATCGAGCGACGAACCCATGGCGATAAGCCCTGAACGGGAAACGGCTCCATAGGTAGGCTTCATGCCCACCACCCCACAAAATGAGGCGGGTTCGCGGATTGAACCGCCGGTGTCCGAACCTAAAGCGGCAAGCGCCATGTTGGCCGCCACCGCGGCGGCGGAACCGCCCGACGAACCGCCAGCTACCCGCGTCAAATCATGAGGATTTTTCGTCACGCCGTAGGCGGAATTTTCAGTCGAACCACCCATCGCGAACTCATCGCAATTCGTACGTCCGAGGAATACCGCGCCCGCTTCTTTCAGTTTCGAAATCACCGTCGCGTTGTAAGATGCAACATAGCCATCGAGAATTTTTGATGCCGCGCCAGCACGACGTCCCATGATTAAAATATTATCTTTAATGGCAAAAGGAATGCCGATTAAGTTGGAAAGTTTGGAAGTTGGTACGTTTTTAAGTTTCTTGTCGGCCTCCGCCGCCTGCGCCAACACATCATCAAACACTTCGAGATACACGTTCAATGTTTTATTTTTCTTTTCAATTTCAGCAAGATACGCCTTCGCCAAATCCACGGCGGAGTACTCTCCTTTAATGAGAGAGTCGTGGGCTTTTTTGATGGTAAGTGTTTTTAAGTCAATCATATACAATACGAATTACGAATTGATACAAATATACGAATAGGAACGCGCTTTCATTGGTAAATTCGTACTAATTCGTAATTCGTATTCTAAAGAATTTTTTTCACCTTCACATATTGCCCTTCCCTCGAAGGCGCGGCGGCAAGAAGAGTCTCAGTGAAAACGCCGCTCTCATGCGGATTATCGTCCGCACGCATGACATTTCGAGGCGAGAGTTCCTTTTTTCCCAAAATTAAATCCGCCGAAACTTTCTGTATTTGTTCCACGTAGCCCAAGATGGAATCCATATCCTTCCGCAAGGATTCTTTTTCTTCCGGCGAAAGCGCGATGCGGGAAAGCTCCGCCAGTTTTTCAATTTCTTTGACGCTCACCATGTCAATGATACTAACATTATTTGAGTATTTTCAAAAACTCCTCCTCGCTCAGGACTTTCACGCCAATAGTTTTCGCCTTTTCAAGTTTCGAACCCGGATTTTCGCCGGCAACGACAAAGGCGGTATTTTTGGAAACGGAACCGGAAATATCGCCGCCTAAAGTACGGATTTTTTGGGCGGCTTCGTCGCGCGAGAGCGTAGAGAGTGTGCCGGTCAACACAAACGACTTTCCGGCAAGCGGAAGTTTTGAAGCGTCAACCTTTTTCACCGCTTCAATATGCACCTGCTTTTGCAACCGCTCCGTAAGCTTCCGATTGCTCTTGTTCGCGAACCACTCTGTAAGCGACTCCCCCACCACTGGGCCGACACCGTTAATTTTTTCAAGCTCTTCAAACGAGGCGCCCATAACTTTTTGGAGACTCCCGAAATGAGTCGCGAGGTCGTTCGCAGTTTCTTCTCCGACTTGGGATATCGAGAGCGAGGCGAGAAAGCGCGCGAGAGAAACCTGTCGCGCTTTCGTGACAGACGCAAGCAGATTGTCCACCGACTTCTCGGCAAAGCGAGGAAGCTCCAAAAGGTCGCCGCGCTTCAAGGTGAAAATGTCGTCGAACGAGGAAATTAAATTTTTCTCCAACAAGATGTCGATGATTTTTGGCCCCAAACCGTCAATATCAAAACATTTTTTTGAAACGAAATGATAAAAACGGCGTTTTAAAACGACGAACGAATTCGGGTTAACACAACGCCATGCCGCCTCCCCGGGAATGCGCTCAATGCGTCCGCCGCCCCCGCACTCGACCACCCGCGTCGGCCAGACAAATGGTTTTTCTTTCCCCGTCCGCAATTCTTTAACCACCGAAACAATATCGGGGATGACGTCGCCCGCCTTCTGAAGAATCACCGTGTCACCCACGCGGACATCAAGCCGGTTAATCTCGTCTTCATTGTGAAGGGTCGCCCGCGAAACCGTCGAACCCGCGACCTGAACCGGCCGCAAGTGCGCCACTGGCGTCAACACGCCGGTTCGCCCGACTTGCAACACGATATCTTCCACCACCGTCGTCACCTGTTCGGCGGCAAATTTAAAGGCGATGCCCCATCGAGGAGCTTTTCCGGTATAACCAAGCGCGTCCTGATACTCCCGTTCATCGACTTTGACAACGATACCGTCGGCAAGATAATCCTCCTTGTCCATTTTCTTCTGCCACTCTTTCCAGTAGGCAATCACTTCGGAAATGTCGTGGCAGTGTTTGTTGTGGGGATTTACTTTGAACCCAAGCTCTTTCAAAAACTCAAGTTCTTGAAACTGGCGCGGTGGCACTGCTTTTTCACAAAGTGCGACGTCGTAAATAAAAGTTCGAAGTTTCCGTTCGGCCGCAACCCTCGGGTCAAGCTGGCGAATACTTCCCGCGGCGAGATTTCGGGGATTGGCGAACGGCTCCTCGCCGCGCTTTTTTCGCTCCGCATTCAAACGGGCGAGTTGCGATTTCGCCATCCAGACTTCGCCCTCGACAACAATGTCAACCGGCTCTCGTAAACGAAGCGGCACGGACTCTATGGTTTTCACGTTCTCGGTAACGTCCTCCCCCACCTTACCGTCTCCCCGTGTTGCCGCCTGAAAAAGCAGGCCTTTTTTGTACTCCAGGACGATTTTGAGCCCGTCAATCTTGTGTTCGCACGTATAGCTCGGCAAAGGTTCGACCTTTGTACCAAGGTCGAACCTTTGGGCGAGAAAACGCTTAACACGGGCATCAAATTCAATCATCTCTTCGGGCGTAAACGCGTCGTTAAATGACCACTGCGGCACCTTGTGCGTCACTTTGACGAATTCCGGCAAAGGTTTGCCCGCCACTCTCTGCGACGGCGAGTCGGGCGTTATAAGTTCGGGATACTTCCCTTCGAGTTCGACAAGTTCGTGCTTCAATGAATCTAAGGCGGCCTCGGAAATTTCCGGTTTGTCCAGCACGTGATATAAGTAGCGATGATGTTCAATAGTCGCTTTGAGTTTCTCGTGCCGCTTTTTAATTTCTTCGGGTACGCGGGTCATATGTTTAATAATTCGCCCGCAAGCCCCGCTCCACAAGAGTCGGGTCCCCCGCATTCGAACTATTTTGTCCGTGGGATACGATGTTGGTCATACTACGGCCCGTCCCTGGGTCGCTTTTGCCGACCAAAACTATCGCCTGCCCTGAACCGATTTTAATCGTAAAAGTACTCGTCGCGTTTTTAGCGTCAATTTGGTAATCTCCTAAGGGGGGCTTGTAAATGCTCATCTTCGCGGAGGATAAACCCCCACAATCAATAGTTTTATAATCAACATACCTTCCGGGGGATGAAATAAATGAGTCGGTGGAAGTAGCGAACACGTTCGTGCCGATAAAGTCGTGGTACAAAGCGCACTCGATAGCGCTGTCCGCCACGTAAAAAGCCGATTGCGATTCACGTCCGAAAGAAGAAAGAAGCACCTCACGAAAAGCGATGTTCCAGATGGCGAGACCAATTGACAAGAGAACGCTCGAAGCCAAAATGGCGAAGAGCAAAGCAAACCCGCCCGAAGCTTCTAGGTTCAAGCTTCTAGGTTCTAGCATATTTTTTTGAATGTTTTTGTTTTTTTTCATTTTACTAAAAGCTGAAAGCTTGAAGCTGACAGCTACTCCATTTTACGGCAACGGCGCAAGTGGGTACCAATTAAAAATCTTTTCATTGACGCTTATGCTCTTTAAGATTAATCCCGTCCTCCACGAAACCGTGGCGACCAAATCAGCCTCCGCGTTAGTGTCCGTCCCGACGGGCACCCGCGTAATCTGGAGCATCCGTGTAAAAGCTGTTGTGCGCCAATCCGAGGGCAGTCCCCCGCCGGAACCCGCCCGTAAACCAAAATCGCCGTAAATACCGGTTGCCGGGCTAAACTGAAACACCAAGAGACACCGCCGCGAGTCCGGCAAGGCGTTGCAATCAATCGTCTGTGAACCAACGTTCGGGTCAATACCGCTGTCTATTCCGCATGTTTTACCTATACAATTTTCAAGGCCACGAAGCCAGTCATCCGAACCGGAACGGCCCAAAAGATTGTTATTGTCCCGAACGTTTCGCGCGTACTCGATTGCCTCCTGCGCGAGATAAAAAGCGGTCACCTGGTCGCGGGCGTAAACCGAAGCATTCAAACCGCGCTCCGCGAGGGTCATGGGCGCCACCATGGCAATCGTCAAAACAGCAATGGCCACGATGGTTTCGATGAGGGAGAACCCACGGGGGCATGGAACATGTATCATGGAGCACTGAACAGAAGAGCGATTCTCCGGTTTATTTTCCCCTCTTATGTTCCATGTTTTATGTTCCATGTTATATGTTCTATGTTAGCGCGGCACATCCGGCAACCGCTCCGATACCAGTGTTTGCAGGTCAAACCGCGACGTGGTTCTCGCTCGGGCGCCGGCCGCACTATTAACGCTCACCACTCCACCGACGGTAATAAGAATTTTCGGCTGTAACGAGTCAAGAGGGTTTTCGCCGACAAGATAAAAACAAAAACGGTCAATGCTTATTTCCGGAGCGGTCATGACGCTATACAAAACTCCCTTGCCAATTTCAATGCTGCTACCGTTTAACCTATACACGACATTCGACCCGTATTGGTCAATGTAGCTAATACCCGTCTTCCCCGGACTGGGGCATGTAGCCGTGCTCCTACCAAGGAGAACGTAACTTGTACCGGTGCGAAGATTGCGGGCGATGCTTTCGAGGGTCAAACTTAAGTTGTTGATGGTCGTTTTGAGCCCCTGCGCCTTATGGTCGGCATCCACCACGGACAAAAGCACGCTCGTGGTGGCAAGCATCACAAAACTGAAGAGGGCGATTGACACAATCATTTCAATCAGGGTGAAGCCCGCAGAGCATGGAACATGGAGCATGGAACATGGAGCAGAAGAATAATTCTCCGGTTTTTTCTCCACTCTTATGTTCCATGTTTTATGTTTTATGTTACGTACCCTATGTTCCATATTTTATGTTACGTGTTGCGTGTTCCATGTTCACAGGCACGATGCTTTAATCGAAATCTGGCCGGCAGCTGACACACAGACTGACTTGGTTGTTCCCTGCGGTGAAGCGACCGTAATAGAAGCGCTACCGTAAGTGTTCACGTAAGAACCCCCCTTGTAACCCCGAACTGTCGGTTCCGGTTCGGGCCGGTGGAAAAGAATTTCAAGAGTATCAATGGGGGTCCCGGGTGAGTTGGAACAAACGGCATCCCCGCAAAACTGCTTTATGTAGTTGCCCTTTTCAATCTTAAAAAGACTGACACATTCCGGAAAATGCCCTACTGGAGGAGAAGCGAGACACCCCGTGGCGCTGTTCACGGTGGTATCATATTTAAGGTCGTTATCGGCATCGGCAAAAAGAATATAGTAACCGTCATTGAGCGCCACGTGAATGCCGTAGCGCCTGTCAAATTGGGCAATCGGGTCGGCGACCCCGCGGACCTTTCGGACGCTTATACCATACACCTGCGCCTGCCGCACCGTAAGCGCCACGTCGTAGGCAAGGTTGGTAATTAAAACACTGCCTCCAAAGTTTCGCTGGTTTAAGACCACTATGCTGGTAATGAGGGTAAAGATGGTAATGGCCACCATGAGCTCTATGAGGGAAAATCCCCTAAACCGATGCGAAACTGCGAATTCGTGCGAATGATGCGAATTACGGTGCGATATCTTCTTTCGCATCATTCGCATAAATCCGCATGTTAGCATCGCTATTTTCTTTTTTCGCGGCATTCGCATGTATTCGTAGATTAGCATCGCTATTCTATATTACAACCAGCGCACTTAACCCCATCACATCAAATCCTGAAAAGTAAACGACGACAAGCCCCAGTATAAGGAAAGGTGCGAGCGGTATCTCGCTTTTCATTGTAAGCTGTTTTGCCCCCGCGCTCAACAACAGTCTCCGGAATAAACGCGCGCGTGAAAGTTTGGAAACGCAGACTAGAAAGACCCCGACCGACGCTCCGAGCCAAAATCCCAGAACCACGGCCGACACGCCCAAAGAAAACCCCAGAAACCAACCGATACCGAGAGCCAGTTTGGCATCCCCTAGGCCAATCCACCGCCCACCGGAAATAAGCCAGAGAAGCACGATTGGCAGGGCAAGAATCGGTCCAGCAAGCAAATCAAGCAGATACGGAAAATGTACAAGTGAGGACGTTCCGACCACCGCAAGCAACCTAACGAGTGACAGTACGCCGAAGAACAAAACCAGAGAATCGGGAATAATTTTGTGTTTCAGGTCGTAAACAGAGATGACAACCAGAACGGACATAATCAACAACTCACAACTGACAACCAACAACCACAGAAAAGAAAAATTTGGTTGTAAGTTGCCTGCCTGCGCAGTCAGGTAAGTTGTAAGTTGTAAGTTTCTCCAGAGAACGCCGAGAAATAAAAGCCCCGTAAGTAATTCCACCAATGGGTATTGGAAAGAAAGCTTACTCTTGCAAAAACGACAGCGCCCGTGAAGCGCCGTGAAACTGAAAATAGGAATCAAGTCGTACCACGGAATTTTCTTGCCGCAAGAAAAACAGCCGGAGCGTCCACCTAAACTAACTCCCGTATTAAAGCGGAGAATCACCACGTTGAGAAAACTGCCCACAATAGTCCCCAAAACAAAAAAACTGACCGCGCCGAAAATTATCATGGCCTAATTATAGCACTAGACATGGAGCATGGAGCACATAGCATGGAACATGAAACCTAAGACAAGAAAAAATCGGGAAACCGCTCTTCTGTTACGTGTTCAATGTTCCATGTTCTGTGACTCTAGGGCGTCACATCGTAACACTGATCGGTACCAGGAGCGATGCCGCTGCAAAGGGTCGTCGAGCCGTGAAAATCGCTCGCGGGAACAGAGCCGGTGCCGCCGCAGTTTCCCGCCGCGGCCACCGTACCTGCCGCCGCGTCTGAATCAGCCGTTAAAACGGTGTTGGAACCGACTTCAAGCGCCGTACCCAAATGATAGCTGTTGCAGAATCCCCCTCCAGCGTCAATCGGTACGTAGACGTAATCGGCTGCAGC
>OBEQ010520700.1_pt1 | contig 49526 bp, 48 predicted proteins | sample 1670901 | NCBI WGS metagenome assembly OBEQ01 (sample SAMEA104232315, study PRJEB22302) | groundwater metagenome | biome: forest; feature: aquifer; material: groundwater | place: USA | collected 2011-08-07 | depth 5.4 m
ATGCTCAAGGATGTTGTGGAGAAAACCTTGAATTCTGGTGGAGCACTTGTTGTTCCGGCTTTTTCTATTGAACGGACGCAGGAGCTACTTTATGAGCTCGACAAGTTGCTTCCGTCTCTTCATAAAGAAATTCCTATTTTTCTCGACAGCCCCATGTCCATTAAGGCAACAGAACTTTATCGTCATTACAAATCTTATCTTTCGTTTGATTCGCCAATCTTGTCAGAACCTGATCGCGATTTTTTTTCGTTTCCTGGATTAAAAGAAACGCTTACCACAGAAGAGTCAAAACGCATTAACGACGTGCCAAATCCAAAGGTGATTATTGCTGGCAGTGGCATGATGACAGGCGGTCGCATTTTGCATCACTTGATACGCGAGTTGCCAAATCCACATTCCTGTTTGCTTATCATCGGCTATCAAGCGAAAGGAACTCTTGGGAGTATGTTATTTGGTGGAGCAAAACACGTGACCATCTTTGGGCAGAAAATTGAGGTGAAGGCATCGGTCGTCGCGATTGGTGCCTTCTCGGCACACGGCGATCAAAATAAGCTTACCCGCTGGCTTCAACCAACGGATGGGGTGTTACCGAAAAAGATTTTTCTTGTACACGGCGATCCAGAATCAAAAGAGATTTTTGCTGCGCATCTGCGAGAGACACTCAAAACAGAGGTGATTATTCCGGATCTTGATGCGTCATTTGATTTGTAGTTGCGTTACCAAGTACGGAGCAAGCTCGGAAATATCCGCGTATTTTTTGTCCTCGGCCCTAAGCGTCATAGAAGGGACACCATTCACAGAGATCTCAATCGTGCCTGTGATCGGAATGACCGAGACGCGTTCCTGAAAATCATAATTGATGAAGGTGAGCGCTTCGCCAGGATCTGCACTGCATCTGACGCGATCAGAAGAAGCATGGAAGTCGCCAACATCCCCATTTGAGCGAGTGGTGGTGATCTGACCTCGTGAAACAAACAGACGAACGTCGTCTTTAAAAATTCGATCGAGTCGCACGTCCGTATTTTCTTTGAGCTCGACTTTTATACCCTCCATGATAAAGGTGAGTTGCCCATCGGCCCCTGTTGAGATTGTTGCACCACGATGTGCGTTGAACGAAACCGCGCCTGATTCACCAATCACCGTTAGTGTCCTTTGTGGCTGTGGAGCGCGTTGAAGAATGAGGAGGAAGACAATAAGTCCAAGTCCAAACGCGCATAGATTTTTTTTCCACATTGCCGTCATAACGACAACACTATATCATATCCTCACTATGTCTTTACTCGAATTTTACGGCAAGGAGTGTCCACACTGCATCCGCATGGCCCCGATTGTTGAGAAACTCAAAAAGGACGGAATCAAGATTGAACAGCATGAGGTTTGGCATAACGAAGAAAATGCCAAGCTGATGGAAACGTACGACACGGGCCTGTGCGGCGGCGTGCCGTTTTTCTACAACACGGAATCAAAAAAATTCATCTGCGGCGGGGCAGATGAATCTGATTTGCGCACCTGGGCTGCGCGGCAACACTAGAGTCTCCCCAACCAGTGCGGGTCGGTTTCAACATGGAGCTCGAGAAAGACTTTGCGGTCAGCAACGCCCTCGAGCTCTTTGCGTACAGACGAGCCAATTTCTTTGATGCCGCGTCCGCCTGCTCCAATGATCATACTTTTGTAGCGCTCGGCATTTGTGAGAATGCGTGCAGAAATAAAAATTGAATCGTCGGGTCGAATCGTCACCTCATCGACCTCCACGTGAATCGCGTACGGAACCTCGTCATGCAAACGCAAGAAAAGTTTTTCACGAATAATTTCTGCGACCCAACGATCTTGCGACATGTTGCTTAATTGCGCATCTGGATAAAAAAATTCACCTTCGTGCAAAAATTCAAAAATCTGATTTTTTAGTGCCTTGATATTTTTTCCACGTAAGGCAGAAACTTCTACCATCACATCAAAACGATCTGCAAGGGCATGATAGGACTCAAGAAACGGTTTGTTGTATTCATCAATCTTGTTGATCACCAAAATTTTTGGCTTTGTAATCGTCTCAATCATCTGCAGGGCTTTATGCTCCTCGTTGCCAATTGAACGTGTCGGGTCGACAACATAGACGACGACGTCCACATCCTTGAGCGCGTCGTTTGCGTAGTGCATGAGCCGTTTGGTGAGCGGATCGCGTGCCTTTTGCATGATGCCGGGCGTGTCCACAAATACAATTTGGCCGCGTTCATCTGTTGCAATGCCCTGAATGGGCATGCGCGTCGTCTGGGCTTTTGGCGTGGTAATAGCAACCTTTGACCCGATAAGGGCGTTCAAAAGCGTTGATTTTCCGACGTTGGAACGGCCAACAAGGACAGCAAAGCCTGATTTCATAGTTTTTTTAAGCTCACGACCACCTCAACATGCGGTGTTTGAGGGAAAAGATCAAGGGCCCGTACTTCCTCGAGCTTGTAGGCGTTTAAAAATTTTGGCAACTCTTCCACGAGTTTTGAGTACTTGCACGAGACGTAAACGATGCGATCGGGAAGGGCCTTCAGAAGCGTTTCGATCACAGATGGGTGCAATCCTGCCCGTGGTGGATCAAGAATCACCACGTGAGGTTGTTCGCGTGCAAAGTCAAACGATTCTACTTTTGAGGCGAAAAATTCTGCATTCAAAATGCTGTTGAGTTGTGCATTCACGCGAGCCGCTTCGATCGCTTTTTGATCAAGCTCGATGCCAATCACTTTTTTTGCATGACGCGCAAGGGCTAAAGAAAAAAATCCTGCGCCACAATACAAATCAAGTACGATTTTATTTTTGAGATCTCCTGCAAGAGCACAAACCGTGTCTTGAAGTTTTTCTGCCATCACCGTGTTCGTCTGAAAAAAACTTGCAGGCTCGATGCGATAGCGAAATCCATTGACGAGTTCATGCAAAAATGGCTCACCGTATAACATCTCCGTGCGCTGAGGAATAGATAGGTCCGTGATCGTTTCGTTCACGCCTATAAGAAGACTTGTCGCAAAAGGTTTGAGCACTATGGATAACGCTGTTCGCTGTTCGTCACTCAGCTCATGTTGATTTGAGACAACAAGCATGATGAGTCGTTCATGCGTATTTTTTCCTTCACGCATCACAAGATAGCGAAAAAAACCCTGATGCGTTTTCACGTTCCAAAATGGGAGGCCAGATGCACGCGTCCAAACTCGAACGAGCTCTAAAATTTCTGGTGCTTCTTTTGAAAGTAAGAAGCACGTGTTGAGATCAAGTGTCTCCCACCAGTGTCCAGAAGCTTTCAAGCCAAGTTCACCATTTTTACCAAACACATAGTCCATGCGATTGCGATAGTAGAAGGGAAGCGGACACGGCTCCACAGCTGAAACACGCGCTTCGATGTTTGCCGAATCGAACGCATCTTGTACGGCCTCACGTTTGATCTTAGGCTGGAAATCGCTGGCAATATGCTGCCAAGAACAACCGCCACAGGTGTCAGCATAGGGACAGCGCGGCTGTATCTTGTGCCGTTGTGCAACAAAAATGACCTGTTCCAGCTTTTTCATAACGCACACGTATGCTACACTATCCACGTTATGCTTTCCATCATTATTCCAACGAAGAATGAGGCACGTTACTTACCTACACTGCTTGCTTCCATTCAATCTCAAACGCTTCAGCCTATTGAGATTATTGTTGCAGATGCACACTCAACAGATGGAACAGATGAGATCGCTCGCAAGGCAGGATGTCGTGTCGTCGATGGGGGGATGCCCGGGCCTGGACGTAATCGTGGCGCCGCTGTGGCCACAGGGAATCTACTCCTTTTTTTAGATGCCGATGTCGAGCTCACAGATCCTTTTTTTCTTGAGAAGGCTGTACAGGAATTTGAACAAAGGAATTTTGATTTTGCCACCTGTGACGTTCACCCGCTTTCAGATAAACTCATCGATAAGGTTTTTCATGGATTTTACAACAGATACGTTCGCATCCTTGCCCCATTTCATCCTCATGCTCCAGGATTCTGCATTCTCGCCCGTCGTGCAAAACACGAACTCATTCATGGTTTCGATGAGTCGATTACATTTTGCGAAGATCATGATTACGCGGTACGCGGTTCACACGTTGGAACATTCGGCATTTTACGTTCAGTAAGCGTACCCGTTTCCGTGCGCCGCCTTGAACGTGATGGAAGGTTTTCTGTTGCGGTGAAGTATGCTCTTGCAGATGCCTACTTTATGATGATTGGACCTATTCGTGATGATCGGTTTCACTATACGTTCGGGCACAAATAACGTATGCGAAGATTGCTTGTCTTATTTTTTCTTCTCTTTTCTCCGCTTGTTGCACGCGCCCAAGCAAACGTTGATTTGGGGTTTCAATCGCGTGAAGACATCTTTTTTTCAACAAGCACATTCGTGGCTGGAGATCGCGTGCGCGTGTATGCGCGCGTGACAAATTTTGGACTCACGGACGTACGAGGCACCGTCACCTTTAGCCAAGGAACGATCACACTTGGAAATGCACAAACGATTTCTGTGCGGGCAGGCGGAGCGCAAGAAGAAGTCTTTGTGGACTTTACGGTACCTGCTTCGAACTTCAACGTGCGCGCAGAAATTCAAGGGATGGATCCAGCAGACGAAAACACGGACAATAACATTGTGATCACGAATGTCCTCACGCCGATGGTTGATGATGACCATGATGGGATTGTAAACGCCTCAGATAATTGTCCAAGTCTCAGCAATAGCGATCAAGCGAATACGGATGGCGATGGTTCAGGCAATGCATGTGACGATGATGATGATAACGATACTCTTACGGATGTCGTTGAAATTGAGCTTGGAACTGACCCACTCAAAATAGACACAGATGGAGATGGGATTGCTGATGCAAGTGATCCAAACCCAACGGGTGCGCCGGAAAAAGAGCCGGTTGTCACTCCACAGAAAAGCAGGCTCGCGACAAATGCGCCTTCTACGACGACAGAGCCGACACCAAATGCCGTGCTGACGACTCCTTCAACGACGGATGAAACTACACCTCCTTCAAGTGATTCGAGTGTCCAAATAGATGGGGCTACACTGCAAGCGGCAACCGAAACAACAACGCAGGCACCAGCTCAGACAGGTGAAACGATCGTGCGGCCTTCAGGGCTTGCCTACAAGCAAGTAAATTGGGATACCTATGAGTTTGCCATGCGCGGCCTAAAGGATGGAGCGCGCGTGGCTTGGAATTTTGCAGATGGATCGACGTCGAGCAAAATGACCGTTGATCACACATTTCGTCAGCCAGGCAGCTATTCCGTGAAAGCAACTGTGACAAATGTAGATGGCACAGAGTCGACAGATTCTGTTGAGATCACCGTTTCTTTTTTCCATTTTGAAAATCCTGCGGTGAAATTTGTGTTGAGCGCCCTGCTGTTTTTCTTGCTCATCGGTTGCACAATTTTGGTTCGTCTGCGAAAACTGCGCGAACGTTCATCCTTGTGATTCGACGTCTGTTCACGCAGGAGAGCAAAACGATTGTCAGCGCAGCCACCATTGTCGCCGCGTTTTCGCTTTTGTCGCGCGTGGCTGGTTTTATTCGCGATCGTATTCTTGCGGGCACGTTTGGTGCGGGCAATACACTTGATGCGTATTACACCGCGTTCATTCTGCCGGATTCTGTTTACAACTTGCTCGTGGTAGGCGCACTCTCTGCAAGTTTTATCCCGCTCTTTTTAAAATATCTAGGTAAGGAGCCAAACATGCGGCGTGCATGGGAACTCACAAATTCTGTGTTTAACGTGCTTGCTGTGTTTTTTATGGGTGTTGCCGTTATCCTGTTTATTTTTGCAAAACCCGCGGCGCATCTTATTGCCCCAGGATTCAACGAAATCCAAATCGCGCTCACCACAAAGATGATGCGCGTGATGTTTTTGGCAAGTTTTTTGCTTGCGCTTTCCGTTGTGTTCGGATCTGTCCTGCAAGCGCTCAAAAAATTTCTTGTCTACTCAATTGCGCCTATTTTATACAACGTCGGAATTATTATTGGAGCGCTCGTCTTTGTCCCATTTATGGGCCCTATGGGGTTACCATGGGGCGTTGTGCTTGGGGCGCTCATGCATTTGACCACGCAAGCGCTGGCGGTGATAGGCAACGGTTATCGCTATCAATGGCTGTGGCGGCCGCTCGATCATGAAACAAAAGAGATTGGTAAACTCATGTTGCCACGCACGCTTGGCGTTGGAGTGAGCATGCTTAATACGTCCATGATGACCGTGATTGCGACGACGCTTGGGGCAGGGAGCGTGACGATTTATCAATTTGCGTACAACATTCAGTTTTTTCCTATCGGCGTTATTGCCGTCTCGTTTGCCGTGGCGGCATTTCCAACATTTGTGGAGTATGTGACAGAAAATGACAGACGAGGTTTTGCACGCGCCTTTTCGGAAACGGTGCGTCAAATTTTTTTCTTTCTCATTCCCGCATCTATTTTATTTCTGCTTTTGCGCGCGCAAATTGTTCGCGTTGTCGTTGGGGCAGGAGCCTTTGGTTGGCAAGAGACGATTCAAACCGCTGACACGCTCGCATTTTTCGTCTTGAGTTTATTTGCCCAGGGGCTTGTCTATCTTTTTGCTCGTGCTTTTTTTGCGCACCGTGATACGACGACACCTCTTGTGGCGGGACTCGTTGGGGCTGTGGTCAATGTGATTGCTGCGCTTCTGTTCTCGCGTGAGTTTGGCGTGGTCGGCTTGGGTATTGCCTTTTCGCTTGGAGCCGTCGTGAACCTCTCATTGCTCTGGGCCATGTTGCGACAGAAAATTGGCTCGCTCAATGAATCAGAAATCATTGCATCGCTTTTGCGCATGAGCATTGCCGGGATCGGTTGCGGGCTCATTATCCAACTGCTCAAATCCTGGCTCGTCAGATTCATCACCCTCGACACATTCTTTGGCGTGCTCTCACAGGGCCTCATCGCAGGCCTGACTGGACTGGCCGTTTATTGCCTCATTGCGTATTTCCTGAAGAGTCCTGAAATGCTTGGATTCATGAGCGCCATGCATCGCCGCTTCTTCCGCGCCTTCCGTCCAACCGAAGCGATTGCCGAAGATCATCATGCGGTGTAACGCAAAGCGCTTGCAACTTCAAGATTTGCGATGTAGGGTATCGCGTATGGAGGAGTGATGGATTTCATAGCGATCTTCAACTTTCTAGTCCTTTTTCTCATGTTGGCGATCCCCGCGCTTGGATCTTTTCTGAGTCTCATCTTCTGGGTCTACGCCATGATCGGGCCCATTCCGTCCAAAGAAACTGGTTCCATTGAGTCCTACTACGACTAACGCATGGAAACAGCCTGCGGCCTCTCTTCCAACCCCTCGCTCACGACGGCCTGGGGTTTTCTGATTGAAAATATCAAGTCCATCAGGTAGACTTTGCACCATACTATGAACGCTCATGAACTTCGTCAAAAATATCTCGACTTTTTCAAAGCTCACGGCCATGTGATTGTGCCATCGGCCTCGCTTGTACCTGAAAACGACCCGAGCACACTCTTCACAGGCAGTGGCATGCAGCCCATGGTCCCGTATCTGCTTGGTGAGCCCCATCCCATGGGTACACGACTTGCTGACTCACAAAAATGTTTTCGCTCGCAGGACATTGATGAGGTCGGCGATAATCGTCACACGACATTTTTTGAGATGCTCGGCAACTGGTCGCTCGGCGATTATTTTAAGCAGGAGCAACTCACCTGGATGTTTGAATTTTTAACGCACGAATTAAGTTTGGATCCTTCACGACTTTTTTTTAGTATTTTTGTCGGTAACGAAACGATCGGTATTCCGCGTGATAGTGAGGCGGAGGAAATTCTCAAGACCTGCTTTACATCTGCTAACGCTAACATCAATCCTGATGGCCACATTTTTGCGTATCCAGAGAAAAAAAATTGGTGGTCACGATCTGGCGTGCCAGACAACATGCCGGTAGGCGAGCCGGGCGGGCCAGATTGTGAAATGTTTTGGGATTTTGGCGTTCAACATAATTTGCACGAAAATTCTGCATGGAAAAATGAGGCGTGTCACATAAACTGTGACTGTGGACGCTACATGGAAATTGGAAACAATGTTTTCATGGCCTATCGCAAGACAGAACAAGGGTTTGAACCTTTGCCAAAAAAGAACGTGGATTTTGGAGGCGGACTTGAGCGCATGGTCGCGGCCGTCCTCGATAATCCAGATATGTTTCGCATCGGTTTGTTTGACAGTGCGCGATCGGTGATAGAGCAACTGTCTGGAAAATCCTATGGCGCAATCGCAGATGAGACTTTCGCATTCCGCGTGATCCTCGATCATGTTCGCGCGGCAACATTTTTGATTGGGGACGGGATACTACCATCGAACAAGGATCAAGGTTATTTCGTGCGACGGCTCTTACGGCGAGCGGTACGTTTTGGACGACGACTCAATGTCCATGAGGCGCTCGTACGCTCCGTTTCAGACGCTTTCATCACAACCTATGCGCAAGCTTATCCAAAGCTCGCTGAAAAACACGATGTGATTCTTAAAGAGGTTGAAACAGAGGAGCTCAAATTTGGAAAAACCATCGAACAAGGACTGCGCGAGCTGAAAAAAATTGTGAGCTCAACAGGGACGTTCACCGGAACAGATACATTCAACCTCTACCAGTCCTATGGCTTTCCATTAGAGCTCACGACGGAAGAACTCACGCGTTCGCATAACATGACCGTCGACGAGGCGCAGTTTCGTGCCGACTTCAAAAAGCATCAGGAACTCTCACGTGCAGGATCAGAAAAAAAGTTTGCTGGGGGATTGGCAGATCATTCAGAACAATCAACGAAATATCACACGGCCACACATTTGTTGCATCAAGCACTCCGCCAAGTGCTAGGGCCACACGTTGAGCAACGCGGATCCAACATCACGCAAGAGCGTCTGCGGTTTGATTTTTCGCACGCAGAAAAAGTCACGGCAGATGAGCTCAAACAAGTCGAGGCAATCGTCAATGAGCAGATAGAAAAAGCCCTCCCCATTCATTTTGAGATGCTCACGGTAGCAGAGGCCAAAGCGCGAGGCGCGATTGGTTTGTTCGGGGATAAGTACGCCCAAATTGGGGATAAAATTAAAGTTTATTTCGTTGGAGAAGGGGATCACAGCTTCAGCAAAGAGATTTGTGGCGGTCCTCACGTTGAAAACAGCAAGGAATTGGGGCACTTTTCAATCACAAAAGAAGAAGCTGTGTCGGCAGGCGTTCGCCGCATTAAGGCGGTCCTCGGCTAGTGTTGACTCTTTAACAGGCTCGGAATTGACAGAAAAATAGGCTTTGGCTATTATAAGCCCGCTTATGAGCGAAAAAGACGCGGCAAAGCAGTTTATTGAAGTGGAGGGGGAAGTCCTAGAACTCCTTCCGTCGGCCACGCTACGCGTTCAACTTGAAAGCGGGCAATCCATCGTTGGATATCTTTCTGGACGCATGCGCATGAACCACATCCGTGTTTTGCCAGGTGATCGTGTGAAGGTAGAAATGAGTCCGTACGATTTGACAAAGGGTCGCGTGACCTATCGATTCTAGTTATGAAGGTACGAGCATCTGTAAAACCTATTTGTCGTGACTGCAAAGTCATTCGCCGCGAAGGTCGCGTGCGCGTGCTTTGTAAAAACCCAAAACATAAACAGCGTCAGGGATAATTATGGCACGTATTGCTGGAGTGACAATTCCATCAGAAAAACAGGTACGGATTTCCCTTACCTCGATTTATGGTATTGGTCGAACGCGCGCTTTGACGATTTGCAAAAACGTTGGTATTGATGCAACGAAGAAGGTTAAGGACTTGAGCGAAGATTTGGTGACAAAATTGCGTGATGAAGTCGAGAAGAATTTTCGTGTAGAAGGTGAGCTGCGTCGCGATATTTCGGGGACGATCAAGCGTTTGAAAGAAATCGGAAGTTACCGTGGATCTCGCCACGCCAAGCACTTGCCTGTACGTGGACAACGCACAAAGACGAACTCACGCACGGTGCGTGGCAATGTGCGTAAGACCACAGGAAGTGGACGCCGTATGCTCACCAAGACCTAAAAGGACTTATGGAAGAAGAAGTAAAGGACATCAAAAAGGCGGAAAAGAAGAGTGAAAAAAAAATCACTCAAAAAGTTCCAAATGGTCGTGCGTACATCCAATCGACGTACAACAACACGATTGTGACGCTCACAGATTTGAATGGGAACACGCTTGCGTGGTCGAGTTCTGGAAATTGCGGATTTAAGGGCCCAAAAAAATCCACGCCGTACGCGGCAAGCATGGTGGTACGAAGCGCTGCAGAAAAGGTTGCACCGTATGGATTGAAGGAAGTTCAGGTGTTTGTCACAGGTGTTGGTTCTGGCCGCGACGGAGCGTTGCGCGCATTGAATGCCAACGGACTCAACGTGCTCTCGATTAAGGATATGACACCTGTGCCGCACAACGGCTGCCGTCTGGCAGGTCGTCGTAGGATGTAAATATGGGAAAGACACTCAAAACAACGTGTAAAATGTGTCGTCGCGAGCAAGTGTCGCTTTGCGGTAAGGACAAGTGTGCATTCAAGCGCCGTCCAAGCACGCCAGGTGTGCATGGACCGACGTCTCAGCGCGCTCGTCTTTCAACGTATGCACTGCAGTTGCGTGAAAAGCAAAAGGCAAAGCGCCTGTACCTTATTATGGAGCGTCAGTTCCGCCGCTATTTTGAGCATGCGACTAAAATGAAGGGTGACACGGGCGAGTTGCTCATTCGTACGCTTGAAATGCGTTTGGATAACGTGCTGTATCGTTTGGGTTTTGCAAAGACACGACGTCAAGCTCGACAAATGGTCGGACATGGGTTTGTGGATGTGAATGGTAAGAAAGTAGACATCCCATCCTATCAAGTGCGTATTGGTGAGATGATCCAAATTCGTGACTCAAAGAAAAAGAAGGGATTAATTGAGGGAATGGCTGAGCGACTTACGGGTAAGGATGTGCCAGCGTGGCTCACGGTTGACGGGGCCGCCTTGAGCGGAAAAGTGACGGCCGTGCCAGAGGGTGAAGATCTAAAAACCGTGTTTGATCCAAAATTGATCGTAGAGTTTTATTCCCGAACATAAGTATGGAACAACTTTTGCTTCCGAGTAACATCACCTTTGAACCCGGCGCTTCTGACCGTGAAGCGACCCTTGTGATTGAACCCTTTTTTCATGGGTACGGACGCACCATCGGAAACTCCCTGCGACGCGTTCTTCTTTCTTCTTTGGAAGGAGCCGCTGTCATTGCCGTCAAAATTAAAGGCGTACAGCATGAGTTCACGCCTGTCCCAGGTGTCATGGAAGATGCCCTAGAAGTCATTTTGAATTTGAAAGCTCTGCGTCTCAAATCTCACGCTGAACAGCCTGTGAAACTCACGCTTAAAAAGTCTGGCAAAGGGGACGTAACTGCGGCGGACATTGAAGCCAATGCGGATGTCGAAGTCATGAATCCAGAACTCAAGCTCGCAACGCTTGCAGATAGTTCTTCAGAGATTGAAATGGAAATTACGGTCGGTCGCGGACGTGGATTCCTGCCAACAGAGCAGCGTGATTCAACAGGAGAGCTTGGTGTTATTGCTGTGGATGCCTTGTTCAGCCCTGTGCGCCATGTGGGCATCAAAGTGGAGGACACACGTGTTGGAGAAATTACCAACTACGACAAACTCATCATGCCTATTGAGACGGACGGAAGCATTGGTCCGCAACAGGCCGTGAAGCAGGCACTCGCCATCCTCCTCGACCATCTCAACTTGATTCAGACCAAAATCGAGTAAAAATTGTATGCGTCACAGAAATGCCGGAGTCGTATTAGATCGTAAGGTTGGACCACGCAACGCTCTGTTGCGGGGCTTGGTTCAAAGTATTGTCTTGTACGAAACGGTGTGTACGACAGAAGCGAAGGCAAAAGCCGTTAAACCGATGGTTGAGAAATTGATCACCGTAGGAAAAGTGGACTCCTTAACAAATCGACGCAAACTGCTTCAGTTTTTTGGTCAGCAAGATTTGCCTGTAAGGAAAATTCTCGAAGTGCTTGGGCCGCGCTACAAAACACGAGCGGGGGGCTATATGCGCATTCAGAAAATTGGTCCACGCAAAGGAGATGGGGCTAAGACCGTTCAGATAGCTTTCGTTTAATATGCAACGAGAAATAGTAAAAATTGATGCAACGGGTCAGGCTCCTGGTCGCATGGCGACACGAATTGCGATGATCCTCATGGGCAAGAACAAACCAACGTACATCCCCAATATAGATGCGGGCGATGGTGTTGAAGTGATCAATGCGGCAAACATGAAAATTATAGGTCGTCACAAACTCACGAATAAGAAATTCTATAAGCACACGGGGTATATCGGCAACATGAAGGTGAAGACGCTTGGAACCATGATGCGCGAAAAGCCATCCGAGGTCCTGCGTTCTGCCGTCAGTGGCTGTCTGCCCAAAAATCGTATGCGTCGAGACCGTTTGAAACGGTTGTTCATCAGCTAAGTATGGCATTTGAAGGAAAATATATTGAGTCTGTTGGACGTCGAAAAACCTCGATTGCGCGTGTACGGCTATTTTCTGGTAAGGGTGAAATCGTTGTGAATGAAAAATCCATGCCGACCTATTTTCCTGTGGCTAAGTTGCGCCAGCTCGTTGAACAGCCGCTTACGGTCGCTGGGCTTGGCGGATCAGCTGTGTCGATTCATGTCACAGGCGGCGGTATCAAGGGTCAAGCAGAAGCGATCCGACTTGGAATTGCGCGCTGTTTGGTCAAGCAGAATGAAGAAATGCGTACGGTGCTGAAAAAAGATGGATTGCTCTCGCGGGATTCTCGACGTCGTGAACGCAAGAAGCCAGGCAAGCTTTCTGCTCGCCGGTCGCCACAGTGGAGCAAGCGTTAAACGCAAGAAACAAAAACGGGTCAACCCCGTTTTTGTGTTTCTGGTACAATAAGGCTAGGGTCTATTCCCCAATGTGCTTTTGAAACGAAACGACATCGGGGAACAGACCCTATATGTCCGTTGCAAAAAATACCTTTTATCTTACGGCCGCATCTATTGCTCAAAAGGTCATTGCCTTTGGCTATTTTACGATTCTCGCCAATCGTCTCGGCACAGAGCAAACGGGGACTTACTTTCTTGCCCTGTCGCTCATTCTGATGTTTTCTGTCATTGCAGATTGGGGGGTTACGTCCGTGGTTATTCGCGAAACTGCAAATGCACCAGCGCAAGCGACACTCTATCTTGCCCGTGCGCTTGGACTTAAGCTACCCATGATGTTCCTTGCCACAAGCGGCGTAATTCTCTTCAGCGTTCTGCTGCATTATGATGCGCTCATTGTGCTTCTGGTGGCACTTTCGACGCCGATCCTTGCCGCAGATGCACTTTCAACGCTGTTCTATGGTGTGCTTCGTGGATTGCAGAATTTACGCTATGAGGCAGTAGGTATTTTTATCGGCCAATCACTCACCGCTATTGCGGGAGGCGTGGTGTTATGGATTTCACCTACGCTGCCCATCCTTGTGCTCACTCTGCTTTTGGGAAGCGTGTGGAATGTTTTTTATGCGGCTTGGCACGTAGCAAAGCGCCTTGGTATTCGCAGTCTGATTCCACGGTTTCAGGTGAAGCAAGCAGTGGATTTACTGAAAATCTCCATGGCGTTCGGACTCGCAGGTGTGTTTGTAAAAGTCTATTCATCTATTGATTCTATTTTACTTGCCTTTTTTCATGGCAAGGCAGAGGTCGGCGTCTATGCCGTGGCCTACAAACTTACCTATGCGTTTCAATTTCTCCCACTCGCTTTTGTTGGGGCTCTCTACCCAGCAATGTCCGCAGCATTTGGAAAGGACGCGGCCGCATTACGCAATTTATTTGATCGAGCTATTTGGTACACAGCCATGCTCGCGGTTCCTATCACCTTCGGTCTAGCGAGCACCGCAGACGTGCTCATAGGAACATTTTATCCGCATGGATATGCAGGTGCGATTCCAGCGCTTCAGACTCTGGTGTTCGTCTTGCTTTTTTTGTTTCTGGATTTTCCCGTCGGATCGCTCCTCAATGCGTCGCGTCGCCAAAAAACCAAGACAGCTATCATGGGTGTTGTCATGATCGTGAACGTCAGCCTTAACCTGTTGCTCATTCCGCCTTTTGGAGTCATAGGAGCATGCTGGTCTGCGGTTGTGAGTTTTGCCCTGCTATTTTTTATAGATTTTTGGTTCGTGCCAGCGCTCATTGCCTACGGCTGGCTTGATCTGCTACGGTGCATCTGGCCCATCCTTTTTGCTGGCGTGCTCATGAGTGCAACAGTGCTGCTCCTCAAGCCGTTTGTGCACCTTATCTTGCTTGTCGGCGCCGGTGGGCTTGTGTATCTGCTCGCACTTGTCCTCCTTAAACAAATCCGACCAGAACAACTGCGACAATTGCGCCGTGCAATGCGTAAGCCTTCGTATGAATCATCGAACACGTCTCTTGACGCCTGATTTTCCACCAAAACATGGCGGAGTTGCTCGTTACCTTTTTGAGCTGACGCGCTTTTATGAATCTCGCGCATCGGCCGAACACGCACTCATTGTCACAACAACAAATCTTTCAACACCTTTCTTGTGGCCGCACTGGCTTCCGGCATTGTGGAAGATGATTTTTGGATCGCGTGGGTTTGATCAGTTTTTGGTGAGTCATGTCCTGCCGCTAGGTTTGGTCGCGTGGATAACAAAATGTGTCACAAAAAAACCTTACCTCGTCATTTTACATGGGATGGATTTTGCGTTTGCGCGCCGTAATGCATGGAAACGTTTTCTCACGCGTATCGTGCTACGAGGTGCTCGATTGGTCGTCACCAATACGGCATTTTTGGAGCGTGAGGTGCGCGGATTTGCCGGCTCTATTCCGACGCGCGTGGTGTATCCATGTCTTGGCGAAGATCTCTGTATCGCCTCACGAATTTCTCAAATACGAGAGAATACAAAACAGCCCGTGCGATTACTCACCGTCGCACGACTCGTCCCTCGCAAAGGCCATCTCTCCGTTCTTGATGCGCTTGCCCTTTTGCGTGACCACGACCGTCTTCCTGCACTGCAGTATCACTTAGCCGGTGATGGTCCGCTCTTCGGTCGTATTCTTGAGCACGTCAAGGAATTGCGTCTCATGAATTTTGTCGTTTTTCATCGTGCGTGTTCAGATCTAGAGCTCATTGAGCTCTATCGCTCCTGTGACGTGTTTGTGATGCCGACGGAGCACCTTGATAAGGACATCGAGGGCTTTGGTACGGTCTATATTGAAGCAGGAGCATTTGGCTTGCCTGTCATCGCGTCAGACACGCATGGCGTAAATGAGGCTGTTTTGGACGGGGAGACAGGCATTCTTGTTCCATCAGGTTCTGTGGCTGATCTTGCAGATGCGATTGAGATTTTAGCGCGCAATCCAGAACGACGCGCTGAGCTTGGAGAAAAGGGAAGGGCCAGAGCTCTTCGTGAGTTTACCTGTGAACAGCAATTCGGGAAGCTTGAGAGAGATCTATGAACGTGTCAAAAATCTCCGTGATTATTCCAACCTATCAGCATGCGACAACGATTGCTGCCTGTCTTGAAAGTATTTTTGCGCAAACGTTGCAACCGCTTGAAGTCATCGTTGTCAATGATGGCTCCACAGATGGAACAAAAGATGTGCTCGAACGATTTGTAGATCACGTAACAATCATTGAGCAGAACAATCAAGGCTCTAATCCTGCGCGCAATCGAGGGTTTGAAGCATCAAAAGGGTCGCTTGTTATTTTTTGTGATGCAGACGTTATCATGCGACCCAATATGCTCGAAATGCTTGTGCAAGCTCTTGAGGAGCACCAAGAGGCGGCGTTTGCCTATAGTGGTTTTCGATTTGGCTGGAAAGCCTTTCCCTCATTCAACTATGATGCAGAACGCCTAAGACAGATGAATTATATTCACACGACGGCGCTCATCCGTCGTGAGACGTTCCCTGGATTTGACCCGTCCATCAAACGACTTCAGGATTGGGATGTGTGGCTCACCATGCTTGAACGCGGGGCCATTGGCGTGCGTGTAGCTGAAGAACTTTTCCGCATTGTGGATGGCCATGGACGTACAGGCATATCGCAATGGCGCCCCGCATTCTTTTATAGAATGAAGTGGGATTACTTAGGGTGGAAGCCGGCTTCCTTAAAAAGGTATCTTGAGGCAAAACGTATTGTGCAACAGAAGCATGGTTTGCTTGTAGGAGGCAAAAACAATTCGTTTGAATAAATTATGTTGTCAATGCGTCTACAAAAAATTATTGCCGAAGCAGGGATTGCTTCACGACGTAAAGCAGAGGAGTTGATTTTGGCTGGGCGTGTGAGCGTGAATGGAATTTGCATACGCGAGCTTGGCACGAAGGCTGATGCGGCGAAGGACAAAATTCTGGTTGATAAAAAACCAATTGTGCGTGAGAAAAAAGCGTACATCATGCTCTACAAACCTGTTGGATACGTGAGCTCGTCAGTGAGCACACAAGGGCAGAGTGTCCTCGATCTTGTACCATCGGAAATGCGTTTGTATCCTGTTGGACGACTTGATAAAGAGAGTGAGGGACTGCTCATTCTCACCAATGACGGTGAGTATGCCCTTCATGCCATGCATCCGCGGTATGAACATGAAAAGGAATATCTTGTCGAGCTCGACAAGCCTCTTGCACCCAAGGATGAGGCGACATTGCTAAGCGGAATGATGCTCGAAGGGAAAAAGCTCGCGCCCATGCGTGTGTCCGCTCGCAAGCAAGAGGGGCTCGTGGTAAAACTTGTCTTGAGAGAAGGGAAGAAACATCAGATCCGTCGGGTGATGGATCAGCTTGGATACACCGTGCGTCGTCTCGTGCGCATTCGCATTGGCAACATCTCGCTTGGACAAATGCAGCCGGGTGAGTGGCACGCCTTTAAACCTTAGGGATCTCTGAAAAAGGCGAGCTGCTTGTCTTTCGCTTCACAAAAGCCTCACCGTACCAACCTGTACGCCTCAGCTTTTGTTCAGCTCCAAGACTTCGCATCTCATCCTTTTTCAGAAATCCCACTTTAGTATGCAAGAGCAATTTTTTGGCAAAATATTTTGGTTGAGTTTCCTTGGTATTCTTGGAAGCGTCGTCCTTGGATTTTTGGCATTAGGCAATCCATTCGCGAGTGTTCTCACGATCCTATCTCTCGTGGTCGCGTTTGCGCTCACCATCAAGCGTGTAGAGTATGGCTTGCTGTTTGCCTTTGCGGAACTCTTTTCAACGTCGCATGGCCATTTATTTTCCATGGAGATCCATGGATTTGTGCTTTCTGTACGCATGGCGATTTTCGTTGGCGTGATGAGTGCGTGGATGCTAGCTGCCTTACAAAAAAAAATCCACGTGCAAAAAAATTGGGACCTGCGTCCATGGTCGCTCCTCTTTCTTGCTGTGGTAATAGGTTGCATAACAGGCGGGAATACAAATCCCGCGCTTGATGTTTTCAAAGATGGCAACGCGTACGGGTATCTTTTATACCTACTGCCCGTCATGAGTGTGACCTGGACAAATAACGAGCGTCGATCCTTGTTGCAGGTGCTGTGCGGCAGTGCAGCGGCAGTCACCACCATCACGCTCGCTCTCTTGTATACCTACACCCATCTTCCTGAACCTGTTTTGCGTGCGGTCTACACCTTTGTGCGAGACACACGCCTTGCCGAACTCACACGTATTGCCGGTGATATTTTTCGCATCTTTTTGCAGGCGCAATTTAGCCTGCTTGCCATGCTTTTCTTGTTTTCTGCAGCCATCGTCTTCCTATGGAAGTCCACCCGTGAACGAGAAGTTATTTTTTATGCCCTCGTCTTCTGCTTAAGCGTGCTCATCATCTCACTCTCGCGCAGTTTTTGGATTGGAATGCTCGCTGGTGGCCTCGTGTGGCTTGGGATTGTCTTTTCACAACGGATGTGGAGTCTGCGCCAAGCTTGGAATTTCTTGCCGACAAAACTTGTTATTTTTTTAACAAGTCTTTCCGTTCTTTGGATCGTCATTGCCTTTCCCGTTCCACCACCGGCAAATATTTCCGTCTTCGGCGATATTTTACGCGATCGCACAACGGAGATGGACGATTCTGCTATCAGCTCGCGTTGGAATTTGCTGCCAGAGATGATGACCGTGATTTATGAACACCCGCTGATTGGGAGCGGCTTTGGGACAAAAGTGGCATTCAAATCTGATGACCCGCGCGTTCGAGCGGTTTATCCTGATGGCAAGTGGCGCACCTATTCGTTTGAGTGGGGCTGGCTCGACGCCTGGCTCAAGATGGGTCTTCTTGGACCCATCGCACTTCTATGGGTCGGTCTTTCACTTGCAAAAGGACTCATCCGTAATCTCAAAAAAGAAAACGGCTGGATTTCGCTTGGCCTTTTATGCACACTTGTGGCCCTCTACGTTATCCACATCCTGTCGCCTTATCTCAATCATCCAATCGGCATCGGCTTTCTGCTGTTCCTGCTACCGTTTGTTACAACAGCACGTGCGCCAAAAAAAGAAAATGCAATCTACCCAAGTCCATCAATCGCCCCATACCCCCGTTTGAACTCATCATAAGCCATCGCCCTTCCACCCTCTGGTTGGACCTCTAGGAGCTCTAAAACGCCATTTGTGAGCCTCGCTTTGAGGATTTTAACGCGCAGGGGAGCTCCATGGTGCTCAATCACTGTATACGTCCCAGGCCAAGGCGTGTAGGCCCTAATTTTACGCTCCAGGACCTCTGCAGGTTCAGTAAGGTCCAGCTTACCAGAGTCTCTGTCTAGAAGCCGCGTCAGGGTCGCTTTTGAGTCGTCCTGTGGGATCGCCTTGAGCGCTCCTGCAGCGTAGAGGTTCAGAACCTCAACAAAAAATGGCGCTCCAACCTCGGCGAGTCGTTTTGTGAGTGTGGGGGTCGTATCATCTGGTAAAACAGGGACTTTTTTTTGTGCGAGCACAGGTCCCGTATCCATCCCTGCATCAAGCAACATGACCGAGAGGCCTGTTTGGCAATCGCCGTTCTCGATGGGCGCTCGAATAGGAGACGGCCCACGATAGTTTGGCAAAAGGGAAGGGTGAAGATTCACACAACCAAGCTTTGGCAGCTGCAAAATATTGAGAGGGATCAGCTTGCCATAGTTGATGACGACAAATGCATCTGCCGTGAAGGCTTGAAGCGTTTCAAAAACCTGTGGACGTTTAAGGGAAGCAAACGTATGCACAGGAATCCCGAGCTGCTGCGCGCGCATTTTTATTTCGGAAGCCGTGAGGATTTGCTTGCGGCCGACCTGCTTATCTGGCTGCGTTACAACCGCGAGCACGTCGATATGTGGATCAGCAACAAGCGCATTGAGAAATGGCACAGAAAATTCCGGTGTACCAAAAAAAATAATCCTCACAGCAAGGAAGAAGAATTTTGTGTTAAGCGCTTTGCGCGATCAATAAACAAAATGCCATCAAGGTGGTCTATCTCATGTTGAAAAATAACAGCAGGAAAGCCAGACGCTTTGAGTTCAACTTTTTTTCCTTGGCGATCCAGCGCCTTCACATGTACTTTTTTATAACGTTCAACAATGCCCCAAACGTCAGGCACAGAAAGACACCCTTCTTTACTTTCCGTCTTTTGCGTCGAGTGGCTCGTGATGCGCGGATTCACAAAAATGCCTTTTAGGTCCTTGTCATCAATGACAATGATGCGCTTGTTCACACCAACCTGTGGTGAGGCGATGCCGACGCCATCTTTTTCACTCTTAAGCGTCTCCATAAGATCCTCAATCAGTTTCTGTGTCTTTGTATCTAAAATCTCATCGATGGTGAGATCGACGGAAGGTTCATGCAGGGAAGGTGTTGGATGCTTTACGATGGGGAGTTTCATACTTCCGGATTGCGTTCAATGATAACGGAGTCCGGTTGCTGTTTTAACGCGATCAGTTCGTCGCGAGAGGGCCTTTCGAGTCGTCCGGCAACGCGATAGATGTTTGCGCTTGGCGGATAATGAAAACGTTTTCGCGTTTCAAGTTCATCGCGCAAAAATCCTTGGCAATCATCAAGCATATGGCGTGTGAGCGGAGCGTCAAAACTCTGCACAAGAAACGGAGCCTTTGCGCGCCACGCCAAACCCCGCAGTTGCCACAACGTTCGCGCGAGCCGTTCAAGTGCGTTGTAACGCGTATCAAGCAGGCCAAGGTCTGCGCGCAGTTCAGCAATAAGGCCCACGGATTCCAGCGCAAAAGGATCGAGCACAGACTGGACGTAGTATTGCGTTGCAACAATGATGTGTGGCTGTTGCGGTTGCTTCAACACAAGACCCGCTTCAGAACGCACGACGGGTATACCTGTAAAAATTTTTTGCAGCGTTTTTTGTACCAGTTGATTGCCGATCCCTTTATGGGACAGTCGTGTGCTTTTGCATGCGGGGCAGATGGCAATCTCCTTCTGATCAGCCGTTGAAATCCATCCACAATCGCGGCATTCCTGCGATCGACTCACGCCTTTACGGTTGTAGGAAAGTATCACATTTTTGCCATTTTGTAAAGCCTTGCCTATTGCTTCGAGCAAACTTGAGGTAAGCAGAAACAGTTCTTTTCCACGCTCTTGTTTCAGGTCGATGAGCTCAACAGGAGTCATGAGCTCATCCGGCAACCAGAATGTTTTTTCACTTTTGGACAGGTCATTCAGACGTGGTAGGACCTCGAGACTCACCACGTGTCCACAGCGTAATGCAAGCACTTCGCGGCTATCGTAGCGAGGATTGCGATCATACTGGACATGCTCAGGAGAGCCAGAACGGACGATCACCGCGCGTACAAGATCTTTGGCAGGAAGCAGTGAGCCAAGGCGCGTTGCAATAAGTTCTCGCTCGGCGCCCGTGCGCCAACGTGTCGCAAGCTGGGCTTTAGGAGTTGGCTTGAGTGTTGCGTCAAAAAATGGAATACCGAGCGCATGTGAAAGCGTGTTTCCATCATGATGATGCGGCACCAAAATGAGTCGTTGTCCTTTTGAACTTGACGAGGCCTGAATAATCGCCGCCGCTTGAGCAAGATCTGTGATCTGCACGGTAAGCATTTTTTTATAAAGTGCCGCTTGCGCTATCTCTTTCACAAAATCAATCTCGCGTTTACGAACGCTGATTTGTCGCCGCACGATAGCACCTGTGCTCCCATCCGTACTCACATTAGGCTTGTTGCTTGGCAACAAAACCGAAGAATATAAAATCGTTGAAAGCGATTGGACAAGCTGAAATGCCAGGCTCTCCATGCACTGCAGATAGGCATCAGAAACAAACTGCGAAATAACGAGCGAAAAAATACATTTGAGTTTTTCACGTGAGCCGCTTGAGACGCGTGTCACAATGCCGTGCAGCTTCAGGGTACGAAACGGCACCAAAACTAAATCGCCGCGTCGAAGCGACAGCCCCTGCGGAATCAGATAGGTGAGCGTATCAAGTCGACGCGGGAGACGTTTTAAAATGGCAACTTCGGCTTGCATACATTATAGGGAACTTTCCCAAAAGTGAGATCTCTGAAAAAGGATGAGATGCGAGGTCTTGGAGCTGAACAAAAGCCGAGGCGTACATCTGGTACGGTGAGGCTTTTGTGAGGCGAAAGACAAGCAGATCGCCTTTTTCAGAGATCTCATTATCCAAGTTCAAAATCAACAACTAAATACCCGACGCCAAACGGCGCCTCGTAAGAATGAATGGATGGCCAATACTGCACTTTATCAAGACAGCCAAGCAACATAAGAAGCGAACGATAGGAGCACTCGCGCGCTTTTTCAACAAGTCTTGGTTTTATTTGAAGCAATCCCGCTGGATTATTTCCGTTGATGCATTCCTGAACAAATGCATCATACTGCGCGCCTTCTTTTGCAAAACCAGCCGGAGAGGCACTCGTGAGTGCGTGCGACTGATCGCCTGTTGCTATGACGGCAATGCGGCGTGGCGAATTCATAATGACCTCCTTGAGCGTTTCGCCTGCCGCAAAATGTTCCTTTGGTGATAAACCGCTATAGCTCACAGGCACAAGGGAAACAGGGCCAAGTTTTTCTGCAAGCAGCAATAACGGTACGCTCGCACTGTAGTGGAGATGTTCATCTGTGTTGAGCGTCACGGCCATGCCGCGCTGACGCATCGTCCGTTGCAAGGCATCTATGAACCCCAAATCTGGATGAAAAGTCTGATATTCCGTCAGATCACCGAATTCGTTCAGATTGAGATGATAAGGATCGTGCACATGGATCGAGAATGTCTCCTCATGCACGGTCGTGTGCGATGAGAGGATGACAATCGTTTCTGGTCGCGCCGCGTACAATTCTTGCGCAAGATGCTCCATGGCTTCACGTGTCACAGCAACTTCCGCAAGACGGTCACGATTGATGGTTGGAAGAAGGAGTGGGGAATGCGGTGTAAAAGCAGCAAAAATCAACATACTAGTTTGACGCTTGTTGAAGATCAGAGAGCGTTTCCCCTGCGATCGGCTCACCAAGCGGATGCAGCTCAAGTGTTTTTTCATCTGTCAAAATAATATTTTCCCATTTCCATCCCATGGCCTCAAAGACCTCACCTGAAAGAATCGGCCGTCGCGTGCCGTCAGAAATAACATAGACAGCTGGATCATCTGCTGACTTTATCAACGTGCCATCAGGTAGTCTCACCGCGTCACCTGTCGTGTACGTTGCAAGCTCACTGCTGTTCGTTGGGTAGATGGTCCAGCCAGAAAAATTTACGCTCAACACCGTACGAGATTTCAGCGGATACTTCATGCCATCTTGCACAAAGTACACACCCCCGGTTGTTTTATCCTGCAAAAGTCGGCCATGCGGATACACGGTGTCGAGCGTGATGGCATCGCCTTCGCTGTAGGCATGAAGCTCGTCCCATGTTGCATCAATAATTTCATCTTCCGTAAATCCAATACGATTGAGCGCCTCGCGTGAAGCAAACCCACGACGCGTATCATCCACGATCAGATAAACGGTTCCACCGGGAGAACGCAGCAGGGAGTAATTCGGAAACGAAATTGGCGTTCCTTGATCATATTGTGTCAGCGTCGAAGGATCAACGGCGACAATATTATTGGCGTTGAAACGCGAGACCAGCGCCGCGTGGGAGGTAATCGGACGAATCTTTCCGTTCTGAATGAGCCACACGCCATCTTCGCCAACGGCCTGTAGCAGGGAACCGTCTGGATACTCTTGCGCAAAATACGCGCTCCAAATGCTGGCGAAATTTTCATTGCCTGAAAGATGCGGGGTGTAACTGTACAACGCGGCTGTTGTGTCATTGACGGGGGTGACCGTTGTCCCATCAATGGTCATGCTAATCCCTGGGCCGTAGCCGGCGGTTGTTCTTCCTTTTTCAGCGAGGTCCGCAAGATAGCCCTCGCGAAATTGCGCTGCGGCCGAATTGACTTGCTTGCCAAACCCTTCCCAGCGCTGCACCGAGGCATCACCTTTTGAGCACCCATCACACACGCCATATCCCGTGGCCCAGGCCAGTTGATTTTCGCTTGGCGCGTCATCATCAATGAGACTTTGTTCCTTCTGCAACAGAACAAGCAAAAATTTTGGATTAAGTTTATAGTTCTGCGAAGCGCGATAAATGATATCCACCGCATAAGCCTTCCGGCCCGTGTAGTCTGTGGTGAGATATTTACTCAAGTACCCACGATCAAGGTAACGCTGGATTCCGTTAAAGTCCAACGAAAAAACATCAGACATTTCTTCATCAGAAAGAACGTTGTTTGGATTGAAAGAAAAAGCGAATACAGGCGTTGCAAAAACCTGCGCAATCAAGACGAAAAGAGCAATTTTAGGCAGGAATTGGCGTTTCATAGCGCCAATAAGTATAGCAGGTTTCAGCTCGTTCAGGAAATTTTTAACTCTCCTTTTTTAGAGGCATCGATCGTGACGGTTGTCCCTTCCTGAATTTCCCCTTTGATGATTTTCAGGGCAAGTTCGTCCAGAATTTCCCGCTGGATCACACGTTTGAGTGGTCTGGCGCCATAGGATGGGTCATAGCCTTTTTCTGCAAGCATTTTTTTGGCAGGCGCGGTGATCTTTACAGAAATACGTCGCTGGACTTTGAGTCGGTCTGCAACCCGCGCAAGCTGTAACTCCACAATGTCTGCGATTTCATTTGGCGTCAACGAATCAAACATAATGACTTCATCCACACGGTTCAAAAACTCAGGACGAAAGTGTTCCTGCAGGAGCGTCATAATGCGCTTCTCAAGATCCGTCTGATCTTTTTTTGCATTCACATCATGATGCCCATCATCAAATCCAATAGAACCACTCTGTTTTGTCGCATTAAGAATAAGGTCAGAGCCGATATTGCTCGTCATAACGATAATCGTATTTTTGAAATTTACTTTGCGACCTTTTGCGTCTGTCACATGGCCATCATCCAGAATCTGTAAAAGCAAATTAAACACATCAGGATGGGCTTTTTCAATCTCATCAAACAACACAACGGCATAGGGACGACGGCGAATTTTCTCTGTAAGCTGACCGCCTTCCTCATAACCAACATACCCCGGTGGGGAACCGATGATTTTACTCACGGCATGTTTTTCCATGTATTCGGACATGTCCACGCGAATGAGTGACCCTTCCTCGCTAAACATAAACTCCGCAAGGGCGCGAGCGAGTTCCGTTTTTCCTACGCCTGTTGGTCCAAGAAAAATAAACGAACCAATCGGACGATTTTCCTCTGCAATGCCGGCACGAGAACGACGCAGAGCATTTGAGACAGCCTTCACCGCGCGTGTTTGGCCCACAACACGCTTGCCAAGCTCTTCTTCCATGCGCGCAAGTTTTGACAGCTCGTTTTCGAGCATCTTGGAAACAGGCACACCACTCCAACGCGCAACCACCGCGGCAATGTCTTCCTCCGTCACGACTTCCTTCAGCATCCCGCCGCTCTCTCGAATCTTCCCAAGTTGTTTTTCCATCTCATGCAGGCGTTCCTCTGCCGCGGGAATATCTCGATAGCGAATTTCAGCGACTTTCTGTAAATCACCCTTGCGTTCTTCAATTTCAGCGTTTCCACGCAGACCATCAATCTCCTTTTTGATCCCACTGATCGCCGTGATTTTTTCCTTCTCCGTGCTCCAACGCGTCTCAAGCCCACTCATGCGTTCTTTCAAATCTGCAATTTCTTTTTCCACCGTCTTCAAACGCTCCTTGGATTCTGCATCTTCCTCCTTCAGAAGCGCCTGACGATCCACTTCATGCCGCATGAGCGAGCGTTTAAGTATGTCGAGCTCTTCAGGCATGGAATCAATCTGCATACGCAGCGCCGCCGCGGCTTCATCAATAAGATCAATCGCCTTATCTGGAAGCTGACGATCCGTAATGTAGCGCTGTGAGAGTTCAACCGCTGCCACAATCGACGGATCCGTAATACGAATCCCGTGATGAAGTTCATACTTTTCTTTGATGCCGCGCAAAATAGCGATCGTGTCTTCCACGGATGGCTCGTCAACATACACGGGCTGGAAACGACGTTCCAACGCAGGGTCTCGTTCAATATATTTTTGATATTCCTTGAGCGTTGTTGCTCCAATACAGCGTAGTTCGCCCCGAGCAAGTGCCGGCTTCAACATGTTGCTCGCATCAAGTGTGCCTCCTTCTGACGTTCCTGCACCGACGAGTGTATGCAGTTCATCAATAAACAAAATAAATTTCCCAGAAGATTTTTCCACTTCCTTGAGCAGCGTTTTGAGTCGATCCTCAAACTCGCCACGATACTTTGTGCCGGCAACCATGGCGCCGATGTCGAGGATGACCACCTCTTTTTGTTTAAGCGATTCAGGAACGTCGCCGGCAACAATGCGCTGAGCCAATCCTTCAATGATGGCGGTTTTCCCAACACCAGCCTCACCAATCAACACCGGATTATTTTTGCGGCGACGTGAGAGCACTTGCATCACCCGACGAATTTCTGTGTCACGTCCAATGACAGGGTCAAGTTTTTCCTTGCGTGCTTCCTCTGTTAAATTACGTGTATATTTTTCCAGCACCTGAAATTTACTCTCCGGCTCGGCGGAATCAACTTTCTGCGAGCCGCGAATTTCCTTAAGCACAGACAGGAATGCTTCATCGGTCACGCCAGCGGTTTTGAGCATGCGTCCAACATCGCGATCAGCCAGCAAGGCGAGAAACAAATGTTCGGTAGAAATATAACCGTCGCCAAACTGCTTGGCCACCTTTCCCGCGACCTGAAATGATTTTGCCGTGAGCGGTGAAAGAAAAATTTGTCCGATGCCGCCTTGCTCGCCAAATTGCTTTGGCAGCGATTGAATAATCTCCATCGCTTTTGTTTCCAGCGCGGCAACATCAAGATTCATGCGCTGCAAAGCTGACGGCACCAAGCCATTCTCTTGTTGCAGAAGGGAAGCGAGCAGGTGAATAGGCTCAACCGCAGGCTGACCATTTTCGCTGCTGATAATGTGCGCTTGCTGGATCGATTCCTGGGCTTTGTTGGTGAAATTATTGGGAAGCATAGGTGTAAACCGAATTAGCACTCACATTATACGAGTGCTAGTTTGGATTGTCAACCTGTCGACAACCTACAAAAAGCGTGAATAAAAGTTAAAAAATGAGACCGGAGAACGTAATCTCCGGCCATGGACGATGCGCATTATTCACGCAAGCCTATGCATGAATTCTTGTGGGTAGTCGCGAACAAAGGTCTTGAACCTTCGTTCATCTTCTGTAGTGATCACGGGATAGTAGTGCTGCTTCCGGAGCTCCACGCGATGAGGATGTGTCGCACTCACCGCACTTTTCGTTCGCTGGTTTATCGCGTCGCTTCCGAAAAAGTAGGAAATTTCTTCAAGACGAGAGAGGCCGTCTTCCGTGTAGAAAACACCGTGACCGGCCTTATCAATCCTGACCAGGCCTTTGTCAAACAGGGCGTTCAGCTCTCGCCCGAACAGTTGATCAATCGACACGCCGAATCGTCTTTCAATGGCCTCAAGGTCCTCCGTCTTACAATTCGCCAGACCAAAGATGAGCTTACGACGCGCCCGATCATTATTGTCCATGACTCCGGCTCGCCAAAGGGGCAATTCGTCATTGCCAATCCTACGATAGTAATCAGGAAGGTTGGCATAGTTAAAGCACTGCGCTGCCCAGCCATCACCATTCCAGTAGGCAAAGGCAGAGGGCCCGAACGAGATGAGATTGACGCACTCAAACTTGTCCGACTGCTGCTGCGGACGCTTTGCTTTGCCGTGCAGGTAAGAAATCGGACCTTCCCCGTAGCCATTCTGACGAAAGAGGTCTCGAGCCAGAATCCACATGGCATCCCGCTCTTCCGCGTTTGGAAACCACTCTGGGTGTTTCTGATATTGCGCAATGAGCGCGTCCGGTTCTCGCATGATGGCCGGGAACGTGTTGATGACCCGTACCTCAGGCATGCTGATCAGGGTCCTGACGGTCGCCTCAAGGCTCTCCATCGTTTCATGAGGTAACCCCATCATCAACGCGCTCACGATTGAGTCGAACCCCGCGTCCACGCATTCGCCCACGAGCTCGACATAGGCATCGAGGGAAGTGATTTTTCTGCCGATCCTCCCGAGCGACTGCTGATTTCCGCTCTCAATATCGATCACGATGTCCGTGAACCCATGGCCTTTGAGGATTGCCAGCTTCTCACGAAGTTCCTGTTTGTCATAACGCTTCGGAAAAAGCTCGATTTTTCGTTCAGCATTTGCGTCAAAGCGGAATTGACGGTCGACAAAGTCCAAAATACGTCGTAGACCGGAGTTGCTCATGAGCGAAGGAGTTCCTCCGCCAAGCTGCAACGAGTGGACATCAATCCTACCAAGCTGTCGGGTGTACATCCTGATTTCCTTCTCAACGGCGTCGAGCAGAAGCTCTTCTTTTTGTCCGAGCGCCTGTCCACCGAGTTCTTTCATGAAGTGACAAAATGAACAGAGCACTTCACAGAAGGGAAAGTGAATGTAAGTCTCGAATCCATGGGACGCATCGACCCTCGCCAGAAGGGCCTGAGCTTCCTGCGCTGTTACTTCATCCTGTGCCCGCAATGGCGGGTAATGAGAAATGTAGTAATAGCCATGAAGAGTCCTGGTAAGACCGATCGCATCGAACCGACGAAGCTCGTGCGCCTTGTTCAAAGCCGACTGAGCAGAAACAGAATAGGTGTGCATGGGATGTTTCCTCAGGCGTATTTTTACCTTATCTTTGTCATTTTTACAAGAAACATCTAAAATAAAACTCTATGCCCTACAAATATGCCTTCTATACCACGGGTGCTGTGATCGTTATACAAATCCTCGCGCTTGCGACAAATCTGTATGGCCGTTTTCCAAATTTTGATATCCCCATGCATTTGAGTGGGGGATTCGCCATGGGCATGTTGGGACTTGCGATTCATCACCAGATGGCAAGTCCCAGCCACAATCGTCTGCACCATCTCCATCATCTGCTGTTCGTTGTTGGATTCACCATGCTTATTGCCGTTGCGTGGGAATTCCACGAATATTTTATTGATGAGACGATCGGGAAGTGGAACAACTGGCCAAAAATGCAGCTATCCATTTCAGATACGATGGGAGATTTGTTCAACGGCCTTGTCGGCTCCATTATCGCCTTTGGGATTTTTCGAAAAAAAGTGTGAAGCGATCGCTCATTCTTGGTGTCTTTGTTGACCCATTGACTCAAGAGCGGCTCCGCGAGCGGCTCAATCTTTTTTTTGTCGATGGGGAGAGCCACATGATTGTGACGCCAAATCCCGAAATGATTTTAGTTGCCGCAAGCGACCCGATATTCAAGGCCTGTCTCAATACAGCCGACCTGGCAATTCCTGATGGCGTTGGGCTCATCTTCGCCTCGCGTGTATTGCGGACCGAGCCGATCACCACGCGAGTGACCGGCGTCGATACACTAGAACTACTGGCCACCATCTGTGCGCAACAAGGAGAAAAATTGTTTTTACTTGGCGGCGTATCTGGGGTGGCGCAAAAAGCGAGCTTGGCTTTGTCACGATCGATAGGCAAAGAGACGATTAATTTTGTAGCCTACGACGATGGGGGAATCATCGAGCAGAAGAATGGGAAGTGGCAGATGAATCCAGCGGTGCTCGAGCATATAAAGCAGGAAGCGCCGGCCGTTCTCGCCGTCGCCCTTGGTCATGGCAAACAGGAAAAATGGATCCGTGATTTTTTGCCACATCTGCCAAGCGTGAAGATCGCTATCGGCGTTGGCGGCGCGCTCGACTATTTGAGCGGCACCGTGCCTCGAGCTCCACGCCTTATGCGACGCTTAGGCCTGGAATGGCTGTTTCGCCTCCTGTGCGAACCTCGGCGCATCGTACGCATTTGGCGGGCGGTCATCGTCTTTCCATTGGCTGTTATTTGGGATAGAATAATGGGGCCTCATTCTGCCCGTTAAACTATGAATGTTCGTGTCCGATCAGCACCATCGCCAACAGGATTCATGCACATTGGAAACCTGCGCACAGCGATCTATAACTACCTATTCGCCAAAAAACATGGCGGGTCTTATATTCTGCGTATTGAGGACACAGACCAAGAACGTCAGGTTGAAGGGGGAGTGAAAGCAATCATCGATGTACTCAATCGTGTTGGACTTGCCTATGATGAAGGGCCGATGATTCAGGATGATCAACTTGTTCAGAAAGGCGATCATGGGCCATACATCCAATCCATGCGTCTCGCAACGTACAAAAAATATGCCAACGAGCTGCTCGCACAAGGAAATGCGTATCACTGTTTTTGCAAAACAGAGGAACTTGCCTCACAACGACAGCAACAACAGCTCATGAAGTTGGCAACAAAATATAATCGTCAGTGTTTGAGTCTCACAAAAGAGGAAATCACTGAACGACTTTCACGTCATGAACCGTTTGCCTTGCGCATGAAGATTCCAGAAGGGGAGACAGCGTTTGAGGATGTCATTCGTGGAAAAATTACTATCAAGAATGAGGAGCTCGACGATCAGGTGATTTTGAAATCCGATGGATTTCCAACGTATCACTTGGCAAACATTGTGGATGATCATCTCATGGAAATCACGCATGTGATCCGTGGGGAAGAATGGATCAGTTCAACACCAAAGCATGTTATTTTGTATCAAATGTTTGGCTGGACCGCTCCTTTGTTTGCTCATGCTCCGCTGCTACTCAATGCTGATCACTCAAAACTCTCCAAACGGCAAGGAGATGTCGCCGCAGAGGATTATCTTGCGAAAGGGTATCTGCCTGAAGCGCTCCTTAATTTTCTTTCACTGCTTGGCTACAACCCGAAAGGCGATCAGGAAATTTATACGATGCAAGAGATGATCGAACTCTTTGATCTTTCCAAGGTGAATCCATCTGGCGCGGTTGTAAACTTTGAAAAGCTCGACTGGATGAACGGAGTGTACCTACGGCAAAAATCTGGCGCAGAACTTGAGACGTTTTGTCGGCCATTCCTTGAGGCGGCGCATCAAACGGCCGACTCTGATTTGTTACAGCGCGTTCTAGAAATTGAAAAAGGAAGAATGGTGCGGCTCACAGATATCGTTGAGCTCTTTCCATCGTATCAGGAGCTTTCAAACTATGATGCGAGCCTGCTGGTGTGGAAAAAAGCTGATGCGACGGATGCAAAAAATAATCTGCTCAAAGTGCAAAGCATTTTGGAGGCGATTGCACAAGAAAATTGGACCATTGTTTTGCTTGAACAGCACGTAAAAGAGTCCATAGAGAGGGAAGGGCTTACCAACGGAAACGTGTTATGGCCATTACGTGTGGCGCTTTCAGGTAAGGGCCAGTCGCCGAGTCCATTTGAGCTTGCCTGGGCGCTTGGCAAGACAGAAACACTCCGTCGCGTTCAAACAGCCATAGAAAAGTTGTCATGAAAAAGTGGGGGAAACACATCGCCGCCTTCGTTGTCCTTGTAAGCCTGCTCCCTACAGGCCGTTTTTTGCATGCTGCGGATGCGACAGAGCAAGAAATTACTCGTTTGAAAGATGAGGTGACGCAGCGCGAGGCGCGTCAGCAACAAATCAACGATAAAATTCAGGAGTACGACCGTCAAATTCAAAAAAAACAATCTGAAGTTTCAGGACTGAAAGATGAAGTCGGAGTTTTAGAAAATGCGGCGGCAAAAACACAACTGGAGATTGATCAAACAAATCTCGAGTTGCAGACAACGGACCAACAAATTCGCGTAATCGATTTAGAGATCGGAGAACAGACTGCTTCGCTTGAAAAAAAGAAAAAGTCACTAAAAGAACTCATTCGCTCCTTGGCACGGGAAAGGCACATGAGTCCGTTACAAATTGTCTTTGGCAGTAAGACGTTCTCTGACATGCTCGACGATCTTCAGCGCCTACAAACGGTTCACAAAACACTTTCATCAGCTCTCACAGATACAAAAACAACGCGCACGGCGCTTGAACAAAAGCGATCATCAAAAGATGACAAACGTACAGCGCTAAAAACTCTGCAGGATTCGCTCGTCACAAAACAAGCGTTGCTGAAGGATCAACAAGGTTCAAAACAACTTTTGATTTCACAGACCAACAGCAGTGAAGAAAACTATCGAGCGCTTGTGCAAAGTTTGAAAGACGAGCAAGAATATTTGGACCAAGAGCTTGCAGGCCTGCAAAAGGCGATCGATCAAAAAATTACGGATGCAGACGTCCTTGGAAACAGCTCGCTTTTGACCTATCCCGTTGAGGATTATGTCATCACGACATTATTTCACGACCCTACGTACCCCTTCCGCTATTTATTTGAGCACTCGGGTTTAGATCTTGCCGCGCGGCAGGGAACACCGGTTGGTTCGGCAGCGCCTGGATACGTTGCTGTGGCGCGTACAGGCAAAATGTACGGCAACTATGTCATGGTCGTTCATGGAAATGGCATTGCAACGCTGTATGCGCACCTTTCCAAAATCAGCGTGAGTGTAGACCAGTTTGTGGGAAGGGGACAGCTCATTGGGCTCGTTGGCACAACAGGATTTTCTACAGGGCCTCACTTGCACTTTGAAGTGCGTGTAGATGGCATTCCTGTTGATCCACTTGGATATTTGATTTCCAAATAATAAGAAGAGTTTGGAATAGGGAAGATCAGGCGTCGCACATTATATCTTCTACGACACTAGAAATGATTACCAGGCAAAATTTTAGTTTCCTCCTTGTACATACACATGATTCCCAAAACGTACGTCAATGTAATCGAGGCTGGAACGATTTTTAACGTCCTGGCTGAGGACCGCAAGCAGATTTTTCACCTGATCAGCGATAGGACTTGTTACATCAAATAAAACAGCAAATCCGTTACGTAGCTCTGCCCTTGCCCAGGCCGAAGTCCCACGCTCAACAGAAAAGTGATCTGGCGTCAGATTATTTGAAATAAGGAGTTGATTCATTTCAATGATCTTCCCTATTCCCCCAGCGACTAAAACAGTTTTTCCAGGCACAGCCGCTTCATCCTCATCATCAACGATGCGAGGGAGGCCCCGAAGACGATCTTGCAACGGGAACGGGCCTTCAACCGCTGGACCCGAAATGGTCAGCGCCGAAGCTTCGTCTTGACTCAACGCGCGAATCACCGTTCCTTCAAGATCAACGAAAAAGGGCTGCTTTTTCACAAACCAAATGACTTGCGAGACACGTTCTTTAACAGTGAGGACCAGCACATGAGATTTTATATCTGTTTCAATCGATGCAAATGCAAACTGCGCGGTTAAATCTTTTTTTAGCTGCATCGAATTCAAAAACCAAGGATGACGTTGTTGAAAGATAAGCCAACGATGGCTCCTTAGATGAGCTTCTGTCTGTTCTTTGAGCGGCGTAGACGACATATACTGCAATCCCTCGATGCGAACGTCGCGAATCATCCAAAAGGGGGCGTAGGCGACCGAATAGACAAGACCGATAAAAAGAAGAAGGCCTACCAGAAGCTGCAAGCGACTTCGCCAGGAACTCTCACGCTTTTCACGTTCGCGAAAATACGGATTTTGAAATCGTCGCGTTTGGTAACGCCTAAAATGATAACGGCGAATAAACCTTTGCTTCATACGACGACCCGTGGAATGAGCGGATTGATGCGCGTCGTGATCTCATAGTGAATCGTGTTGAGGCGCTGGGCGATATCATCAGCGCGCATACGATTTTTTCCTGCACGACCAATCAGCACCACCTCGTCTTCTTGCGAAACGCGAGGCACTTCCGTCACATCTATCATACACATGTTCATACAAACACGACCCACCACGCGGCAGTGCAGACCACGAACCAAAACCTCACCAATCGATGAAAGGCCGCGATCAAATCCATCGAAGTAACCAACAGGAATAATCGCAATTTTGCTCCAGCGTCGCAAAATCTCTGTGCACCCATAGCCCACCGGTGCGCTCATGGGAGCCTCTTTAACTTGAGCAATTTTTGTTTTCCACGAAAGCACAGGCTCAAGCTCAATGCGTCGCCCAAGGTGTCTTGCGAGCTGTCGCGTCTCACGTGATGGCCAAAATCCATAAGCGGCGATACCAGGACGCACCAACGTTCCATGCGTTTGCGGATACAGAATCACCGCAGCACTACAGGCTGTGTGAACGTACTGTGGATCAAATCCATTTTCTTTAAGTAGGTCATAGGCTTTCAGAAATTGGCTCATTTGATATTCAGCAAATGAGGCATCTTCAGACTCTTCAATATTTGCAAAATGCGTAGAGATGCCGACAAGCTCAACATGCGGACAGCTTGTGATGAGTTGCGCGAATGCCGGAATTTCTGTTGGCCAAATACCTTGACGCAATGTTCCTGTCTCAATTTTTAGGTGAATGGCCGCGCGCTTCCCTACTTTGGCAGCTTCTTCCTGCAGCTGACGAATCGTATCAGGATCATACACAACTTGATGAGCATTGAGCTCAACAAGCTGACACAAATCCTCGCGAAGCGTGTAACCGAGCACGAGAATCGTTGCCTCGGGTGCAAGCGCGCGAACAACGGCCGCCTCGCCTACAGAGTCAACAGCAAAAATACGCGTGCCAGCTTCCAAAAAAAGCGGCACGACTTCTTTAAGCCCATGACCGTAGGCATTTGCTTTCACCACGCCAGCCATGAGCACACCTGGCTCAAGCAACGACGAAAGCGCCGCGATGTTTGATCGCAGCGCATCCTTGCTAATTTCCACCCAAGTTCTAGGCATAGCTATTTCAAAATCTCTCGCCCATTCATAAACGGTCGCAATACTTCTGGCACCACAACGTTCCCATCTTCTTGCTGACCATTTTCAACGAGCGCAATGAGCGTCCGCCCCATGGCTATAACCGTCGCATCATTCGTGTGAACAAATTCAGATCCTGTCGTACGCTTAACCTTTGTGTTAAGCCGCCGTGCCTGATAATCCGTCATCAAATCGGCCGAGTGCGTTTCACGATACTTCCCTTCTCCCGGCATCCAACATTCAATATCAATATGACGCGCATCGGGATCGCCTTGATCGCCTGTACAACTCATCACAACCCGATACGGCAATGCAAGCGCGTGCATCAGGTACTCCTGGATTGCCACAAAAAAGTTTTGCTCGTCTAGAGACGTTTCAGCTGTTGAAAACGATTCCATTTCAAGCTTATCGAATTGGTGCAATCGCAAAATCCCTTTGGTGTCTTTTCCATACGAACCTGCCTCGCGTCGGAAGGCCGCCGTGTAAGCGCAATAGCGTAGCGGCAACTCTGACTCTTTCAGCGTCTCATCCATATGCAACGGGCCAAGCGTGTGCTCGGCGCTACCTATCAAATAAAGGTCATCTGAATCAATGTGATAACGCTCCTCGCGTGGCTCAAGACGCGCCATTTTTTGCATGACTTCAGGGCGAATAAAAAGCGGTGGCACAACCGGCACAAACGACTTGCTCGAGACATTGAGCTTCGCTTCTTTGGCAATGGCGCTAAGTGACGCTTCCGACGTCACCACGGAAAGGGCAAATTGCAGCAGTGCATTTTGTAACATCACGAGATCGCCCTTGAGATACGTAAAACGTGCTCCTGCAACTTCAGCCGCTTTTTCACTATCAATCCAATCGTGCATCTCGCCGAGCTCAAGGTGATCGCGTGGCGTAAACTTAAATTCCGTCGGCTCTCCAACTTTGCGCAGCATAACGTTCTCTGTATCATTCTTCCCCACCGGTGTATCAGCGGACGGCATGTTTGGCACCTTCATCCATAGCATGCTGAGCTCTTCTCCAGCCGTCTTCAGTTCCTCCTCGAGCGATGAAGCCTGCGCTTTGAGCGCCTTCCCTTGCTCAATATCCTTTGCTTTTGCTGCTTCATTGCGAGCGTGGTTCAGCACATCAATTTTTCCCTGCGTGTCGCGTCGACGCGTATCAACCTGAATCAAGCGATCAATATCAACAGAGACATTTTTATTTTTACACGCTTCTTTCACGAGGTCTGGATTCTCGCGAATAAATTTGAGATCGAGCATAAAATTTACGCAGAAGGACGACCAGGGCGATTACCTGCAAACGGTTGATTGACTAAAGAGGATTTATAGAGTTCTGGATGATGCGAAGGAATATCGACAAGCGTGATGTCTCTGTTGTGAGCAACGAGCCACTGGCTCAAATCTTTTTTAAGTTCGGATTGATCGTAACCAAGCGCAATGACGTCGGGTGCGACGGCGTCCAAAATTGCATAGGACCCAAGCTCTCGGTCTCCATAAACGACCTCGTCCACACTCGAGACTTCCGCAAGCCCCTCGCGCCGTTCGATTTCTGGACGATTGGCAGCCCGGCCTTTCAGCTGCTCCACTATCGTATCACGTGCAATACACACCACCAACCTGTCCCCAAGTGCCTTCGCCTCATGCAAAAAATAATCATGCCCCGGATGCACGCCGTCGAATGTGCCAAACACAAGAACGGTTTTCATACTATTCTGCCTCGTTCAGATTTTCAGGTTTGAGCGTTGGAAACAAAATGACTTCTTTGATGTTGTGTGTGCCTGCCAAAATCGCGCAGAAACGGTCGATACCCATACCATATCCAGCCGCCGGTGGCATACCAACCTTCAACGCTTCAATGTAGTCATGATCAACAGCAAACGCCTCTTCTCTGCCTCGTTCTCGCAAAGCCTCTTGATCCAAAAAGCTCTGCTCCTGTTCGAGAGGATCATTAAGCTCACTAAAGGCATTGAGAACTTCCTGGCCCTTTACGACCAACTGAACGTTTGAGCTCATTTCTGGATTCTCGGTTGAACGCTTAGCAAGTGGCTTCATCGCCGCTGGATAGTTGATGACAAACGTTGGTTGAATAATTCCTGGACGCACTTCTTTTTTCCAAAGTTCATCTGCCAATCCACCAAAACCAACAATACCCTGTTGATCAAAACCTTTCTTTTTCATCGTTGCTCGCAGGGTCTCTTCCGTGTTTTCCTTCTGAAGATCAACGCCTGTCTTTGACAAGACTAAATCGTAAAAACTGGCTCGAGGAATGGGAGCAGTAAAATCTAACATTTCGTTTTCATGTTTGATCATTGTCTCTCCACCCGTTGCCGCCTTGACGCAAACACGGATCAATTCTTCAAGGTGATCAATCAATTCATCAAGACCGGCATAAGCGATGTAAGCCTCAACTTGGGTAAATTCTGGATTATGCTGAAAACTGATTCCTTCATTGCGAAAACAGCGCGAGACTTCGTAAACGCGCTCGAAACCACCGACAAGACAACGCTTGAGATAAAGCTCTGGCGCAATGCGCAAAAAAAGATCAGCATCCAAGGCATTATGGTGTGTCACGAAAGGCTTGGCTTCCGCTCCACCAGCAATCGGTTGAAGAATGGGGGTTTCGACCTCAATGAAATCCTGATCATCAAGGAAATTTCGAAGGGCGCGTAAGACTGCTGAACGCATTTTAAATATGGAACGAATAGCAGGATTGCTCGCCAGATCCAAATAGCGCTGGCGATAACGAATTTCCGTGTCGGACAAGCCATGCCACTTCTCTGGCAGGGGCAAAAGGGATTTTGTTAACAAACGAAACGAACTCGCCAGTACGGTTGGCTCTTCAGTTTTGGTGAGATAAGCCGTACCGATAACTTCTATAAAGTCTCCACGATCATAGGTGTCATGAAAAAACTTATAGACTTCTTCGCCAAGGTCATCTTTTTTCAACGCGACTTGCAGTTGACCGCTTTCATCGGCAATAACGAAAAACGTCATTCCACCATGCTTGCGAATAACTAAAATCCGACCCAAGATGGTCACAAGCTCTTTAGACGTGAGCATGTCACGAAATAGGGCGTTAAATCCCTCAGCGGTGTGTGTGCGTTTTGCCGACGCAGGATAGGGATCAATCCCGGCGCTTCTAAGCGCCTCACATCGAGCTCTTCGTACTCCTTCTTCTTCGATCATATTTTTTAGCGCTACTCAACACGCAACACGGTATAAACGACTTTTCCAGACGGAACTTCCACCTCCACAAGGTCGCCTGCGTTCTTTCCAAGAAAAGCTTTGCCAATAGGAGATTCGTTGCTGATTTTTCCCTCGATGGGATTTGCTTCAGTCGCACCCACAAGTTTAAAAACCTTTTCGCTTTCATTAAACTTCACCGTGAATGTGCTTCCGAGCGCAACAGAACCGCCTGTTTTGTTTTCGACAACCGCCGCGTTGCGAATCATATTTTCGAGCTCCATGACGCGAGACTCATTCGCCCCTTGCTGTTCCTTTGCTTCGTGATACTCAAAATTCTCCGAAAGATCACCAAGATCTTTTGCGGCTTCAATACGCGCGGCAATTTCGCGACGTGTGACCATTTTACGATGAACGAGTTCTTTCTCTAACTCGACAAGTGCCTCGGCTGAAACATACACGGTCTGTGACATACTCAATCAATAAAGGACGGGCAATTGCCCGTCGGTTCTCTGTGCATTTATGCTTAAAGCATACTAGGGAGTCTTTGCAGCGTCAAGCCTGCCGGTCACATTATATTGAGAATACCACCACTGCACAATTTGTCGGGCAATCGGAACAGCGATCACGTCTCCACCCCCTCCCTCTTCCACAAGGACCGTGACGACCAACTCTGGATTTTCGTACGGTGCAAACCCTGTAAACCACGCATGTGTTTTGTGTGTGCTTGACCATTGCGCCGTCCCTGTCTTGCCTGCCATGGTTACAGGCAAGCTTTGCAACGAGCGCGCGCTTCCAGAAAGGACCGTCTCTCGCATCCCTTCTCGTACGATGTTAATTGCCGAAGAGTCTACTACTTGATTATTCAAAATGACAGAATTCATCGGAATGGTTTCACCATTTTTCTCAAGAGCGGCACCAACATGCGGCTCATAGAGTGTTCCTCCATTCGCAAAAACGGCGGTCGCGGCCGCAAGTTGCAAAGGCGTCGCAAGCAGATCCCCTTGCCCAATTGCAAGGTGATAGGTATCGCCAATATACCAACGCTCGCCTTTTGTTTTTTGCTTCCAGTCCTTGGTTGGCAAAAATCCAGACGCCTCACCTGTTAAGTCAATCCCAAGAGGCGAACCCCAACCAAATTTTGCCGCATAGGACACAATGCGATCTACGCCAAGTCCTGCGAACGTATCATAACCACCGCCGATGGTATAAAAAAAAGTATTCACAGACTGTGCAATGGCTTTCGTTACGTTGGTGATGCCATGTCCGCCGCTCTTCCAATCTGGAAAAAACCAGGGGCCAACAGATAAGCCCCCTGTGGATAAAAATGAGGTATGACGATCAATAAGACCTTCTGAAAGGGCGGCGGCGGCAACGATCGGTTTGAATGTCGAGCCTGTCGGATACTCGCCAGAGATCGCGCGCGAAAAAAGTGGACGATTGGGGTCATCGAGCAAAGCCTGATACGTGCGTTGATCAATGCCTTGTGTAAAAAGATTTGCATCATAAGACGGTGTGCTCACAAGAGCAAGAAGCTGTCCATTACGCGGATCCATCACGATAACAGCGGCTCTCATATCTGCTCCAGCGACATCCTTTATGATGCTTTCAATCTTCGAAGTAAGATTCGTATCAATGGATAAAACCAAATTGGCGCCATCCACAGGGTCCTGCTTCTGCACAATACTCACCTCATGACCCAAAGCGTCTGTTTCAATAACCTTACGACCATACGTACCGCGTAACGCATCCTCATACACAGATTCCACGCCAATTTTCCCTATCTGATCAATGCGTCGATACCCTTGACTGTGTCGTGTGGCATAATCGTCCTCACTCACAATCCCTGTATAGCCCAAAATGTGCGAGAGCGTTGGAATGCTCTTGGTGGCATAAGAACGCTGCGTATTGATTTCTAATGTGAGTCCAGCAAAAGAATCTTCTACCAAAAGAAAAGCAAGTGACTGATCATAAGGAACATCTTGCGCAAGCACAACGGCATCGTAAGGATGCGTATCTCCATTTGCTAAGCGAGACAAAAGCTCAGCAATCGAGATATGAAGATAGGAAGTGACGCGGGTAAAGAGGGTTACGCGATCTTGTTCATCTTTGGGAAGATCTGCGGGCGTGCCAATCAGACGAAACGTAGGACGATTATCAGCAAGCACGCGATGGCTGTGGTCGTAAATAACTCCACGTAATGAAGGAAGATACTCAATCCGCACACGATTACCTTCTGCCAAAGCGCGGTAAGTATCCCCTTTAATAATTTGTAGATACGTCGCACGCAGAGCAAATAAAAGAAACAGACTCACACACGCAATGAATCCAAAACGCAAACGTTTCGGATTCACGGTGACGCCCATGACCATACGCGTTGGTTGATCATCAAGCGGATGACGCATCTGTGCAAATGCTTCATCAAAAACCGCAATCTCACGGCGCTTTTCAACGTCACCAAATCTGCGATCGTCCCCAATAGGAAAAAGAAGTTGTGGGCGCTTCATACTACGTCCCCCGAATAAGAAAAATCGTACGCAACAAAGAAGCAAGGCGTCGACTTGCAAAGAAACTCACAAAGAGAGCTGCAAGAAAAATGATCCATTGTAGCAGTACCCCCTTAGCAAAAGAGTTAAAGAAGCCATGAAAAGTAAACCAGAAGCCCTCGACTAAAGTGACAACAAAATAGGTCGTCGTCCCAAGGCCCATCATCGCGTAGACGGAACGATTCGTAAACACACGCTGTGTTAAAAACCAACCGGCAAGAGCAGCAAGGGCGTAGCTTAGTGCATGTGGGCCATCGGGAAGCCCCACAAACTCAAGCAAGATGCCAGAAAGAACGAGCCAAAGGGTGCCATAACCGCTGCCGACAAATTGCATGAGGAGAATACCAAACAGAAAAGACAACGGAAGCAGGCTGAAGGGTGTGGGCCAGGCAGTGAGGACACTTACCTCGACCGTGACAACACAGACCACAAGCGTGAGCAAAATGATCCAACGCAAATACATACTAAGGCGCGAACGTCAGAATGGAAACAAAACGGAGGGTGCGCAAATCAATGGGCGGCTCGACGGTCGCCGATTGAAAAGGATCGTGTTCGTTTGTCAAAACGCTCGTGACTACCCCTATGACAAGGCCGGCAGGAATGCCATTGTCCAGACCTGAACTCACAACAACGGAATCCACATCAACAGAAATATCCTGCGGGATATAGGCGATGTGAATAATTTCACCGTCACTGCCTTCTGCGATGCCGATAGTCCCTGCAGTCTGATTGAGAAGTCGGACACCGAATTTGCTCGCATGGTCTGTTATGAGTTGAACAAGACTTGTGTTCAAGCTCACCTCAAGCACGCGGCCAATAAGAATGCCATCACTTGCGACAACAGCCTGTCCTAATGTCACATCATCGAGAGAACCACGATCAACAAGGAATCTCTGTCCGCTGCGCTCAGGCGATCGACTCAGAACGTGCGCTGTTGTGAGATGATAATCAGAACGATCTTTATAGCGAAGAAGTGCTTTGAGATCCTTATCTTCTTGCCGCAATCGATCGAGTTCTGCTTGATCTAGGGCCAATCGCGTAACCTCGCTTATAAGCCGTTCATTTTCTTTTTTTAGAGCTGCTCGTGTAGAAAAAATATCCGTTATGAGACCACCAGACCAGGAACCTATCTCATAAAGTGAGGCCCGAACAGCATGAGCTGTTTGCGCAATGAACGACAGGCGCAGCGCAAAAAAAATCAAGATAAAAAGAACGAATGTCAAGAGGACAAGCGGAATGGCACGTCGCTGTTTGCGAAGCGGAAGAAATCGCATGAGGAGTGTTATTTACCTGTCGCAGAAGGAAGTGTAATTTCCTTTAATAAATCTGCATCATCCAAAAGTGCGCCTGCACCACGAGCAATAGCAGTAATAGGATCATCAATGCGATTAACACGAATAGATGTTTCCTTGCTGATGACTTCATCAAATCCTCGAAGAAGCCCTCCACCGCCTGTCAGATAGATGCCACGCTCATAAATGTCAGCTGCAAGTTCCGGTGGTGTCACCTCAAGAGTTGCTTTGATGCTTTCAATGATCGTGCGCACAGACCGTTGCAGTGCATCGCGGATTTGTGAGTCATAAACGATCATTTCCTTTGGAAGACCGCTAATAAGATCTCGACCACGCATCGCCATTTGAAGTCGCTCCTCTACAGGAGTGGCTGTTCCAATTTGGATTTTTACCTGCTCAGCCACGCGCTCGCCAAGAAAAAGATTGAACGCCTCTCGAGCATACTGAATGATATTTTTTGTGAGTTCATCACCGGCCGTGCTAATCGTTTTCCAATTCACGACGCCTGCAAGGGAGATGACGGCAATTTTTGTTGTGCCGCCACCAATATCCACAATCATGCTTCCACGCGACTCCGCAATCGGCAGTTTGCCGCCAATGCCAGCAAGGAGGGGCTCTTCGACCAAAAAAACTTGCCGAGCCCCAGCGGAAAGCGCTGCGTCCTCAACGGCCTTACGTTCGACTTCAGTGATCTCGAGCGGAACGCCAATTACCACGCGAGGCCGTGGCACAATCGTGAATGTTTCCTCATGCACCTTGTCAATAAAATACTTGAGCATTTTTTCGGTCACCTCAAAGTCAGAAATGACCCCCTTGCTGAGTGGACGCACGGTCAAAATATGAGGTGGCGTTTTTCCGAGCATGTCTTTAGCCTCATGTCCCACGGCCAAAATCTGATCTGTGCGCGTATTGATCGCAACAATCGATGGCTCGTGGATCACGATGCCGCGCTCACGAACGAAAACAAGCGTATTCGCCGTTCCAAGATCGATCCCAATATCCTTTGAAAATTGACCAAAAAATTTGTTCAACATAACCCCAACTTGTTCGGGGTTATTCTATCCTGCTACTGTTGCTCTGTCGAGGACGGAATTTGAGGCGTTCGTCGGCTTGTCCAAAAGAACAATTCGACCACCCCGAAAATCAAAATAAGCAGAATCATGGTCCACCAGCGCAAGTAACCAAACGCCGCGAGGAGTAAATTTGAAATGATAAGACTTGTAAAAAAAAGGCTGTGACGAAAGGCCTTAATCACCTCACGATGGACGATGAGCTCTTCACGATGAAGGAACACACGCACAGCTACGCCAAGCGTTGAAAAAATTCCAATAAGCATCATGGCGAACGTCACAAAAAAAAGCAGACGTCCTACAAAGCCAGTTGTCACAGGATCAACGCGGAAAATAACAAATAGCCAGGCACATGCGGCAAGAAATGTGCCGACGGTCATCACCATAAGGTACTCTCGAAATGTCATAAGAGTGAAGAGGGTGTTTGTATCTGAATCAACACATGACGGATATGTACGGCAGGATCGGCGGTCATTGCCGCTTCAAGTATACCATGCTCAAGCATCTTCGTTTCGTTGGCTGCCACGCCATGATCGCAGGCAATTTTAAGAAGGCCGTTTGCAAAGGATACGACATGCACGGAAGACCTCAAATCTGGCAACACAGCGGCATCGAGAAAATCTGAGACAGCTTGAACCACGCTTGCCGCTCGCACTTGTGGGGCAATGCCTGCTCGATTCACTGCGTGTTTCAAAAGCCCTTTAATAGAGAGCATACCTTCTTCTATTGCCTAAATTCACAGATATCACGAAAATCACAATAGCGACACATGAAACCAGGAGTTGGAGTGAAGTTGGATGAACGGATGCGAGCGGTTGTGTCCTGGATTTGCGCGATGAGAGCCTCAAGTTCTTCTGGTTTGCCTAGAAACGACACACGCGAGTTGTCCTCTAAATAATGATAGGTGAGTTTTGCAGGCTTGAGAGGTGGATCAAAGCATCGTTCGGCCGCGAGCTGATAAATCATGAGTTGTCGCTTGTCTTCAGCGCTCATCTTCTCTTCAATTTTTGGCGCGCCTGTTTTGTAATCGATAATCTCCACACCGCCCTCAATCACATCAATGCGATCAATACGGCCTTTCACGGTTACGTCGCCAAGTTTTAACGAAAATCCTTTTTCTAAATGGAGGGGTTTTGGTAGCTCTGTGAGGAGTTGTGCAAAATAATCCGTAAGCGCCTTTCTTCCCTTTGTACGATACTCTTCACGTTGCAGATCATTCTCATACCACTCATCAATCCACGCTTCATTGTAAAGCTGCATGAGCTCTTTAAGCTCAACGGGTAGGGATGGGGTCAGGTCTGGAATCAGGAATTTCTGGGCATGAGCATCAGATCTTAAAATTCCTGATTCCAGACCTGACCCCATTTCAAACATTGATGACTGTTTGTGTTCAATCCTTGCTTTGAATAATTCAAAAAACTTTTGCAGTGTATTGTGCATCGTCTTGCCAAAACTCATCACATAGCGACCGTAAACAGGAACGTGTAGAACATGAGCGAATTTGTACTGCAAGGGACACGTCTCGAACGCGGCGAGCTGTGTAAAGCTGAACGCCTTTGGCGGCGTAATGTGAGGAGTTGTCGCGTCGAATGGGGTCAGGTCTGGAATAAGGAATTTTTGAGCATGGCTGTCAGATTTGGAAATTCCTGATTCCAGACCTGACCCCATCAGCCCAAGCTCATGCAAGAATCGCGATGGCTTTTTTTTACGCGCACCACCGTAATCTTCGGCTGACGTTAAATATACGCCTTGCTTTGCTCGCGTTAAAGCAACGTACATGAGTCGACGCTCTTCCTCTAGATGAATATCGCCTTCAGGTAAAATTTCTTTAATGAGTTTTTCGGGAAGTGGAATTGCTTCTTTACGCTCACTCGTTGGAAAACGACGATCCACCATGCTCACAATAAACACGTGTGAAAATTCGAGCCCCTTTGCGCTATGAATTGTCATCACGCGAACGCATTCCGGCCCTTGCTCAGGATCGGCCTTAAGCGCACCTTCGTCGCCACTCCCTTGCTCGTGCTCAAACTCCTGCAAAAACGTGTGCAGCGAGCGATCAGTGCTCGCAAGCTCAAAGCGTTTCAGGCGCTCATAAAACTGCTGCAGATAACGAAACTCTTCCATTTGTTTCCGCTCACTCATGCCGTTCACATAGCCAAGCAAGCCAGACGCTTTCATGACTTCAACATATAACTCGCTTACAGGTTTACGACGCGCCGATTCACGCCATACGTTGAGTTGATGGAGCAGCTCCCCTATGCATTGGAACGTACCAATGTGTAGATCACGAACGCTGCGAGCCGATTCAATTACTTGTATGAGTGCTTTGCCACGCCGATAGCATTCGTGTGTGAGCATCACAATATCTCTTGGATCAATGGCGAGCATGGGGTGGCTTAAAAGCCGATACAGACTCGGACTCGCATTGGGCTCGTCAATGGCGCGAAGATACGCAAGCGCATCAAGAATAATAGGCTTCACGTAGAGTCCCTTGAGTGCGAAAAAAATATAAGGAACACCGACGCGATCAAGCTGTCGCACGAACGGTTCTGCTGTGTCGTTCGCGCGCACAAGAATGGCAATCTCTTGCAACGGAGTACCAGCCTTCTGCAGATCAAGAATCCGCTCTGCAACACGCATGGATTCTTCCTCAAGGCTTGAACAATGAATGTGCTCAATGATTCCACTTCCCTCCTTGTTTGTGATCAGCCGTTTGCTTAAGCCTTGTTGCTTTTGCATCTCTTGTACCTCGAGGCGATTGGGATTATTCTGCTGAATAAATCCGTACGCGGCATCAAGAATGCTTTGAAAACTACGATAGTTTTGTGTGAGCACAACCGTTTTTGTCTGCAAAAAGTCTTTTTGAAACTGCAGAATGTTAGAAAGTGAAGCTCCGCGAAATTTGTAGATCGAGTTGTGCACCACGATGCCGTTCGCTATGTAATTGTGTGCTCGATCTACCTCCAGGTCGTAAACCATACCCGTTTGAGCAAAACGCTCTACATGAACAATTTTGTCATACCAAATTTCTCCGTCTCTCATCACTGGAACAAACAGACCCTCCATCAAATTCTTTGCCGGAATCACCACGGCCGTTAGACTCTTTGTCTGGTAGAGTCCGATGCGCGAAAATACTTCCAAGGTTCCTCCACTAATATGCACAAGCTTCCTAGCAACCCTTCCAGCCTCCATTAAATCTACAGAGACAAACTGAAACTTCCAACCGCCTTTTGTACGGCGGAGCGAAAAATTTTCTTTTTGTAATGCTCGAGCAACAGCTTTGTCCGACGTTTCCAATGAAACAATATGGCGCACGTCGGCCTTTCGCAGCCAGGGACTATCAGACGCGACGAAGTACTTGCTACGCGTGCGGCGGGCTACCATTTCTAACCTCACCTTGATTCTGCGCGAACCACCTCGTATGACCGCCCCCAGAGTAAAATGATGGCCATCTAAATCTATATTCAAATCCTTGGCCAACTCCTTTACTCCTCCTGCCACATCCAGCTCCTTATACAGTTTTCGCAGTAAATCTCCTTTCACAATAAGCCCCTTTCGCTCCTTAAAGCACACGGTCGGAATACCGTATTTCAACGACCACAGCGTTTCATAATAACGAGCTTCTACATCTGTCTTGAAGGATCGTAAAGCAATAACGTGATCTGCCGAGCGCTCTAAACGAATGCGCGTCACCAAGTCATTCGTTGTTCCAATTCTCCAACCAAGATCGCGCCGCAACATGAGGTAAACATAATAATGCTTGTGATCAGCTTTTTGTGGAACGTGACAAAAAAACTTGTGGTTATCTGTCGCTAGAAGATGTTTTCCTGAGGCTGTAAAAATTTCAATGACATTGCCAGATTTTTTTTGCTCAAAAATGTGATTAACTTTTGATACACCCAAATGGCCCTTGCCGAAGCCGCAGAGGACTTCGTCGTTGAGGCGAATTTTTTTGATAAACACTTCCCCATTTGGAGTTGAGATCAGGGCAGCTCCCGGTAGACATTGATCATCGTCCCCAACGACCGTGAGATTATTCTCAGGCGCGGCGAGCATCTTGACGAGCTCATACTGCGCCCAGTTTGTATCCTGAAACTCATCAACAAGGACATAGCGAAACTGTTTTTGGTATTGAGCAAGAATTGCTGGCCGCTCTTTGAGAAGTTTAAGCGTGTAAAAAATAAGGTCTCCAAAATCGAGCGTACCTTGTTCTAATAAAAGCCGTTGATACGTGTGATAGGCATTTGCTAGTTCACGCAGTCGTGCGATCTCCGTCTCATCCATTCCCCCTATATTTGTCATATCCTGATTTGCCGCAATCTCTTCAACGTGCGCTAAATACTCATCCGGGCTCACTCCTTCGTCTTTTGCACGCGAAAAATGCTCAAGTAAGGCTTGAATAAACTTGGTTGGATTCCCTGCGGGGCGATAATAGTTGAGCTCAAAGCGCGCAAAGTTCTGTCGAACCAACAGCCATGCGTCCGTTTGGTTAAGTAATTTGAAATCATTTGGAATGCCAATATCAAGCGCATGCTGTTTTAAAAGCCGTTCGCAAAAACCGTGAAACGTCGAAATCCACAAATCAAGATAACCAAACGGCAAAAGACGATCCACGCGCTCTTCCATTTCTGCTGCCGCTTTTTCCGTGAACGTCAGCGCCAAAATCTCCTCTGCCTTTGCCTTACCCTGCTCAATAAGCCAGCCGATGCGATGCGTAATAACGGTAGTCTTGCCCGTCCCAGCCCCCGCAATAATCATAAGCGGCCCACTGTCGTGCGTGACAGCGGCCAACTGTTCTGGATTGAGATTTTCAAGCAGATTATCGGGCATAGGAACCAGAATAGTCTAACACAAAAGTCGCCCGTTTGGGCGACTCTCGGACGGCATCAGTGATGCGACCGTTTTTTGCGTGATGCAACCTTATACCTCGCAAGTTCGCGCTCCAAGTTGGCGGCGGCGTCAGCAAATGAACGATCGTCGGCAAAACGCTTTTCCGCGAGAATCGCTTCGGCGCGCTGTTTTGCCTCTTCTATTTTTTCCAGCTCTAACTCTTCTAATCGCTCCGCCGTGTCTGCTAAAACCACAACCTCATTTCCTGCTCGCACCTCAACAAAACCTGTGGAGATCGCCAAAAACTCTTCTTGCTTTCCGATCTTGAGTTTCATTTCGCCAGACTTGAGTGGCGCCACAAGCGGAATGTGACCCTGAAGAATCGTCACTTCGCCGCTCGTGGTCATAAGCGTCACAGAATCAACCTGTGCTTCATACACAAGCCGTTCTGGTGTGACGATTTTGAGCGAAAGTTTTGACACACTTAGTTAGGCTGTCGCTTCGTCAATGCCACCCTTCATATAGAATGCCTGTTCCGGTTTGTCGTCATGCGTTCCATCCAAAATTTCCTTAAACCCGCGTACGGTGTCCTTGAGCGACACATATTTTCCCGGTGTGCCTGTGAACTGTTCGGCCACAAAAAATGGCTGCGACAAAAATTTTTGAATGCGTCGCGCGCGAGACACCGTGAGTTTGTCGTCGTCTGATAACTCATCCATGCCAAGAATGGCAATAATATCCTGCAAGTCTTTGTAGCGTTGCAGAACTTTCTGCACGCCGCGGGCCACGGCATAATGCTCTTCTCCAACAACATTGGGATCGAGAATGGTTGAGCTTGAGTCGAGCGGATCAACAGCAGGATAAATGCCGAGCTCGGCAAGGGGACGCGAAAGCACCACCGTTGAATCGAGGTGACCGAACGTGGTCGCTGGCGCAGGGTCGGTGTTATCGTCAGCGGGTACGTATACCGCTTGAATCGAAGTAATGGAACCTTTTTTTGTTGAGGTGATACGCTCCTGCAACGCGCCCATTTCTGTTGCGAGTGTTGGCTGATATCCCACAGCGGACGGAATGCGGCCAAGCAGAGCTGACACTTCAGAGCCCGCTTGTGTGAAGCGAAAAATGTTGTCGATGAACAGCAGCAAATCTTTTCCTTGGTCGCGATAATATTCTGCAAGAGTAAGGCCGGTCAACGCCACGCGGGCGCGAGCCCCTGGCGGTTCGTTCATTTGTCCAAAGACGAGCATTGTTTTGTCCATTACTTTCGCCTCTTCCATTTCCAGATACAAGTCGTTGCCTTCGCGTGTGCGCTCGCCCACGCCTGCGAACACCGAAAGTCCTGCGTGCTCGGCGGCGATGTTCCTGATAAGCTCCTTGACCACCACGGTCTTACCCACTCCCGCCCCGCCGAAGAGTCCGACTTTGCCGCCTTTCAAAATGGGACAAATGAGATCAATCACTTTAATCCCTGTTTCAAAAATCTCAATGCGCGTGGATTGATCAACAAACTCTGGCGCGCTACGATGAATCGAATACCTCTGTTTCGCTTTGACTGGACCTTTTTCATCAATCGGATCACCTGTAACATTCAGCATCCGCCCAAGTGTTGCCTCGCCAACAGGAACGCTGATCGGCGCGCCCGTGTCCATCACTTCCATACCGCGACGCAGTCCGTCCGTTGAAGACATCGCAATGGTGCGCACCAAGCCATTTCCCGTATGCTGTGCAACTTCGAGCGTTAAATTCCCGCCGTCTTTTTCTGTACGCTCAATGATGAGCGCGTTTAGAATGGCCGGCATATCGCCGTCGAAACGTACGTCAATGACTGGTCCGATAATTTGTGCAATAGTTCCTTTCATAATTGTTATTGGGCTATTCGAGCGCGGCTTTTCCGCTTGAGATTTCGGCAATTTCACGTGTGATTCCAGCTTGGCGAATTTGATTATAGGTGAAAGTAAGGTCGCTTATCATATCCTTGGCCGCGTCGGTGGCGCTGTGCATGGCCAGCATACGCGCGGAATGTTCCGAGGCCGCCGTTTCCAGAAGCGCTTGCCAGACGATCGTTTCCACGATACGTGGCAGGATGAAATCAAGCACGGCTGTGGGAGAAGGTTCGAAGGTGTACTCGACAACAGGTCCCGTGGCCAGCTCTTGTTTGAGCGGCAATAGCTCTGTCACTCGTGGAATTTGCGTGACGGCTGAAATGTAATCCGTGTAGCCTATGACGACTTTATCATAGGTGCCGTCGAGGTAACTTTGCAGGATGAGTTTGGAAATAGGCAAGGTGTCAACAAATTGCGGATTGTTGGTGAGCTGTTCGAAGGCGGCAACAATCTTTTTGTTGACGCGTTTTGCCGCTTGGGCTCCACGCTTTCCCACGGCGACGACGTCAATCTGCGCGTCA
>OBEQ010604329.1_pt1 | contig 49479 bp, 53 predicted proteins | sample 1670901 | NCBI WGS metagenome assembly OBEQ01 (sample SAMEA104232315, study PRJEB22302) | groundwater metagenome | biome: forest; feature: aquifer; material: groundwater | place: USA | collected 2011-08-07 | depth 5.4 m
GAACGAATGATGGGATGAGCTTTCTCCATTATTAGTCTTTTCAATAAGACGATGGCACTATGTAGCTTTTCCATCAAGATGGGTTGGGTCTGTTTCGCAAAATAGGCTTTTCGCCTTTGAGGCTCTGTAGACTTATTCAACCCATTGTTCGGTTCTTGATCGGTTTTTGATTTTGATTCTTTCAAGTGTTCCATTGTACTTTATTTTCATTAATTTAGTCTAATGGAGGCTGAATATTTTGACCGGAGATCGAAGTCCGTCTTCGCTCAAGCGCTTTCGCCTTGAGCTTCGCCGAGATCTCGCCGAAATCAAACACAATAAGTATTTGATGAAGGCGGACAATCTATTTAAAAAGATTGCCACGTCGTCGCGAAATACGCTCCTCCTCCCCGGCCCGCGGCTTTAGCCGCGAAGCGGCGGGGCGGGCGCAATGACACCAGGAGAGTATTCAAATGCGTAAGTCCTAAATTTATCTGCATGAGAGTCGTATATAGATGATATTTTAAAAATATCTTTTTTTATCCCTGCGGCTTGAGGCTGTTTGGATCCAAACTTAACCGGCGAAGATTGGGAGCCAGAACCGCGGTTATTGCAACGACAAGCAATGTGATAACGCCTCCGGCCCAAACGCAAGGGACGGTCCCGATCCAATGCGCCACAACTCCGCTTTCAAAAGCGCCAATCTCATTTGAGGCGCCGATAAAGATCCAGCTCACCGACGCGATTCTTCCGCGCATGTCATCCGGAGACAGTAAACGTATGATCGAACGCCGGATGACCATGCTGACTCCATCGAAAATCCCGCTAAAGGCAAGCGCAGCAAGTGAGAGGAAGAAATTCTTTGAAAACGCGAAGACAATAATACTTATTCCAAAGCCGGCGACGCACAGCATTAAATTCCTTCCGGCATGACGGATGGGGGGATGATGGGTTGACCAGAGCATGATCAAAAGTGCCCCGGCTGCCGGAGCCGCATTCAGAAATCCTAAACCCTTTGCTCCTACATGAAGGATATCGTCGGCAAAGATGGGAAGCAGCGCGATCGCTCCGCCGAAAAGGACGGCAAACAGATCCAGGCACATCGAACCAATTAAAGCCTGTTCCTTGAAAACAAAACGGATTCCGGCTCTGATGCTTTTGAAAACAGATTCACCGCCGGTTGGTTTCGGTTGTGGTTTAGGAGAAATGAACGCCATGCAGATCCAGGACAACGCGAAGAACAAAGAAATGGCGAAATAAGTTTTATAAGGCCCTAAGATCGCGTAAGAAAATCCCGCCATGACCGGGCCTATGATCGACGTCGATATCCAGGCGCTGCTGATCCAGGATGCGGCATTGACCGTCAGAGCTTTGGGGACAATTTGGGCTTCGAAAGCCGTATGGGTGGGATCGGAAAATCCGCGCGCCAATCCGGCGATAAAAATAATACCGTAAAGAGCCAGGACATTTGTTTGCGCGCCGTCCATCGAAACGACCCCTAATACAGCGGCGCAAACGGTTGAAATCATTTTGGTGATGAGAAGGATTTTCCGCCGGTCGCTGTGGTCGGCCACGTAGCCGCCAAATAACGATAACGAGATCGCCGGAATGGCTTCAACTAATCCCAGCCATCCTAGAGCGAGAGCGCTATGCGTGATTTGATAGATCTGATAACCGATAACAACGATCAAAGCCCGGTTGGCCAAGCTTGAAAGCCCGACGGATCCGATAAAATAACGGATATCGCGAAGCTTAAAAATAGCGAAGGAATCGTGTATTGTTTTTGGGGAATTCATATTCAGTACTGGTATCAAACAGCAAATGTACTATAACATGAGGCTGATGTCAATTTACAGGACAGAACAAATTTATTTTTTGAAGATTGAAGATAAGGCAATGACAAATCCATACGGAAATAAGAAATAGAAAGAATGGACAAAAGGAAAGTCAACTTGTATTATTTTTATAACAATCTTATTTTCTAAAAAAATTACAAAAATGCAATCCAAACAACTCAATTTGATTGATGCCTATTTTCAGAATTCAAATTTCTTCCGCCACATGCCGATCTTTGATGTCATCCATTACAATGGGCATCCCGATGGCAAGGCGCAGCTTTTCACAGCCGTCAGGGAAGAGCAGGAATGTACGATCGTGGCCATCACCATGATCCGCCAGGAAGAAGATTTTCTGTGGGATTCTGCGGAAGATCTTCTGGAGAGTTGTGTCTGGCAAGCCTCGCAGGCCATGCATGGGGTTTATACCTTTGACCTTTTGACCTTTGATTTTCATAAGGAGGCCAAGAGTTTTGATTACAAGGAAATGAGCCAGGTGATCGCCAATGAATCACGCAGGCTTATTCCCGGCGGGGAGAGGCTCATCAAATATTCATCCGCTTACGGGATTTTAAAAAAACTTCTGGATGAATCATGGGCCAAAGTCACCTTTAAGACATCGGTGGAAGTTTATAAAGACAAGCCGAAATTATTATATCTGCTTGTTAAACGGTTGTTTAAACTTTATGAATTTCCCCGCAATCCTTTGATCGTTCTCATTAATGATGTCAGCTCCCATCCGGTTTATGACCCCGGCAATCAGGAACAAAACGATCTTATTTCCAAAATCATCGATGAAAAATCCAAAGACATGATGGAATTTCCGCCGGAAGTTTACATGCAAAATAAGCATGGCGTCTGGGAGCTTTTATCAAAGGCGCGGATCAGATGATCAATATAAAGATATCTCCCTTAAACAGCAAGGCCACAGTTTTTGTTTTTGATTTCGACGGGACAATTGCCGATACGCATTACTTTATCTGCGAGATCAGCAATCGGATCTGCCAGGAATTCGGTTATGACCTCATCGATTTCAATGACATTGATAAGTTAAAGCATATGACAGCGCAAGAAATTATCATCCATTTGCGTGTTCCCCTCTTTAAAATCCCCGCCATCGTGGCCCGCGCTAAAAAAGAAGTTCAAAAAGGCATCGCGGATATCAAATTGTTTCCCGGCATCAAAGAAGCCCTTATCCATTTAAAATCACAGCAGGTGACCATTGGTATTTTATCTTCCAACACCATGGATAATATCAAACTCTTTTTAGATACCCATGAGCTGGACATTTTTGATTTTATTCAGCCGACCATCAAGATATGGAGCAAGGACTTTACCTTAAGGGAAGTTCTTAAAAAATATGGATTTAGCAAATCCCGCCTTGTTTATGTCGGTGATGAGATCAGAGATATCGTCGCAGCCAGGGCGTGCGGCATCAAGGTTGCGGCGGTGGGTTGGGGTTATAATGCGCCGCAAGCCCTCAAAGACCGCCGCCCCGATTACTTTGTAGCCCATCCCAACGATTTTTTCCCTATCGTATCAATCCTCAAATCTCTATAACAACTTTATGATGAACAAACAACCCTCAAACCTGCATGGCGATCCGCCCTTTCCGGACATCAAGAAATTTTATAAAGGGTTCACGATAACAGGGCCCTTCGGTAATAATGCTTTTTCATTTGAGGGCCGTGTTCATCAAGAGATCTATGTCCCCGCGATCATCCGTGGAACGCCGGATGATCTGGCGATGGGAGAGAGAATTGTTTTTAGCGAAGTTAAAGATGGCAAAGAAGTCGGCTGTTTGGGCTTAAAAACGTTTATCCGCTACTTAAAAGGCGGCAAAGACATTTTTATTTTCGATAACCACAACCACGCTTTCTTTTTTTGGGTTTATGCGGCTTCGCTTGGAAAAATCCCCAAAGGTGCAACGCTCATCCACATTGATCAACACAAAGATTCACGAAAGCCGGAAATATTCTTAGATCAAAAACAATTTCGCGATCTCTCTCAAGTATTCCGTTACACCAACGCAGTTTTAAACGTCGGTAATTTTATTGAGCCCGCTTTGCATTTGGGGATATTCAAAGACGTGGTTCAAATGACAGATTTCCATTCGTTTAAGGCGTCTTTGCCGCAATCATGTGTTTTGGATCTTGATATGGATATTTTTTCGCCTGAAATGAGATATATGGATGAGCGTATTAAATTCAATAAAATAAAAGATGCCCTGAGGCTCGCGCGTGTCGTGACGATTGCAACAAGCCCGTTTTTTATGAACCAGCAAGAAGCGATAAGAATCATCAAGGAGATCTTTACCGATCATGATCACCTACGAGTTTCTTCAAAACCTTAAGAATATTCCCCGCATTGAGCGAAGAAAAATATTTTTAGTCCTTAAACTTTTTAAAAAATTGGATAAAGATATTAGCGCTTTCCAAAATGTTAGCAAAATGAAATGCCTGGAGGGTTGTGGAAAGTGCTGTGAGAATCCGAATATTGAAGTGACGATGCTGGATATGATGCCGCTGGCTTTAAGTTTCCTCAAAGAGCGCGGCACAATTGATGGAATGCCAAGTGAAGGAGTCTGTCAATTCTACGTGTCCGATCCCCTTGTTGCTCACAATGGGCGGTGTTCGGTTTATCCTCTGCGGCCGATCACCTGCCGTTTGTTCGGTTTTGCGGCAAGAATGAGTAAACATCGAAAGCCGGAGCTCGTCACTTGCCGGAGGATCAAAGAGACTTTTGGAAAAGACGTCAAACGAACCCAGGAATGGATCGATCAGGGGCTGGAAGTTCCACTCATGACAAAATATTCCGCGGAAGCTTATGATATCGATCCGCAGCTGGCAACGCAGTATTATCCCATTAATAAAGCGTTTAAGTTGGCGCTTGAAAAGATGTCGTTGATTCTGAGGTATCGGGAAAAGTAGGGGGCGCCACCGGGCATGTAGGGGCACGGCATGCCGTGCCCCATAGAGATGGTTATTAAATTGTATCGCCGACGATATTATTATGACTGGCAATGACCTGCCACTTATTGTTTTCTTTGATCCAGGTCATGGTGTAGCGGCGGACAGAGCGTTTGGTGTGTTCCAGGCTTTTTTCAATCGTGAAAAGATAATATTGGATGATTGCTAAATTTCCATTTTGAAAAACACCGCAGCTGATCGGGCTTAAATAATGAATGGGGAACTTCGTATTTTCACACCAGAATCCAACCCATTTGGTCAACCAGCGTTTATCAAGCATCAGCGGGCTTTCGTGGCCAAATCCGCGAAAATCAGGATGGATATATTCCAGAAACTCCGGAACTTTTCCCTGTACCAAAATTTCCCAGTGGTGCTCTAAGTGTTTCCAAATTTCTTTTTGTTCTTTTGACCACTCTTCACTGTTAGGGGATAAGGATTGTTTCATACCAAAACCTCCGCGTTTGTATTCCATCATTAAATGAGCCTACAATGATCCCGCCTCAACCCACTTAAAAACATTTTTCCCTTCTTTATCTTCAAAGCTGCCGATCACAATCATAATGAGGTCAATAAAGACCCAGACCCCGAAGCCGCCGATGGTGCAAAACATCAGGATGGCCGTTCCGACTTTTCCAACATAGAATCGGTGAGCACCCGCCCAGCCAAGAAAGAAACATAATAAAAGGGTGACCAATCGGGATTTGGTAGAAATGTTATTTGATTCCATTTTGATCTCCATAAGTGCAAATATTATTTATATTACCTCATTTCTTATCACAGTTCCAGTTTTTCTCCCAAACACTAAGTTCAGAATGGGGGGAGCTTTAGCAATTCACCCGTAGACACTCCTTTGGCTTTTCTTTATAATGTCCGGCATATGGTTTTTACGATGATCATCTTGAGAGGAGATGAAGAGTGCTCATATATCTTGTTCGTCACGGTGATGCTCTGGCAGGTTTGCGCGATGATGTGAGGCCGCTTTCCCAGAAGGGTATTGATGATTTAAAGCGCGTGGCAAAGTTTTTAAGGAAAGCAAAAATAGAACCGGAGGCCATTTATCACAGCGGGCTTTTAAGAGCTGAACAGACAGCGGAAATATTGCTTCACGATTTGGATTTGAAATGTCTGCTGATCAAGAAAGACAACCTCAAACCCGAAGATCCGGTTGAACTCATGCTGGCAGAGATTTATAACCTGACCGGTCCTGTCATGATCGTAGGACATAACCCTTACCTTTCCAATTTATTGTCGAGGCTTATTGTCGGAACTCCGGATCCGCAAATCGCTGATTTTAAAAAAGGCACGGTTGTGTGTTTGGAAAAAAGGGGGAAGATATTTTATATCAAATGGTTTATCACTCCTAAAATCGTATAGCATGCCTATGTTGCCAGAATTATTTCTAGAGAGGCTTCAAAACATTATTCCCCAGGAACATTTTCAATTGTGTTTGAAAAGTTTTGGCGCCCATCGCCCTGTTTCCATTCGCGTCAATACTTTAAAAACGGACCGCGGGCAGGTGATAAAATATTTTTATGAGAACAAAATTGTTTTTCATGAGATTCCATTTTATTCAGATGCTTTTGTCCTGCCAGGGATGACAACACGACAATTAGCAAAATGGGATATCGTAAAAAATGGCCTCATCTACATTCAAAGCCTATCGAGTTTGCTTCCGGTCAAAGTGCTTGACCCGCAGCCGGGGGAATATATTTGGGACATGTGCGCCGCCCCGGGGAGTAAAACAACGCAGCTGGCGGCGCACATGTCCAACCACGGAACCGTCATCGCCACGGAAAACGTCAGAGACCGTTATTATAAATTACGAACGGTTGTGTCATTGATGAACGCAGAGATTGTCATCCCAAAATTTCTTGATGGCAGAAGGCTTAAATCCGAAGGGCGGTTTTTTGACCGCGTTCTTGTTGATGCGCCGTGCAGTTCAGAGGGGCGCTTTCATATCCATGATCCGAAATCATATCAATATTGGAGCTCTCGCAAAATTAAAGAAATGGTTCAAAAACAGCGGGGTTTGCTTTTATCCGCCATGCGTCTTTTGAAACCGGGCGGGGCCCTTGTTTATTCAACGTGTACGTTTGCGCCGGAAGAAAATGAAGGCGTTGTCGACTGGCTTTTAAGAAAAACGGAAAGGACGATCGGTGTCGAGGCCGTTCCTTTTAAAAGCGTCACAACATATCCGGCGGTGGTTCGTTGGAATCAAAAAGAATATTCTCCTGAAGTTGCACAATGCACGCGGGTTTTACCCGGCGAAGGCAGGGAAGGATTTTTTATTGCGAAGTTAAAAAAGTTGGCTGGCGGTTAGGCGGGCGTTTTCAATAAATCCACATTCGATAGTTCGGCCATCTTTTTAATGAGGATGTTTGTATCGATCGGTTTGGTAATATATTCATCCCATCCCATATTGTAATGTTCCATCAACGAATCTTTAAAAGACGTAATCATAATGATGCGGGAAGTCTGCGGCAGTATTTTTGTTTGATGTTCTTCGTGCTGGCGTATTGTCCGCAAGACGTCAAATCCATCAGTGATGGGCATAACAACATCAAGAAGAATAAAATCAAAGGGCTGTTTTCGCTTTAAAGATTTTTCGTAAGCCTTAATGGCCTCCTGGCCGTTGGCGACAGTTGTACAATGAGCGATTAAGTAGAGGGATTTAAGAAGCTCGGCGCGTGCCGTTAAATCGTCTTCGGCAATGAGGATATTCCAGCGTTTGATGTCACCCTGTTTGGCCATGACATCTGTAAACTAATCCTCGCAGCATCGACTGTCAACAGAAAGCTCATAATTTATAGGGACCATTATTGAGGTGAGGATTTCATCAGGCGAAGCTGGCAACGGCAGTTTTCGGCGCAATCCGTTTGAGCTTCCCGGGTTCGAGGAAGCCCGAGTTTCATCCATTCGGCGATATCCATAGCGGGAAGGCCCGAACGTTTTAAGCAGTCTTCGCAAACCTCATCATCATCCATGCATTCCCATCGATAAAGCTCGACGGGGCAGGTTTTTTTCTTGAAAATCAAACCATAGTGTTTCAAACCCTGTCGAAAACCGTTGATGATAATTTTGCGGGCTTCCTGTTTGTCATGTTTGCCAACAAAAAATACGACCGTAAAAAGAATAGCCAGAAGAAAGCACACAGTTGCCTCTTGTGAAAAATTTATCATGGATGTACAATAACCCTGTTTTAAAAATCATGCAATTTATTTTAATAGAGAAAAGAGGTGGTTATGCCAAGGATTGGAATCTGGGAACTTGTTGTTATTTTTTTAGTGATCATCTTTTTATTTGGGTCCAAAAAACTTCCCGAAATTGGGAAAGCCATCGGCGAGGCAATTAAGGAATTCAAAAAGTCCATGAAAGACGATGGCAACGAAACGACCGGCCCCAAAAAAGAGGATCCGCGTGGCGTCTAAGCAAATCTTGACATTTTTTGAACATTTAGAAGAGCTTCGCGGCAGGCTGATGATCATCGCGATCGTTTTAGCTCTCGCGACGCTTGCGGCATTTACGTTTGCTGACAAGATCCTTGCCGTTGTGATTTCGCCTGTCGGAAAAGTTATTTTTACTTCCCCGACGGAAGGATTTAACGTTAATCTGATTGTGGCGTTTTGCCTGGGGGCGATCATGGCCATGCCGGTTGTCCTTTATCAGGTTTGGCAATTTGTTTGCGTGGCCCTTAAAAAAGACGAACGCCGGTATGTCCTGGTTTTTATTGTCCCTGTCTTTTTATTTTTTATTTTAGGGTGCGCCTTTGGCTATGACGTCATGCTGCCGATGATGATGAAGTTCTTTTTAAGTTTTTCAACGCCCTATCTGATCCCCATGATACGCGCCAGTGAATATGTTTCTTTTGTCGCAACGCTTGTCCTGGCCTGCGGCGTTATTTTTGAGTTTCCTTTAGTGATCGTTGTTTTAACGAAGATGGGAATAGCCACACCGGCTTTTTTAATTGAAAAACGGCGCCATGCATTGGTCGGGATCTTTGTTGTCAGCGCGATCATAACCCCCAGCACGGATTGCGTGTCGCAAATAATTATGGCGGTTCCGCTCATTGTGTTATATGAAATAAGCATTATCCTTTCGAAAGTGACATTCCGGTTAAGAAGCAAAAAAGAGAACGATTTGCGGGATTTATCTTGATTTTGGATTTGGTTTATTTAGAATACTGCCGGCATAAAACCCATGAGGTCCATTGCCGGCAAACACATAGGGCAACAGAATGGAGGCATGATGAAGCTTGATGATTTAAAAGAATTATTAAAAGACAAACGCGTCATGGAAGAGGTCCACAAGCATTTGTGGATTGAAAGTCAAAAGGTAGGATACTCCATTGGCTTTGAACGTGCCACCGACGAATGGTTACAACTTTATTCGGAAGGGTGGATGAAATATCATATGCCTGAGAAATATGACCGCATCATGGCCAAGAAAAAAAACGGGAACAGGTAGGCTCTTATAAAAGATTGCAGATAATATAGGCGCCCCCGCCGCCCCCCGCTACGATTCTTAAGGGGGCGGCGGGGGCGCCCTGTGTTATCCTTGACGTATCTTCCCCGGCGTATTTTCACTAAAAAATAAATAATCTTATGGCGCAAAAAAACTTTTTATATATTCATATTCCCTTTTGTAAAAGCAAATGCCTGTTTTGCTCTTTTGTCATTGCCGTTGGCAAAGAGCACAGAACGGATGCTTATCTTGATGCGCTGGCAAAAGAGGCGGGTCTTTATCGAGGAGCCGCTTTAGAGACGGTTTATATCGGTGGCGGGACGCCGACTTTTTTGAGCACCGATCAATTGAAAAGACTTTTTGGGATCATCAAAGAGAATTTCACGTTGGCCGATGATGCGGAAATTACCATCGAGGCCAATCCTGAGAACATCGAATTTGAAAAAGCAACTGTTTTAAAGTCTCTGGGAGTCAATCGTATCAGTTTGGGGGTTCAGTCTCTTAATGAGAAGTATCTTCAATTTTTAGGCAGGTCACACAACGTTAACGATGTTCATGCGGCATTTGAAATTTTGCGAAACACGAAATTTGACAATATCAACCTGGATTTGATGTTTTCTTTTCCCGGGCAGTCTTTGGATGAGTTAACGGATGATGTCGAAAAGATAACGAGTTTTAACAGCGAACATCTATCTCTTTATACATTGATGATCGAAGAGAAAAGCCGATTTTTTGCGCAAAATATAAAGTTAGAAAGCGGTGAGCTTCGCGGACGGCAGTACGCGCATGTCGTAAGGCTTTTAGAAAAGAAAAAATTTCGCCAATATGAGGTCAGCAATTTCGCAAAACCTCAAAGAGAGTCAAGGCATAATTCCATTTACTGGCAAGGTGGCAATTATATTGGGCTGGGGGTCGGGGCGCATTCGCATTCATACGGAAAACGATTTTGGAACGTCTCCAGTTTAATGACCTATCTGTCGCGGCTGGAAAAAGGTGAAAGCCCGGTTGAAGATTTTGAAAGGTTAACCATAGAGCAGCAGTTTGTTGAAACGCTTCTCTTTGGCCTGCGGATGATCAAAGGTGTCGATGTTTATGAATTGGAGAAAAGATTTGGATGGATGTTGCCCGAGGATAAAAAAGGACGGCTTCGGGAATTTGTCAAAAGTGGATTTCTTTCGGATGATGGGCGCAGAATTAAAACAACCCTCAAAGGGCGTTTGATCTTAGACGAGCTTTGCACGCGCTTGGTCTAACACCGCAGGACTTTCTTTTCCTTATTTTCGATTCGGAATAAAAACCTCATCATATTCTTTTTCAAACACCGGACATTCTTTTTGTTGCGATTGCCCTTTAGCCATGGTCTATTGTTTTTTAAAGATGAATAGAAAAAGGGATACGGTATTGTCCGGCAATCTTGTTGCTTGTATCGAAGAGGGAAGACAAAGAATCCCATAACAGTTTTCGATAGGAGTTTCTTATCGAGAGATCGTCCAGGATATATTTCGCTTGCGACAGGAGAGCGTGGGTTTTACGAAGGCTGTACTCGAGGCTGCCGGAATTGATAAAGATTTTACGAATGATGACGAGATCGGCGTATGTTTTTTTTGGTTTTAAGAATGTTTCCAAGAAAACCTTTTTTTCTTTCCCCGCGAGTTTATGAAAGGCGTGGCAGACGAGAATGGTTTTCTTAAATTCGGCGATATCGCTAAGAATGGATTTGCCGATATTTTTTTCGGAAGCGAAAATCCCTAAAATATCATCCTGAATCTGGAAAGCCTGGCCGATCATGATTCCGAATTTAGAAGGTTTTGTGATATCGTCTTTTTGTGCGCCTGCCAGGATTGCTCCGATGACAAGCGGGCATTCAAAAGTGTATTTGGCTGTCTTTAATGTGTAATTTAAAAAAACATCTTTTTCCCGGACGCGGTCTAACGGTTCGACGCTGTGGATAATATCGATAAACTCTCCCATGGCGGTGAATGCCGCTGTGCTAATGAAATGTTTCAGGGCTTCTTCTTTGCGCTGGGAGTCTTCATCGATGGCTAAAAAGGCATCGATGGCGAGCGCGTAAACAATGTCTCCGGCGATGATGCTTAAGTCAAATCCGAGTTTTTCCTGATTGCTGGTTTTCGCGGCTTTGCACAGCAGTTTATGAAGTGTCGGTTTTCCCCGGCGAAGATCGGAACGATCGATGATGTCATCATGAATGAGCATAAAGTTGTGAAGAAATTCAATGCAGGTTGAAGCGTTATAAAGGCTGTCGGGAGGAGGTGTCGCAGTTTTTTTATAGCCTCGATAACTCAGGATCAAAAGAAGCGGGCGGATACGTTTGCCTTTACGCAGTGTAAAGTCTTTGATGCTTTGAAAGAGGATTTTATTGACGAGGCCAAGCTTATATTCTTCCTTAACGCGAATAAGAAAATTCTTAAGACTTAAATCAATTTTTGCTTTAATTTGGTCAATCATAAGGCTATATCGTAACATAGGCTTTTTTCGTGTCAACCAAAGTTTGGCGCTCGTGTATGAGAAAATTTTTAAATTTAATGTATTTCATTGCCTATCAGGCCGTGTTAGAATGAAAAAAATTTAAAGGAGGTTGGTGAAATGAAAAAGATATTTTTTGGCACATTATTAGCTATTGGTCTTGCAATGGGCCTCTCGACAGCCTTGTTTGCCGAAGTCATTTATTTAAAAGCGGGAGGAGAAGTTCGCGGGAAAATTTTGGAGAAAACAGACAAAAAAATTAAGGTTGATGTTAAGGGGATCACGCTAACATATTATGCGGAAGATGTTGATAGGGTTGAAAGTGATGACACCCTCGCAACATCTCCTGCGAACGAACCAAAGTCATTGTCCCCTATATCGGATACGACCGATAAAGCTTTAACACAAGTTCCCGTTCCCAAAGGGCCCAGGGAAATAGTTCCGAAACCACAATTACCTCAAGCTCAAGGGGGGCCGGTGACGCTTCCAGCCATGAGGCAGCCAGAAACCGTACGGCAGGCTGGCCCCTTGACCTCACAAGATCCAAGAAAAATGTCTTTACCGACAGCCATCCCGGAGACAGAGCCTGCCCCCTCTTCAGTAGATAGCGGTTCACCGATCCCGGTCGATTCTTCTTTAGAAAAAATGAGTAAATATGATTTGATCGTTGGGTTGATTGAAGCCAGCGGCGCTAAGAGGAGTATGGCACAAATGTTTGATCAGATCCTTTCTCAGGCACCACCGGAAGAAAAACAAAAAATCGAACCGATGCTTAAAGTGGATGACATTATTAAAGAACTCGTTCCTGTTTACAGTCAATATTTTAATGAGACTGAGCTAAAGGGATTGATCAGTTTTTATCGCAGCCCGTTAGGGCAGAAGCTATTAACCGTAACACCTAAACTTATGGAAGACAGCATGAAAACCAGTTTGGAATATTTCAAAAGTAAGATGCCCGCGGAAATGATGGGATCGGGTCAGGCTCCAAAATTACCCTCAAAAAATTAAATTCATTATGAATATAACTATGTCAATTACATATAGTTATGAGAAATATATGTAAAAATGAGTGAATTTTTGTTTGACCCTCAATACCTTTTTTGATATATTGTACGAGTTTCCAAACAAAAATATTATCAAACACCCCTGCTTAAAATAGGAGTTGAATTATGATCGAACGGTATACATTGTCAAAAATGGGCAATATTTGGTCAGAACAATATAAGATGGACATCATGCTCAATATTGAAATCTTAACCTGCGAGGCCATGGCCAAACTTGGCGTTATCCCAAAAGCCGCGATGGAAAAAATCCGCAAGAAAGCGTCCTTTAACATTGAAGAAGTCAAACGCATTGAAGAAAAAACCAAGCACGATATTGTTGCCTTTATCGTCAATGTTGGGCAAAGCCTGGGGCCGGAGGCTCGTTATCTGCATATGGGTTTAACTTCGTCAGATCTTTTGGACACGGCGCTGTCCGTTCAATGTATTGAAGCCAGTGATCTTTTGATTGTCAGTATGAAGAAGCTCCTGGCAGTTTTAAAGGATAAGGCTAAGAAATATAAAGATACCGTTTGCGTTGCCAGGACGCACGGTGTTCACGCGGAACCGACGACGTTCGGTTTAAAATTGGCTGTTTGGTTTGACGAAACTCGCCGCAATTTGGAGCGTATGGAACAGGCCCGCGAGAATATGCGCGTTGGTAAACTTTCCGGAGCCGTCGGGACATATGCCAATATTGATCCCCATGTGGAAGAATTTGTTTGTGAAAAGCTGGGTTTAAAATCCTCCAATGTCGCCAATCAGATCATTCAACGCGATCATCACTGCCAGTTTATCATGGCCCTCGCCATGGTCGGTTCTTCACTCAATAAATTTGCAACCGAAATTCGCCTTTTGCAGAAAACGGAAGTGTTGGAAGTTGAGGAACCATTTTTTAAAGGACAGATCGGTTCATCGGCTATGCCTCACAAGCGCAACCCCATTATGTGTGAGAGAATTTCCGGCCTCTCCAGGCTTTTACGCGCCAACGTTCAGGTGGCGATGGAAGATGTTGCCATCTGGCATGAGCGTGATATCAGTCATTCTTCCGCCGAGCGCGTGATTTTACCCGATAGCACGATTGCCCTTGATTATATGCTTCACAAATTTATCGGTGTTCTCGAAGGCCTCTTGGTTTATCCAAAGAATATGATCATCAGCCTTACAAAGACACGAGGGCTCATTTATTCGCAGCGTGTTTTACTTGAGCTTATGAATAAAGGCTTACCCCGTGATGATGCCTATGACATGATCCAGAGCTGTGCGATGCAGGTCTGGCAGGAAACCAGTGACTTTAAGGAAGTCTTATCCCGTGATCGTAAGATCAGGAAACATTTAAGCGTCAATGAGATCGATGCCTGTTTTGATGTGAAGTACTATATTCGTCATCGTGACCGAATTTTTAAAAAGGCCGGGATTTTATAAATTTAGGACTTACGCATTTGAATACTCTCCTGGTGTCATTGCGAGGAGGAGCGTATTTCGCGACGACGTGGCAATCTTTTTAAAGGATTGCCTGCCTGCCGGCAGGCAGGCTTCGATCTCCGGTCAAAATATTCAGCAAAGACACTAAGCGCGAAAGTCCTGAATTATAAAAGCCGAATGAAATTAAATGAAAGTTGAGGTTTTTATGGAAAAAACAAAAAAGATCTACGAAGGCAAAGCGAAGATTCTTTATGAGACCGATTCTCCGGATTACGTGATCCAATATTTTAAGGACGATGCCACCGCCTTTAACGCGGCCAAGAAGGGAACGATTCACGACAAAGGGATCATCAACAACAAGATCTCCGCCAGGGTTTTTGAATATTTGCAGGCTCATGGCATTCCGACGCATTATGAGAAGATCTTAAATGACCGGGAGATGCTCGCTAAAAAGGTTACCATTGTTCCTGTGGAAGTCATTATCCGCAATGTTGTTGCCGGATCGCTTTCACGTTTGTTGAATATTCCCGAAGGAACTCAGTTAAAACGGGCCATTTTGGAATATTGTTATAAAGATGATTCCCTCAATGACCCCATGATCAGCGAGTACCATATCCTGGCTTTAGGTTATGCGTCAGAAGAAGAGCTCAAAACCATTCGTGATTATGCTTTGAAAATCAATGAGCTTATGAAGGAGTTTTTTGGCAAGATCAATCTGGATCTTATTGATTTTAAAGTGGAATTTGGAAGGTTTAAAGGAAAGATCATTCTTGCGGATGAAATTTCTCCTGATACGTGCCGGCTTTGGGAAAAGGGAACGGGCCGTAAAATGGACAAAGACCGATTCCGTCGGGATTTAGGCGGTATTGAAGAGGCGTACAGGGAAGTTTTAAGCCGGGTGAGCGGCTAAGGGCAGTCCATAAAAAATTAATCAAATCGAAAATTCTTACAGAGAGTCCCCGTCCATTCACCACAGACTCCATAACAAGTCCTGCATCCATGATCTGGCGTGTTGAAATAAAAGATAAATCCGGAATTTTTGATGCTCTCGGTGATGCCCTCGAGAAGGATATCAAAGATCTCGGGGTTCACCATATTTCGCGCGTCAATGTTCTTTTTGTTTACCTCATCGAAGGGGATATCGCCGAACAGCAAATGAAGATCATCTGCGAAGAGCTTTTGATCGACCCGATCGTTCAGGATTACTCCTTTCATCCGCTTGATAAAACGCTGCCCGCCATTCAAAGCGGCCATTTGAGGATCGCCGAGATCGCCTACAATCCCGGGGTTATGGATCCGGTTGAAAAATCGACGCTCAAAGGTATTTTAGACCTTGGGATCACAAAGGTGCGCTCTGTCCGGACGGCCAAGAAATATCTTCTCTACGGAAAATTGACGCCGCAAGAATTTGACCTGATCGTCAACAAGGTCCTGGCCAATAAGATCATCCAGCACTTTGTTGAAGATCCTCTTAAAGAAAAAGAATCCATTCTGGCCAAGCCGCCGATAAAAGAATTTAAGGTTACCTTTGTCGATATTTTCAATGCGGATGATCAAAAGCTCCTTGCGGTCAGCCAGAAAGGGCAGCTATTCTTGAATATTGATGAGATGCGCACGATCAAGAAATATTTTCAAAGGCTGAAGCGCAATCCGACGGATTGCGAACTCGAAACCATCGCGCAAACCTGGAGCGAGCATTGCCGCCACAAAACATTTCGCGGGAATATCCGTTATACATCTGTTGAGAATGGAAAATCTACGACGAAACTGATTAAAAATCTTTTAAAGTCAACGATCATGAAAGCCACCCGGGAGATCAATAAGGATTGGTGTGTCTCTGTTTTTCATGACAATGCCGGTGTGATTAAATTTGATAAAGAGGATCACGTCTGTTTTAAAGTCGAAACGCACAACCATCCATCCGCCCTCGAGCCTTTTGGAGGCGCCAATACCGGGATGGGAGGCGTCATTCGCGATATTTTGGGCACGGGCTTGGGCGCAAAACCGATTTGTAACACGGATGTTTTTTGTTTTGCGCCGCCGGACTTGTCGTTTGTTGATTTGCCAGCCGGAACGCTTCATCCCAAACGAATGATGAAGGGTGTCGTGAGCGGTGTTCGCGATTACGGCAATAAAATGGGAATTCCGACGGTCAATGGCGCGATTTGTTTCGATCCGCGGTTTGTCGGCAATCCGCTCGTATTTTGCGGAACGGTTGGGATTATTCCCAAAAATAAAGTTCAGAAAAAAGTCTCCAAAGGCGATCGGATTGTTGTGGTGGGAGGCCGCACCGGCCGTGACGGGATTCATGGCGCGACATTCTCATCGGGAGAGTTGACTCACGAAAGCGAAGTGGTTTCTTCAGGGGCTGTGCAAATCGGCAATCCGATTGAAGAGAAAAAAGTTTTGGATGCGCTTCTCAAAGCGAGAGATTTGAGTCTTTACAGCGCAATTACCGATTGCGGGGCCGGAGGTTTGTCCAGTGCCGCCGGAGAAATGGGAAAAGATTCAGGCTGTCGCGTGGATTTAGAAAAAGTTCTTTTAAAGTACGAGGGTTTAAGTTATCACGAGATTTGGATCTCAGAGTCTCAAGAACGCATGGTCCTGTCGGTCAAAAAGGCCAACATCAACCGGTTGTTAAAAGTCTTTGCGGATGAAAATGTGGAAGCCACCGTCATCGGCGAATTTACCGGAACAAAACGGTTGCAACTATTTTTCCACGGCAAGCAGGTTTGTGATCTGGATATGGATTTTGTCCACGATGGCCTGCCGCAGATCACAAAAGAAGCATTGTGGGTTTCACCCCAATTAACCGACCCAAAGATTCCTCCGGCAGGTGATTTAACGAAAAAGCTTCACGAAGTTTTAGGGCATTACAATGTCTGCTCCAAAGAAGGGGTCATTCGTCGGTACGATCATGAAGTGCAGGGGATGAGCGTTGTCAAACCTTTAAGCGGCCTTGTGTATGATGGCCCATCGGATGCCAGTGTTCTTCGGCCGAAATTGGGCGGGAAAAAAGGCATTGCGGTTTCCAACGGCATTAATATTCGTTTTGGCATGATCGATCCGTTTTGGATGGCGGCGTCCTGTATTGATGAAGCGGTTCGTCAGATTATCAGCGTTGGTGGCGCGCTCGACAAGATTGCCATCCTGGATAATTTTTGCTGGGGTAATCCGGATAAGGCGGACCGGCTGGGAGGCCTCGTGCGTGCGTCCATGGGGTGTTACAAGGCGGCTGTCGAATTTGGTGTGCCGTTTATTTCCGGGAAGGACAGTCTTTATAATGAATATTCGGAAAAAGGAAAATCCCTGGCGATTCCCGGAACGATCTTGATTTCCGCGATCGGTATTGTCGATGATGTGTCGAAAGCCGTCACGATGGATTTTAAAAAGGATGGTTCTTTGATTTATATCATCGGTCCAACCTATGATGAAATGGGCGGGTCGATTTATTTTGATACGTTAAAAAGTTTAGGAAAGAGTGTCCCGGAAGTTGATTTTAAAAAGGCAAAACACATTTTTCAAAATCTTCAAAAGGCAACGCAAAAACAACTCATCGCCTCCCTTCACGATTGCTCGGAAGGAGGGCTTGCCGTGGCGATTGCTGAGATGGCCTTTGCCGGAGGAGTTGGCGCCCGGATCAATTTAAAAGATGTTCCCTATCACGTTAAAAATGAAAGCACGAAAACAAAAAATATGAGAAATGAATGTGTGCTTTTTTCAGAATCCAATTCACGGTTTATTGCCGAAGTTGAACCGGGAAAACGAAAAGCGTTTGAAAAATGGCTCAAAGGAATTCCGTTATGTGTGATCGGTCATACACAAAAAAGCGAGGAACTTGTGATTGCGGGTTTGAATGGAAAAGTCTGTATCCATGCAAAATTAGAAACATTAAAGAAATCATGGCAAGAAAGGCTTGGGTAAATAAACGATGAAAAATCGGCGGCAGGTCAGGCAGGGATTAAACATCGAGGACCCCTGGAGAGTATTTCGCATCATGGCGGAATTTGTCGACGGGTTTGATGTCCTTTCAAAAATCGGCCCGGCCATTACTCTTTTTGGATCAGCGCGCCTTAAAGACAACGCCAGGCTTTATGCGGAGGTTGAAAAGACGGCCTACCTTTTGGCCAAAGAAGGTTATGCGATCATTACCGGCGGCGGGCCCGGTGTTATGGAAGCGGGCAATAAGGGTGCTCTGAGAGCCAGGGGGCAGTCGGTTGGACTGAACATTGATCTCCCCTTCGAGCAGGTCCCCAACCGCTTTATAACAACGCTCATTAACTTCCATTACTTTTTCTGCCGCAAAGTGATGTTCTTAAAATATGCCTCTGCCTTTGTCATTTTCCCCGGGGGATATGGAACGCTTGATGAGTTTACCGAAAGCATCACGCTCATTCAGACAAAGCGTATGGAAGGCTTTCCGGTCATTCTTTACGGCAGCCAGTACTGGCAAGGTTTTATTGATTGGCTGAGAGATTCAACGCTCAAATATGATTTCATTGATATTGCGGATATGGATATTTTTCAAGTTGTGGATACTCCCGAAGATGTTGTAAAGGTTATCAGAAATTTTTATAGCAAACGCAAATCTGACCATGGAAAAAAGAATTAAAACACCCAGGACGATCATCCTGCGCAGCGCCGGAACGAACTGTGAGGGCGAAACACAGTTCGCGTTTCAATCGGCCGGCAGCGATACGGAACTCGTTCACATCAATCAATTATTATCGAAAGAAAAACGATTGGCAGATTATCATATTTTAGTGCTGCCCGGCGGATTTAGTTATGGCGATGATATTGCCGCCGGAAAAATTCTCGCCAATGAACTGCGCTTAAAACTGGGCCATGATATCCGGCGCTTTATGGAAGATGGAAAATTGATCATTGGCATCTGCAACGGTTTTCAGATCCTGGTGAAGGCCGGAATTCTACCCGGGCCTTTAGATGTTGAAGAGATGGGAAGCGGTTTTACACAAACGGCGACATTGATGACCAATGATTGCGGAAAATTCGAAGACCGATGGATTTTGTTGAAATCTTCCGGACAATGTGTGTGGACAAAAGATATGGGCCGTGTCATAACGCTTCCGGTTGCCCATGGGGAAGGAAAGTTTATTCCCAAAGACGAATCGGTTTTAAAGAAGTTAAAAGAGAACAATCAAATCATTTTTCGTTATTGCGACAAAAATGGTGGTGAGCCCAAGTATCCCGAGAATCCCAATGGGGCCGTTGACCACATCGCCGGGATTTGTGATAGAACGGGGCGGATATTTGGCCTCATGCCTCATCCTGAAAGGCATTTTTTAACGACACAGCATCCCAGTTGGACACGTTTGAATAAAAAAGATAAATTTGGTGACGGTGCGAAAATCTTTGAGAATGGCATCAACTATGTTCGAGAAAAGTTGCTTAATAGCCCGAGCCGTGAGCTTGCGGCGAAGTGAAAATTAAAGTTATGACAAAAAAAATGACCTACAAAACTAGCGGAGTTGATATTAAGAAGGTCAATGTCTTTGTCAATAGCATTCAAGGCATGGTTAAGTCGACGCTATCGAGCGCTGTTTTGCAAAAACATAAAGCTTTTGGTTCCTTATTCGCGTTGGACAACAAAAAGTATAAGAATCCGGTTCTGGTATCTTCAACCGACGGTGTCGGGACAAAGCTTTTGGTCGCCAAGCACGTTAACAAACACGATACGGTCGGGATCGATCTGGTGGCGATGAATGTCAACGATGTTCTTTGCGCCGGCGCGAAACCTTTATTTTTCCTCGATTATATTGCCTGCGGAAAAGTGAAGCCGAAATTGCTAAAGGATGTTGTGAGCGGCATCACCGAAGGCTGCCGCCAGGCCGGTTGCAGTTTGGTAGGCGGCGAGACCGCTGAAATGCCGGAGCTATACAAAGAAGGTGAATATGACCTGGCCGGTTTCGCGGTTGGCATTGTTGAAAAAGATAAAATCATCGACGGCTCTGCGATCCAAACAGGCGATGTCCTCATTGGCCTTGCCTCGAACGGTATTCATTCGAACGGTTATTCATTGGTGAGAAAAGTCTTTTCACCGGCCGAGCAGAAAAAAAGAGCTGTGGAACTTCTTCGGCCCACGCGCATTTATGTGAAACCGGTTTTGGAGATCATAAAGAAATTTAAAGTGAAGGGCATCGCCCATATCACTGGCGGCGCGTTTTATGAAAAATTAACCAAGATCGTTCATCCTGGGAAATGTTTTCTGGTTTACAAGGAAAGCTGGCCGGTTCCGGAAATATTTAATCTCATGGCCCGGAAGGGAAATATCCCGGAGAAAGAGATGTTCACGACGTTTAATATGGGCATTGGAATGGTTTTGGCGGTCAGGCATTCAGATGCGGAATCCATCCGGGATTTTCTTTCCAGGCGGGGTGAAAGATCGTGGGTTATCGGCAGGGTTGTCGGCGATTCATCCCGGAAGATCCGGTTTCAATGATTGGCTGTACGTAAATGAAATGTAGAGACGCCCCGCCGGGGCGTCTCTACGGAAAATAAATAGGATTGAATTTATGAAAATCCTCGTCATCGGTTCCGGCGGGCGGGAACACGCGCTGGTTTGGAAGATCAGTCAAAGTGAGCGCGTGACAGAGGTTTTTTGCGCTCCCGGAAATGCGGGAATCTTAAAGCAAGCCGAGTGTGTGCCCATTGGGGCCGACGACATCAAAGGGCTTTTGAATTTTGCAAAGAAAGAGAAGATTGATTTAACGGTTGTGGGGTCCGAAACGGCGCTCACACAGGGGATCGTTAATGAATTTGAAAAATCCGGTTTAAGCATTTTTGGCCCTTCCCAAGAAGCCGCGCAGTTGGAAGGCAGCAAGGTATTTGCAAAGGAATTTATGCGCCGCCATCAGATTCCAACGGCGGATTTTGAGGTCTTTGACAATGCCGATCAGGCAGATCAATATTTACAGAAATGCCGCTTTCCGATTGTCATCAAAGCAGATGGTTTGGCCGCCGGCAAGGGCGTTGTTATTGCTAAAAATTTTGATGAAGCCAAAATTGCCATTGATGAAATCATGCGCCAGAAAGTTTTTAAAGACGCCGGCAAAAGAGTGATTATTGAAAAATGTTTGGTTGGCGAAGAAGCGTCTATCCTGGCTGTTAGCGATGGCAATCATTTGACCCTTTTAGATTCCGCTCAAGATCACAAGCGCATTTTTGATGACGATCTGGGGCCCAATACGGGCGGCATGGGAGCTTATTGTCCGGCTCCGGTTGTGACGCGCGATATTCTTCGAAGTGTGGGATTAAATATTGTGATACCTACCATCGAGGGGATGAAAAAAGAGGGGATTCCGTTTAAAGGAATTCTTTACGCCGGCGTGATGATCACATCGCGGGGGCCGTACGTTTTGGAATTTAATGTGCGTTTTGGCGATCCGGAAACACAGGCGATTTTACCGCGGCTTAAAAATGATCTGGTCGATGTGATGCTCGCCAGCTGTGAAGGGCGGTTGCATCAAATTCGTCTCGATTGGGATAAGCGCAGTTGTGTTTGTGTTGTGATGAGTTCACGCGGATACCCCGGCAAATATGAAAAAGGAAAAGAGATTTTTGGTTTGGAAGACGCCTCAAAAAATCCTACAACGATCATTTTTCATGCAGGAACAGAAAAGCAAGGTCAGAAAATGATGACCTCTGGCGGTAGGGTGCTTAACATTGTCAGTTTCGGCAATGGGATTGAAGATGCTATAAAAAACGTTTATAATAGCGTGGAAAAAATCAAGTTTGACGGGTGTTTTTTTAGACGGGATATCGGTGCAAAGGCGCTAAGGGGGGCTTAAGAAATGAAAAATATTCAAGTCGCGATTATGATGGGGAGCCAAAGCGATTTACCGACGATGAAGGAAGGCGCGGATATTTTAAAGGAATTTGGAGTAGGCTGTGAGATCCGGGTTCTTTCCGCGCACCGTTCTCCGGAGGAAACCGCGAGTTACGCGAAAGCCTTAAAAGGGCGCGGCATCAAGGTTGTCATTGCTGGCGCCGGCGGCGCGGCCGCGCTCGCCGGCGTTGTGGCGAGTTTAACACCCATTCCGGTTATCGGCGTCCCCATTCAAACCCAGGCTTTGGGCGGAATGGATTCTCTGTTGTCAACGGTGCAGATGCCGCCGGGTGTTCCTGTGGCGACAGTGGCGATCGGGGCGGGTGGCGCTCAAAACGCGGGATTCTTAGCGCTTCGCATCCTCGGATTGTCCGATCCATCTCTTCAAAAGAAATTAGAGAATTATCGCCTGGCTCAGGCGGAAAAAATTTTAAAAATAAAGGTCGATGCTTGAAGACGCAAGTTATTAACATCCATCCCCGGTTTCCAGAGTTAGATAAGATCGCTCAATGCGGGAGAGTTTTAAAAAATGGCGGGCTGGTTGTTATTCCAACGGATACGGTGTATGGTGTCGTGGCGGATTCGCGAAATCCAAAGGCGATGGAAAAGTTACGCCATGTCAAAAAACGTCCCGCCGACAAACCATTTGCTGTTTTAATCGCCAGGAAAGACATGATCGATGAGCTTGGCGCCAACGTCGACCGGTGTGTGTATAAATTGATTGATGAATTTTGGCCCGGGCCTTTAACCGTCATTATTCCATCGAATCAAGGAACAAAAACCATTGGCGTCCGGATGCCCAATAATACAATAGCATTAAATTTACTCAAAGAGATTCAAGCGCCCTTGGCAGCGCCGTCGGCGAATTTAGCTGACAACAAACCGCCCGTCACCTGCCAGGAAGCTTTGATGGATATGGATGGCCTGGTTGATCTCGCGATTGATGGAGGCCCGGCGGGTTTAGGGAAAGAATCATCGGTTGTTGACGCGTCCACGCTGCCGCCGCGGGTCCTTCGCGAAGGGCCGATCAGGCAACAGGATGTTGACCGGATTACAAAGCAAAAGATCGTCATGTTTGTTTGTACGGGCAACAGTTGCCGTTCTGTCATGGCGGAATTTTTGTTCAAAAAAGCGTTGGGGCTTCGTAATGATGTTAAAGTGGTTTCTGCCGGGACCGGCGTTTATATCAGCATGGGCGCCAGCGCTGAAACCATTGAGGTTTTACGCCGGGAGGGATTGGATGCGTCCACACATTTGTCGCAGCCTATTTCAATGACAATGCTAAAAAAAGCTGATTTGATCCTGGTCATGACACAAATGCATCGTCAGCAGATCGTTGAGCGAGTCCCATCAGTTGAAAATCGCATTTATCTTTTAAAAGAATTTGCCAATGTTCCTCGTCAGCCGGGAACGGATCTGGATATTGCCGACCCCATCGGAAAACCTTCCCAGGCCTATGAAGAATGCCTGTGGATGATCAAGGAGGCTATCGTTAAGATAGTGGAACTGATTTGAAAATATTTATCGGCGCGGATCACCGCGGATTTAAACTTAAAAGTGCTTTAATTTCCTATTTAACAAAAAAAAGCCACGAAGTCATTGATGTCGGCGCTTACAGGGAAAATCCTCCGTGCGATTATCCGCTGATCTCCGAAAAAGTATCGAAAAGTGTTTTGGCCCATAAAAATTCACTCGGAATTTTAGCATGCATGACGGGTATTGGGCACTCCATTGCCGCAAATAAGATTCGCGGCATTCGAGCGGCGCTGTGTTATACAAAGAAAGCGGCAAATTTTGCCCGCGCGCACAATGACGCCAATGTTTTGGTCACAGGCGCTTTGTTTGTGAAGCCTGCTGAGATTTTTAAAATCACGGATGCGTTTTTAAAAAGCAAATTTGAAGGCGGCCGGCATGCCCGGCGGGTGAATCAGATTAAGAAAATCGAAAGTAGGTTTTGTGAGAAATAACATTTTGCCACACACAATTAAAGGGAGGGATGTATGCCAATGGAATACGTCGAAGCCGCAATGCATCATGCAAAATATGAGGTTTTGTCAGATCAGAGAAAATATTACGGGGAAATTCCGCAGTGCAAAGGGGTTTATGCCAACGCAAAGAGTTTGGAAGACTGCCGCAGGCAGCTTGCGGAAGTTCTGGAGGAATGGGTTCTGGTACGGGTTTACCGTCATTTGCGATTGCCGGTTGTTGGGTGGACAGATATCATTTAGGAATTGTTGAATACCATCTCTGTGTCATTGCGAGGACAGCCCCGCCGTTTTCTGGCGGGGCAGGACGAAGCAAACTTTTTAAAAGATTGCCTGCCTGACGGCAGTCAGGCTTCACAAAAGACGTTCGCAATGACATCGAATGTGGAAGCCCCGCATTCAATGAATAAACGAGATAATGTGGCTCATGTCAAGGAGTTAAGATGCAATATTTAAAGAAAATCGATAAAGAAGTGTACGATGCGATTCGAAAAGAAGTCCGGCGGCAAAATGACCATCTGGAATTGATTGCTTCGGAGAATTTTGTTTCGCAGGCGGTTTTGGAAGCTCAGGGCTGTGTGATGACCAATAAATACGCCGAAGGTTACCCCAGAGCGCGCTGGTATGATGGTTGTGAGAATGTTGATGTTGTCGAAAGCCTTGCTATCGAACGGGCCAAAAAACTTTTTGGCGCTGATCATGCCAATGTTCAACCCCACTGTGGTTCGGCGGCGAACATGGCGGTTTACAGCGCGGTGTTAAATCATGGGGATACGATCCTGGCGCTTGATCTGGCCTGCGGCGGGCATTTGACACATGGCCATCGTTTGAATTTTTCGGGAAAATCTTATCGCGTTGTTTTCTACGGCGTCAATCGAGAAACCGAGATGCTTGATTACAATGCCATCATGGGGCTTGCGCAGGAACATAAGCCAAAGATGATCGTGGCCGGGGCTTCCGCGTATTCTCGTAGCATTGATTTTAAGAAGTTTCGCGAAATCTGTGATGCGGTCGGCGCTTATCTTTTTGTGGATATGGCGCACATCGCCGGACTCGTTGCGGCGGGGCTTCACCCCAATCCCGTTCCTTATGCCGAATTTATTACGACGACGACGCACAAAACATTGCGCGGCCCTCGCGGAGGCATGATCCTGTGCCGAAAAGACTTTGCCAAAAGAATTGATATGACGGTTTTCCCCGGGCTGCAGGGCGGCCCTCTCATGCATGTGATCGCCGCAAAGGCGGTTTCCTTTCAAGAAGCCCTGTTGCCGGAATTTAAAAAATATCAGGTTCAGATCATTAAGAACGCGAAAGTTTTGTCTGAAGAATTATCAAAACGCGGTTACCGCATTGTTGCCGGCGGAACGGACAACCACCTTTTTATGGTGGATCTGCGCGGCAAGGACATTACCGGAAAAGAAGCGGCGCATCTTTTGGATACGGTCAAAATTACGGTTAACAAGAATTTAATTCCCTACGATCCGCAGCCTCCGATGGTGACCAGCGGGCTGCGGATAGGTTCTCCGGCGCTTACCACGCGCGGGATGAAAGAAAAGGAAATGCGAAAAATAGCTGCCTTCATCGATGAAACAATTACGAATCGAAGTGACGAGAACGCTTTAAATGATGTTCGCAAAAAAGTTGCCGATATTACAAAAAAGTTTCCTTTGTACAAGGGTTTGATGAAATGAAATGTTCCGCATGCGGTTATAAAGAAACAAAGGTTGTCGACTCCCGGCTCAGCAGCGAGGATACGGCGATTCGCCGGCGCCGCGAATGCTTAAAGTGCAAAAAACGTTTTACGACCTATGAATATATTGAGGAAGTGCCCCTGATGGTTGTCAAACGTGATAACCGCCGGCAACCCTTTGACCGCAAAAAACTGATATCCGGAATTATCAAGGCCTGCGAGAAACGGCCGATCAGCATGGATAAAATCGAGCAGGTCACCACTGAGGTTGAACGCATGATCCAGAAGCGGTTTGAGCGGGAAGTCAGTTACCGTGATATCGGCGAGATCGTCATGGAAAAATTGGCCGCCCTCGATGACGTGGCCTACGTGCGATTCGCATCCGTATACCGGCAGTTTCGTGATGTGAATCAATTTATGAGCGAACTTAAAGTTGTCTTGGACAGGCATAAAAAGAAACGACGGTAAAATCCCTATGATTGAACTCGAGCTCAGTAAAATCATCATTGATGAAAAACGGCAGGACCAGATCATTGTCTTAAAGGAAAAAAATGGCACGCGGCAATTTCCCATTGTCATCGGGCTTCTGGAGGCCTCCAGCATCAAGATAAAACTCTCCGGCCTGCAGGTCCCGCGGCCGATGACGCACGACCTTTTAATTGCGACCATCAAAAGCCTTGATGCCAAAATCAAAGAACTTCTCATCGATAAACTGATCGACAATACGTTTCATGCCAAACTGGTGGTGGAAACCGCTGACGGAAAGACCAAGGTGATCGATTCGCGTCCATCCGACGGCATTGCTCTGGCGGTGCGCGCCTCCGCGCCTATTTTTGTCGAGGAAGAAGTTCTGGAAAAAGCGGCTTTCGTAAAGCCGTAATTTATTAAAGGCCCTTATGGCGCAGTCATCGTCTTCTCTTCTAACGGAATTTCCCGAGCTTGCCTTTATCCAATCTCTCGCAAGGAAAAGAAAAATTAAGGTTTATCTGGTTGGCGGTTTCTTGCGCGACCGTCTTTTGGGCCGGACAAGTTTTGATTTGGATTTTGCGGTTTCAAAGAACGCGATTGCGCTGGCGCGTGTTTTTGCCGGATCAGGAAAAGGCGCTTTTGTCCTTCTTGATGAAGAACACGACTGTGCGCGGGTGGTTGTGCACCCAAAATCTCCGATTTTGGGCGCACAGAGATGCTCTCATAATATCATCACTTTCGACTTCGCCGGTTTTCGCGACAAAACCATCGGAGGCGATCTGGCCCATCGGGATTTTACGATCAATGCCCTGGCCGTAGATATCCAAAAGATTTCCAGGGCCAGTCCTTTAGAAAATATTCTTATGGATAAGCAAAAATCTCTCAACAGTATCAAATCAAAAACGATTCGCATGGTTTCCAAGAAGAGTTTTTGTGAGGACCCGTTAAGGCTTATCCGCGCTTTCAGCGTGCAGGCGGAGACTCACTTTAAGATTGAGAAAGGAACGCTTGCTCAAATAAAGAAAGATAGAGAGCGTTTGCAGGGAACCTCTTATGAACGCATTCGCGATGAATTATTTAAGGTCCTGTTATCTGATAAAACGTACGGCGTTATCAATGCCATGGATCGCATCGGCCTTTTAGAAAAAGTTATTCCGCAGATATCGGTGATGTTTGGCTGTGTCCAGGGCGGTTATCATCACCTGGATGTCTGGCCGCATTCGAAAGAAGCTCTTCATCAACTTGAAGGAATCCTGCAGGACGTTAAAAAGGATCCTGACCTTCGCGAATATTTAAACGAACAAATCGCCGGCGACAGAAATCGCGAAAGCCTTTTAAAATTGGCAATGCTGCTGCACGATATCGGCAAACCCGAAACGAAGAAGAAAGAAAATGGCCGCATGTCCTTTCACGGCCACGAACACGTGGGCCAACATATCGTCCGGCATATCGCCCATATGCTCAAGGTCTCCACCCGGGAACGTTATATGCTCGAAGACATGGTCCGCTGGCATTTAAGGCCCGGATATCTGGGGGATTTTAAAAAACCGACCGAGCGCGCGATCTTCCGTTATTTTCGTGACACCCAAGAGGAAGCGGCCAGCATCTTACTTTTGTCCATCGCGGACCAGCGCTCGACCCGGGGGCCTTTGACCACGGAATATGACCAAAAACACCATGAAGCAATCTGCCGGAAATTGCTGGGGCGTTTTTTCGACAAAAGGAAAGAAAAACCGCTTGTCCGTCTAATCAACGGCTATGATTTAATCCGCACATTAAAATTGAAACCGTCGCCGATTTTTGCCAAAATCTTAAGGGCGGTTGAGGAGAAACAGGTTCTGGGAGAGATTACGACAAAAAAGGAAGCGATAATATTGGCAGGGCAGATGGCCCGTCATATGAGTGTAGAGACGACCCGGCGGTTCGTCTCGGGGAAGGAACGCAGATGACCCTTTTTCGAGATGAATACCGGATTGCAACAACCCGTTTAAAACAATGGGATTACACAAAGGCAGGATATTATTTTGTGACGATATGCACAAAAGACAGAGAATGTTTTCTGGGGGAAATTATTGAAGGGAAAATGATATTGTCAGATATCGGTTTGATTGTGCGGGAAGAATGGTTGAAGACAGAAAAAATCCGGGCGAATTTATTTTTGGATGAATGGGTTATTATGCCAAATCATATTCATGGGATTATTGTGATTAGGAATAATTCGGGTGTAGAGACGCCCCGCCGGGGCGTCTCTACGGCAGCAACGTTGTTACCCGGATCGTTGGGATCCATTATCGGTCAATTTAAATCAAAATGCACCAGACGTATTTGGGTGGCAGGGCATCGGCATTTTGCGTGGCAATCACGGTTTTTCGATCATATTATCCGCGGTGATGCATCTCTGCAGCGCATCAAGGAATACATCATGAATAACCCTGTATTGTGGTCACGGGATCGTAATCATCCGGAAAATGTTGAGGTATGATCAAGAGAACAAATATGCGGATCGGGGATATTAAATTACGGATCATTTGCCTGAAGACGTCCCAGCGGGGCGTCTCTACGGAAACGAAGAAAATAATTACCGAAACAATATTGCGCCGGACAATAGGCAGGCTATTGGCCAGGGCGAAACGATTAAAATCAAAATCAATCACCTTGTCAACGGCAGATATTGCGGGGGGTTTTCCCCTGATCGGTTCAGCCAAGATCATGACACAGGAAGCCCTAAGATTTTTACGGACAAAAACCACTTTAAAGGAAATCATATTTTGCATTCCCGACAAAAAAGATTTTGAGGTTTTTAAGAAAACATCTTTCAGTTATATCGAACACATTCAGAATACTCTGTCCCAGGGGCCTTATATCACCGTCGATGCAATCATTGAATTGAAAGAGGGCATCGTTTTCATTGAACGCTCCAATCCGCCCTACGGCCTTGCGCTTCCCGGCGGATTTGTGGATTATGGCGAAAGCCTGGAACAGGCGGTGTGCCGTGAAGCCAAAGAAGAAACGAATATGACGCTCGTTAAGGCGCGGCAGTTTCATACGTATTCCAAGCCCGACCGTGATCCGCGTTTTCATACGATTGGAACCGTTTTTATCGCGCAAGGAAAAGGGACTCCGAGATTTGGCGACGATGCGAAGGGTTTGAGGGTTGTTAAATACGAGGACCTTTTAAAACTCGATTACGCGTTTGACCATAAGAACATTATCCGGGATTATCTCAAGGCGCGTCATAAAAAATTAAAATAAGGTTTTTAAAACGATGCTTAAAAAGATTTACAATTGGGTCGAAGTCCTTGTTGTGCTTGCCGGTGTTATTGTCATCGCCCGGATGATCGCAGGGCATCTCCAGGAAGCGAAAATCTTAAAACAGATCATTTCCCGTCTGGAAGCGGATTCCAGGGCGGCCGAAGTGTTGGTGACCAGGGTCAGTTTTAACGAAGAGGCACAAAAAACTGATACCACCATCAAATTTCTCGAATATGATTCGAAAGGGCGGGCGCTGATGCCAAAATATTTTACGTTCGCCGGTAACATTATCCAATTTCAGTCTCTCGTCATCCGCTTTGATGATTTAAAGGTGCAAATGGGGGATAAGCTGCGCGGCAAAAGCGCTTATCTTTTTTTAAAGGCTTTTATGCTAGATGGTGCCAATACGCAGGAATTTGAGATCACGCCTGTCAATGATATTCCCGCGGGTTATAAATTGGACAATGTGAGTTCAGAGTTTGAGAAAAAACTCTGGCAAAAGTTTTGGGCTTATGCCGTCAATCCGTCAGAGGCAAAACAGATGGGGATTAAGAACGCGCAAATCGAAGCGCCGGGAACGGCCTTTGTCCCGGGAACACTTTATACGATCAAAATTGAGCATGATGGGGGACTGCGGATCGATGCCGAGCCCCTGTCACAAATCTTACGCGGCGAAACGATAAAATGATTTAAGTGACCCATACGAAAGGGGAGTTCCTATGTCAAGCACGAAAGTTTTGATTGCCGATGATGAAGCTGATGTTTTGCGGATCATGCAGAAAAAAATTGCCGCGGAAGGTTATGAGGTGATTGTGGCCCATGACGGCGAGGAAGCCTGGAACAAAATTAAGAGTGAATCGCCCGATATTATTTTGTTGGATTTGAATATGCCCAAGATGGACGGATTTGAGGTTTTAAAGAATCTGCGCGAACATCCGCCGACGCCCAAATGGCAGCCCGTGATTATTATTTCGGCATACGGCGAGTTAAATAACATGAAAAAAGGGTATGCCCTTGAGGCCGATCATTATTTGACCAAACCCTGCGATGTTGTGCTCATCTTAAAAGCGATTCGTTTGATGGTGAGCCTCATTCCTCAACGTAAGTCAAAGTCGGAAATGGAAGGCCAGTAAATTCCCATCAGGAGTTTATGAGTGTTTTGATCATGATGAAGATCTTTGTTTATCTGTTCATTATCAGTTTCTTTATTTTCATCACACTTCGTTATATTGAATCGCGAAGTGTTTTTTATCCGACACGGGATATGCCGGATTTTCCGACGCTGGGCGGGCTGCCTTATGAGGATATTTATTTTCAGACTTCCGATCACTTAACGTTAAATGGATGGTTTATAAAATCCGAAGAGGCAAGAGCCACGATGCTTGTCTTTCACGGCAATGCCGGCAATTTAAGTCATCGGTTAGAAAAGATACATCTGTTTTATGAGCTGGGCGTCAATGTTTTTATCATTGATTATCGCGGTTATGGGAAAAGTCAAGGCAGGCCATCGGAAGAAGGGATTTATAAAGACGCTCTGGCGGCTTACGATTATCTTTTGTCACGAAACGATATCGATAAAAATAAGCTGATTTTTTACGGTGATTCATTAGGCGGGGTGGCGGCGGTTGACCTGGCCACGAAACGACCGGCAGCGTGTTTGATTGTGGATTCGTCCTTTAGCAATATTGCTGATGTCAGCCGGACAGTTTTTCCTTTTGTGCCGGGATTTGTTTTAGCCCATAAAATGGATTCTGTGTCGAAAGTTAAAAACATTTCGATCCCAAAATTATTTATTCACAGCATTAATGATGAAATTATTCCTTTCGCGTTAGGTAAGAAGTTATTTGATGCCGCCCGGGAACCGAAAGAGTTTTTGCAGATCATGGGCGGACACAATACGAACCATATCGATTCGAAAGAATTGTATTTAAAAGAACTCAAGCGATTCTTAAGCAAGCTTGATTTGGTATCTTAACCATATGATGTCAACCCGGGAAAAACGATTGGGATTTCTCAAGGCCAGAGGCACGCAAATTGTTGATCCCTCAAGAAAGCCTGTTGTCTTGAGGGGCGTTAACTTAGGCGGGTGGCTGATGATGGAAGGGTATATCCTGCATGCCCCCAACCGTGCCGAGCAGATTTTTAAAAAGGATTTTGCCAGGACACTTGGCCAAAAGGCTTTATTGGAATTTGAAAAAGAGTTTCGAAACAATTTCATCCGTGAAGAAGATTTTAAAACAATTCGCGATCTCGGGTTTAATTGTATCCGGCTTCCGTTCAATTGCCGTCTTGTTGAAAAAAAGCCGCATTCTTATGATCAACGGGGCGCGGCCTGCCTGGATCGTGCGATCGGTTGGGCGAAGAAAAATGGCCTTTGGGTCATTCTCGACCTGCATGCCGCGCCCGGCGCTCAGAATCATGACTGGCACTCGGATAGTTTGGGGCCGGCAAATTTATGGGCAACCCAGAAAAATCAGCAGCGGACATTCGCGCTCTGGGAGTTTTTAGCGGACCGTTACAAGGATGAAAGCGCAGTCGCCGGATATGACCTCTTAAATGAATCCGTGACGGATGACACAGATCTGTTAAATACGTTTTATGAAAAGTTGATCAAACGCATTCGCAGGGTTGACCGTCATCATATTTTATTTGTCGAGGGAAACAAATGGGCGACCGATGTGAGTTGTCTCAAACGTTTTGACGATGACAATTGGGCTTTGAGTATTCATACCTATCAACCGATCGATTTTACTTTTAATTTGGTTGCCGGGCTTTCCTATCCTTTAGGCGATCAAGGCGCGTTTTGGAATAAGAAATCTTTAAGAAAAACACTTTTGAACTACGCCGCAAAATCACGAAGCTGGCAGGTTCCGGTTTTTGTCGGGGAGTTTGGGGTTAATGCCAGGGAAGGTTTATACAGGGAAGAGGAGTGGGTGAAAGATATGCTGGAGTGCTTTGGGGAATTTGGTTTTCATTGGACGTACTGGACTTACAAAGCGATTAAAAATAGTATTTTTCCCGATGGAATTTTTAGTTATCGCGCCAATCCGCCATGGGTCAATCGCCAGGGCTTTCTGACGGGGTGGGAAACGTATGCTCAACTGTGGCCTCAAAAAAAGCAGGAGATCATGGAGTCCTGGCGGACAAAACATTTCACGCCCAACAAAGAAATTATCAAGGTTGTTTCCGATGCTTGTCAGTAAATCCATTACCAGTTTCAGCAATCCCGAAGTCAGGAACGTTATCGCGCACCGGGAAAAAAGGGTACGCGACAAAATGGGTTTGATCTTAGTCGAAGGGGAGCGCGAAATCAGGCTTGCTTTGGAATCAAAGTTATGCCCGAAAGAGTTATTTGTCTGCCTCGAACTTCTTAAAACCCGAGACATCCAAAAACTTATGGAGCGAAAAGAGTTTTCCGACACCCATAATTTTGATGTCAGCCGGCCTGTCTTTGAAAAGATCGCTTTTGGCGATCGCGCGGAAGGCGTGATTGCGCTTTTTAAAAAACCGGATTGGACGATGGGAGATATTTCTTTGCCCAAAAATCCTTTGATCGTTATCATTGAGAATGTTGAGAAACCTGGCAACCTTGGAGCGATCCTGCGCACCTGCGACGGGGCGGGAGTCGACGCGGTCCTGGTCTGTGACAGTCAAACCGACACGTTTAATCCCAATGTCATCCGTTCAAGCCTGGGAACAATTTTTACCCTCAAGCCCAGGGAGACAACGAATGAGAAGGCGCTGCAATTTCTGAAAGATAAGGGCATCACGGTTTGCGCGGCGTTGCCGGACGCGGCAACGGGATATACGCACGTGAATTTTAATACGCCGCTGGCGATTGTTTTAGGAAGCGAACAAAAAGGATTGTCGCGATTTTGGATCGAACATTCTCAGGTCAAGATGAAGATCCCGATGAAGGGTCAGGCGGACTCTTTAAATGTTTCCGCCACGGCGGCGATTCTGATTTTTGAAGCGCTGCGGCAAAGAAGTTGAAATGGATTACGGTCTTCGGTTAAGGTTACGAGGCCCGTTTCGTTGTTCGTTTGACGGTGACGTTCAAAAATAAATAACGTTGCCGATAGACGATACGGGCATCGTTACCATAACCGACCGACTTAACCGAATTTGGCAGTAGAAATAATTCATCATGATCACCATCACAAATCTTTCAAAAAATTTTGACGAGCGGATGCTATTGGATAAAGTCAACATCAGCATTTACCGCAATGAAAAGATCGGTTTGACCGGCCCCAACGGAACCGGAAAAACAACGTTATTTTCCATTATCCTCGGACATCTCGAGCCCAGCGCAGGTAATGTCCATGTCCAGAAAAATCTTAATATTGGTTATTTGCCGCAGGAGGCGCACTTTGAAACCGATTGGACCGTTATGGAAGAGCTGACATCCGGTGACAGCCGCATTCAGGCTTTGCAAAAAGAAAAAACCCGGATCGAAGAGGAAAATAAAGCCGATTCGCTTCGCTATGGCGATATTCTCCACGAACTCGAAGGGCTCGGGATTTATGATCTGGAACATAAGGCCGAGAAAATCCTTTTGGGATTGGGATTTTCAAAAGAGGATATTCGACGGCCGGTCAAAAGTTTAAGCGGCGGCTGGCAGATGAGAACGCTCCTGGCAAAACTTTTAACCTACTCTTACGATCTCATTTTATTGGACGAGCCGACCAATCATTTGGATTTAGCGGCAACGATCTGGCTTAAAAATTTTCTGGCCGATTATCAGGGGACGTTTGTCATCATCTCCCACGACAAAGTTTTCTTAAATGAAGTCACCAATTACACGATTGTTTTGGAATACGGGCAGATCGCCAAGATCAAAGGAAATTACGAACAGTATGAGCAGATGAAGGCCGAGCGTTATAAGACACTGGAAAAGCAAAAAAAAGTTGTCGATAAAAAGCGCGACCAGCTCGAACGCTTTGCCGAACGTTTCCATGCTCAACCCAATAAAGCCTCAGCGGTTCGAAATAAACGTAAGATGATTGAACGCCTCGAAGAGATCAATCTGCCGGAGGAGAAAATTAGCATTGAGGAGTTTGATTTTCCCGTCACCGGGCAAAGCGGGTATACGGTCCTCACTCTGGACAATATTTGCAAATCGTATCCGGGCAAAGAGATTTATAAAAATTTGAATTTTGAAATGAGCCGCGGTCAAAAGGTGTGTTTCGTCGGGCAAAACGGCGCGGGCAAGTCGACGCTGTTAAAGATCCTGGCCGGTGTCATTGATTTTGATTCGGGGGCAAGAAAGCTCGGGCACAATGTGAGCGTTGGATATTTTTCGCAGACACGCCTGGATGTTTTAAATTCCGAAAGGAGTGTTTTGGATGAAGTGGCATCGAGCGTATCGGGGAATATCCCGGCGCTTAAGGTCAGAACACTCATGGGGCTTTTTCATTTCCATGGGGATGATGTTTTTAAACAGATCAAAGTTTTGTCGGGAGGCGAAAAAAGCCGTGTGATTTTAGCCAAGCTGCTTATCAATCCGCCGAATCTTATCTTTTTGGATGAGCCGACGACCCATTTGGATATCGATGGCGTGGAGGCCCTGACAAAAGCCTTTAAAGCTTACGGAGGGACGCTTTGCTTTATCAGCCACGATCTGTTTTTTGTGAAAGAGATCGCCAATGAGATTGTGGAGGTCAATAACGGAACGTTAAAAGTGTATCCCGGCGGCCTGGATTATTATCTGGATAAAAAAGCCCGGCTTGAGACTGAGAGCTCAGAGGCGCAGGCTTTTCACAAAGGGGAATCGCGCCGCGCGAAAGAGGAACAAAGGGCTAAACAATCGAAAGGCAATAAACTTTTGACCGAATTGCAGCGCCGCCATGAACAGGCCTTGCAGCGCATCGCAGATATCAAAAAGGAAATCAAAGATCTGGAAAAAGAAAAAAAAGAAATTGAAACGGAAAGTTATGTCAAATCCAGAATCCTCTCCGAGCCGTTAAGCCACCGCGATCCGGATACCTTAAAAGAATACGGCCAGAGGCTCAAATTTATCAAACGGCGGATGCGCGAGATCGAAACAACCATTGACCGATTAAACGAAGAGCGGATCAATATTGGGAAACCCAAAAGTGATACATAGACACAAAGCCACCAGACACAAGACACATGCAGATCGCACGAGGCAAAGGTGTATATCCCTAATCCTTGTTGCTTATCACTTGGCTTGTGTCGTGTGGCTGGTGTCTTGCGACCTAACTTTATGAACCTCAAGCTCGATCTTCACGATATTTTTAGCAACGGGTACAGGCTTGAAAAAGCATTGACTGATATTATGCAGGAGGCTCAGGATAAAAAGGCGCGTTGTGTCGAAATCATCCCTGGCAAAGGGAGCGGCCAGCTTAAAAAATATGTTTTGCGGTTTTTGGAAAAGAATTATAAGAATATCTATCATAGGATCGAAAAAGACGATAAAAATTGGGGAAGGATCTTCATTCACTTTCGATGGGAGCGGTAAATCATGTTTAAAAGTGTTGTTACGGCTGTCCTGTGTTTAGGGTGCCTCGGCCTCGGCGGATGCGCCAAGCTGGCGCATCTCGAGGAACTTTTAACGCTCAAAGGCTTATCCGATGAACAAGCGGCTCAATTGCGGCAGGTCGAAAAGCAAAAAAAGGATTTTGACACGTTGCTCGCGGCCATTCATCAAAATCAATTAGGTTCCTATCAAACGAAGGAAAGTTTTCGCAATACCTTCGGTGATCCCGTTTACTCAACACGGATTGTCAAAGACGGAAAATCTCGGGAGCATTGGTTGTATCGCCGTGGCGTGAGTTATGAAGAGAAAGAAAAAATTGATATCTATTTTGATCAAGACGATCATTTTGTGGCGTATCGGCATATCGCGCCTGATGCGGCAACCGATAAAAAATTGTAACGATGTTGTGATGCGATGGGTGAACGAACAGCCAAAAACTTAGAAGAGATTTACAAACGCCTGAGCACGAAATTCGGCCCTCAGAATTGGTGGCCGGCCCGGACGCGTTTTGAAGTGATGATCGGCGCGATCTTAACTCAGAACACATCCTGGGACAACGTTGAGCGGGCCATTCATAATTTAAAAGAAGCCGGCTGTCTGACGCCGGCGAAAATTAAGAATATGCCAACCCCGCGTTTGGCAAAACTTATTCGACCGGCCGGATATTTCAACATCAAAGCCAAACGTTTGAAGAATTTCATCGATTTCCTTTATAAAGAATATGGCGGCCAGCTTGATCGGATGGGGAAGGAATACTGGCTGAACCTGCGGTTAAAACTTTTGGGCATCAACGGCATTGGGCCGGAAACGGCGGATTCCATTTTGCTTTACGCTTTTGAAAAACCCGTTTTTGTTGTCGATGCTTACACAAAACGCCTGCTCTCACGTCATAATCTGGTCGGCCGTAATGCCGATTATCAAACGATTCAGACGATGTTTATGGACAACCTGCCGCAGGACCCGAAAATGTACAATGAATATCATGCGCTTCTGGTGAGCCTCGGAAAAAATCTATGTAAGGCCAAACCGCTCTGCGAGATCTGCCCGTTAAATAATTTGAGTTATTCGATCAAATACAAATGTTATTCCTGCAACAAGGCTTTGCCGCGGCCTTACGACCGCTTTCATTTCAATATCGAATTGTACCAGGCTCCCGAGATTGCTCCCACGGAGGCCGAATTGAAAAAAGACCCATCCGCCGAAATCAAGTCGCTCCTGTCCCAAGCCGGAGTGAAAACACCGGCAGAGTTATCGGAAGATATTTACACGTCATCGCGTCTGCATTTATGCAAGAAATGCCGCGACATCTTCAGCGTCCGCCTTAAAAATCGAGAATTTGTTTGATGACTTTAAACGAAAAATTCACTAACATTTGCCTGGATTTCCCGGAGCGTGAAGCGATGAGGGTGAAAACATCCTCGGGATGGGTCATTTATCAATACAAGGACCTCCTTGCGTCATCGCGCAGGGTCGCCGGCTGGCTTCAGTCGCAAGGGTTTTTAAAAGGGGACAGAGCGGCCATCATATTCGATAACAGTCCCCGGTGGAGCATTGTCTATTTTGGAATTCTTTTAGCGGGCGGCATGGCCGTCCCCTTAGATCCGCAGGCAAGTCATCATGACCTTGTGACATTCGTGGAAGATTCTCAACCGAGTTTTGTATTTTTGGAAAACAGGCTCCTGGAAACCCTCTTGCCCCAGATCCGCCGGGTCAAGGCGATGGTCGTCATGAAACGCGAAAAAATGATTGACCATTGTTTTGCATTGGATGACATCCTGGCGCGGCCGAGTTTAAAAGATCAGAGCTTTGCGATTTCTATCGAAGGCCCTGATACGGCATCTCTTTTATATTCTTCAGGGACAACCGCAAACCCTAAAGGCATTGAACTGACGCACGACAATTTTTACGCCAATTTTCTGGGGATTGATCGGTTTCAAGTCTGTCATGACAGGGATATTTTTATTTCCATCCTGCCGCTCTTTCATGCGTATTCTTTTATGGCGACGCTCATTTATCCGCTTTTTATCGGCGCGAAAATCATTTACCCCGGAACCCTGAAAAGCGCGGAGCTTATCAGTATCATTAAGGATACGAACGTCACGATCATGGTGGGTGTGCCGGAACTCTTTTATGCAATTCACAGGACCATTGTTGATCAGCTGAGTATGTTGAGCGTTCCCGCAAAAATGATCATCAAGATATTGACGGATATCTCCTGGTATTTTAGAAAAACAACTCGTATGAATCTGGCTAAGATCCTCTATCACGCCCTGCATGAGAAATTTGGAAAAAATCTGAGGCTTTTAGTCAGCGGCGGCGCTCGTTTGGAACCGAGAGTCGCCACGGATTTTGAGAGGTTTGGTTTTACAATCCTTGAAGGTTACGGGCTCACCGAAACAGCGCCGATTGTGACGCTTAATCCGCCTCAGAAGATCAAGATCGGTTCTGTCGGAAAACCCATTTTTAATGCGGAAGTCAAAATCGTTGACCCCAATTCGGAAGGGGTCGGGGAAATTATTATTCGGGGCCCCAGTGTGATGAAGGGATATTTTCAGAAACCCGACGAGACAGACCAGATCATGAAAGAGGGATGGTTTTATTCAGGCGATCTGGGGATCCTGGATAAGGATGGTTATTTGTATATTCGCGGCCGCAGCAAAGAAGTGATTGTGCTGGGCTCAGGGAAAAATGTTTTTCCTGATGAGATCGAGCGGTACTACGCGCGCTCGAAATTCATTAAAGAGGTCGGTGTTTTCTTATCCGAACTTGATGGGAAAAGTATGCTGAAGGGCATCGTTGTCCCCAACTTTGAAGCATTTAAAAAAGGCGGGCAGGTCAACGTCATGGAAAAGATCCGCTGGGATTTCGAAACTGTTTCTAAAGAATTGTCGGCTTACAAGCGCGTCCTGGGCTTTGTCCTCTCAAAAGAAGAGTTGCCCAGGACGCGCCTCGGGAAAATCAAACGGTATCTTTTGCCGCAGATCTATCTGAAAGAATCAAAAATGGCCGAGGCAGAGAATATTCCGGAAAGTTCAACAGCCAGCGACGCCCTTCTCGGCAGTCCTCTGGGCCGGCGTATCGTTGAATTCTTGAAAAGCGAATTAAAACTTGAAAGGCCCCTTCGCGGGCAGGATCATTTGGAGCTGGATCTGGGTGTTGATTCGCTGGCCCGCGTTGAAATAACAGTGGGGCTTGAAAAACTTTTATTTATGCGATTTGCGGATAATGCGTTTCATGATGTTGGAACCGTTTCCGAACTCATCACAAAGATCAATACGCTCATGCAAAAAGCCTCGCTTGATGACGGCTCAACTTTAAATATTCGAGCGTCTTGGAAAGAAATCATTTTGTCAGGATATCAGGAAAAAGATTTTGAAAATCTTTTGGTCGATCGCGATACGCGTTATCGTATCATGGGGCAAGCGGCCAGGGCGGCGATCTGGCTTTTTTTAAAAACATTTGGTTTCTTGAAAGTTTACGGCAAAGAAAACCTCCCCAAAGAAGGGCCGTATATCATTTGCCCCAATCACGCCAGTTATCTGGATGCGTTTGTGGTGGTGGCAGGGATTTCACGTCAAGTGATGCAAAAGGCTTACTTTATTGGCTTAAAAGATATTTTTGACCATCCCCTCATTCATTGGTCCATTAAACCCGCCAAGGTTATTCCGATTGATCCGGCGGTTGAACTTGTTCGTGCCATGCAGGCGGCAGGTTTTATTTTAAAACAGAATAAAATATTATGCATTTTTCCGGAAGGGGCGCGTTCGGTGGATGGAGAGGTGAAGACTTTCAAGAAAGGCGTCGGTATTCTTGTCAGGGAATTGAATATTTCGGTTGTTCCGGCCTACATCGAAGGCTCTTATGAATCCTGGCCCCGGGCTCAGAAGTATCCCAAACCGCACCGCATGAAGATTATTTTTGGCAAACCCATTGATTTTTCACAGCGCGCAGAAATTTCTTCCCGGCTAAGAAATCAGGACGAGATTTATAAGGTCATTGCTGATGATATTCGAAGCCATGTTCTTAAACTACGTGATTCTTTACAAGGCTTGCCCGGACGCCTATAATGGTTCTCCACATAGACATTTAACACAACAAGGAGGTCAAAATGATGTGTTCATGGATGCATGGAAATCAGGGCGATATGGTCTGGTGTATGGGAATCAAAACATTGCTGGTCGTTTGGATCATTTTTGTTCCAATCGTCATTACGAATCGTTTGGAGACGATCATCAAGCTTTTGAAAGACAAGAAATAGTTTTAGGACTTACGCGTTTGAATACTCTCCTGGTGTCATTGCGTATTTCGCGACGACGTGGCAATCTTTTTAAATAGATTGCCCGCCTTCGCTAAAGCTTCGGCGAGGTCTCGGCGAAGCTCGAAGAGCGAAGAAGGACTTCGATCTCCGGTCAAAATATTCAGCAAAGACACTAAGCGCGAAAATCCTGAGTTTGTTATGAAAAAACAGTAATAACATGGGCCGCCCCGAAATTCAAATTCAGGGCGGCCCAAACTTATCTATACCCCACAAAACCCTATGCCCCCCAAGGTGATCGCCCACATTGATATGGATGCCTTCTTCGCCGCGGTGGAACAGCGCGATAACCCGAAGCTTCGAGGAAAACCTGTCGTCATTGGCTCGGATCCCAAACGTGGGGCGGGCCGCGGTGTTGTTTCCACCTGCTCTTATGAAGCGCGCAAGTTTGGCATCCATTCTGCTATGCCTATCTCAAAAGCCTACCGGCTTTGCCCTCACGCCATTTTTCTTCCCGTAGATTTTAAAAAATACAATGAAGCCTCCGACAAGATCTTCGACATCTTTTATGATTTTACGCCGGACATCGAACCCATCTCGATTGACGAAGCATTTCTTGATATTACGGGAAGTTTTCATTTTTTTAAAACACCTTTGGATACGTGCCGTAAAATTAAAGAGCGCATAAAAGTTGAAACTCAACTGATTGCCTCCATTGGCATTGCCCCCATCAAGATGGCGGCGAAGATTGCATCGGATCTTTCCAAACCCGACGGGTTATTAGAGGTAAGGCCCGAAAACGTTCTTGATTTCCTTTGGCCTTTACCGGTTGAAAAACTCTGGGGCGTGGGAGCCAAAACAAAGGCCGAATTAAATCGTTTGGGAATCAAAACGATCGGTGATTTAGCGCACCAACCTGTTGGAGAGGATCAAGCCGTAGGGGCACGGCATGCCGTGCCCCTACAGAAACATTTTGGCATCATTGGTCAACATTTGCATGACCTCGCCAACGGTATTGACCCCCGCGATGTCGCGGCAAGCGACGAGGCCAAATCGGTCAGCCATGAACATACTTTTGACACGGACACGTCCGACCGGGAGCTTATTCATTCCACGCTTCTTTTTTTAAGTGAAAAGGTTTCACGGCGTTTGCGTAAGCTTGGACTTAAAGGTAAAACGCTGACCCTGAAAATCCGCCTGGAAGGATTTAAAACTTGTACGAAAGCTTTTACCTTTACCGATCGCACCAATTTTACCGACACGATCTATGAGAAATCCAAAGAGTTGTTCGATGAATTCTATAAATACCCCATGCGCATCCGTTTGATCGGTGTCCGTCTTTCACATTTCGAGGACGCTTACTTTCAGGAAAACCTTTTTGAGAACAAACAGGATATTCGCTTGGAAAAAATCCACAAAGCGGTCGATCTGATTAAGGATAAATTCGGCGATGGGGCAATTCATCGGGGTGGGGCAGATAGCGATTAGCGTTTAGCGGATAGTGGGCAGATTAAATTATTTTTAGTGATTGCAAAGAAATATGCTATCCTTGTAAAGGAAAAATAGAAATTTAAGAATTTTATTTATGGCCAATCAATTCATTCACAAGGAGGAATTCCGATGAAACTGTTTTCAAAAATCTGTTTGGGTGTTTTTCTTGTATCCGTTATCTCTTTTTCGGCCCAGTTAACCTTTGCCCAAACGAAAGCGGCCTCGCGGTCTGGTTTAGCTCCCGCTAAATCGGCGGCTGGTAAGATACCGAAGGGTTTGTGGCTTTTATCGACCACGCCCATTGCCAGTGCGGATGACATTCAACTGTCGGGAAATCTTCTTTACCTGGCTGCAATGAACACGGATCCCGTTTACGATGTGTCAGATCCTTACCGGCCGCTCAATGTTTTTAATATTCCGCACGCTTATCCCGAGCCGTCTTATGGCGACCGCCATATTGTTAACCGCGTCGTTGGTAATCGTTATTATGCTTTGGACAGCAGCATGTTTGGATGGAACCTTGAAGTGTGGGATATCAATAATGGTAATCCCATTCTTTTGGCAACCCATGGTAGTCATAATAATCAATATAGCTATCCTCCTCGCGATATGGACATTAAAAACAATAAAATCTATTGGCTTGGTTATTCCGGCACCGATAACCATCCCGGGACAGTTTTGATCATTTTAGATGCGACGGATCTCAATAATATCCAACAGATCGGTTTTCGGGGTTGGGGATATCCCAATGAACGCGATGATGCTTCAGGGATCGTGGCCACGGATAATAATGCTCTCGCGTTTGTCGCGAGCACGGGTGTAAAGACTTTAAATGTTTCCAATCCTTCGAACATCACGCAAACGGCCGCGATTGAAACACAGCGCCTGGGCAATTTCAAAGACGACATTCAGTTAGTCGGAAATTATGTGTTTACCAGCCGCGCGGCCTACGGGATCATGATCACCAGCCTCGGTGCGCCGAATTTTGTCAGTATTATCGGGACGCCGTATCTAACGGTCACCGATCCATCGCCCTGGCCTTATAACGACGCTCCTGATAATATTTCTTTTCAGGTGGTTGGCAATTACCTTTATGCCGTGACATCGATCGATAGAAAGTTTAAAGTGATCGATATCAGCGATAAAGTCCGGCCGGTTATTGTTGCCTCAACGGTTATTCCGACGACAGGACATGCGCAACTCAAGATCAAAGTTGATGCTGCGCGGGGCTTGGCTTTTGTGACGGCAGATGAAGGGAAGCTTTTTGTCTACAACCTGGGGATCTACGTACCGCAACAGTAAGAAATTTAAGATTCAAATTAGGCATTTCTCCAGCGCCTCTTTAAAGGCAATCCGCAGACCCGAATTTTGTCCCGCCCCCGGCAGGACAAAAGTCGGGTTGATTAACCCCCATCTTTTTGATAAGATGTCGCTATGTTTATTATATTGTTAATCCTATCTGTCGTTCTGAATGTCACGGCAATTGTTTTCTTGTGGATTCTCCTGCAGAAACAAAATCAACCTGATCCAATCGGCAATCAACTTCTTGTTTTAAAAGACAATCAAGAGCGCATGGAGCGCATTATTAAGGAAGAGATCGCGCGCCTGCGCGATGAAAGCAATAACAATGCCCGCCAGGAGCGCCAGGAAGCTTCTCATTCTTTAAAAGAATTCAGCGATTCGCTTCTCAAACGTTTAAACGAAAACGCAACCTTTCAGAAAAACCAGCTCGATACTTTTTCCAAACAACTCGTTGATTTAACGCAGGTCAACGAACAAAAGCTTGAGTCCATGCGCGAGACGGTGGAAAAACATCTGACTAACATTCAAGATGATAATGCTAAAAAGTTAGAGCAGATACGCCAAACGGTTGATGAAAAACTCCATGAGACGTTAGAGAAACGTTTGGGTGAATCATTTAAATTAGTAAGCGATCGTCTCGAACTTGTCCATAAAGGTTTGGGCGAAATGCAAAACCTCGCAACCGGTGTCGGCGATTTAAAGAAGGTTTTAACCAATGTCAAAACCCGTGGGACGTGGGGAGAAATTCAGCTTGGCAATTTACTGGATCAGATTTTAACACCCGACCAATACGCCAAAAATGTCGCAACAAAAAATGGGAGCCGAGATATGGTGGAGTTTGCCATAAAACTTCCCGGCAAAGACGGTGTCGTCACCTGGCTTCCTGTTGATGCGAAATTCCCAAAAGAAGATTATGAAAAGCTCATTGCCGCGCAAGAACAAGCCAATCCGGTTTTAGTAGAAGAAATCAGCAAAGCGTTAGAAGCTCGGATAAAATTGGAAGCCAAAAATATCCGCGACAAATATATCGATCCGCCGTACACAACGGATTTTGGAATTCTTTTTCTGCCGACGGAAGGATTGTATGCCGAAGTTTTGCGCCGCCCCGGGCTTTGGGAATTTCTGCAGCGCGAATATCGCATCACCATTACGGGCCCAACCACGATTGCCGCTTTCCTAAATAGTTTGCAGATGGGCTTTCGGACATTAGTCATCGAAAAACGAGCCAGTGAAGTTTGGAATTTACTCAGTGTTGTTAAAACAGAGTTCGGAAAATTTGGTGACATTTTGCAAAAGACACATGATAAGCTTCGGCAGGCCAGCGACTCCATTGAAGACGCCACTAAAAAGACGCGCACCATCGAACAGAAACTCAAAAATGTCCAGGTCCTTCCCGTATCCGGACAAAATAATTTGATAGAGAATGAAATTCCGATCAATCGCCTTGCCGACAATATCGAATAATGGCCAGTATAACAGCAATAATCATTCTGCTCGTTGTTTTACTCTTCGGATCACCCATTTTAATCGAGAAAATCCAAGAACAATATGTTTCCCATCTTAATGACCTTTCTCCTGTGGAATATGGCCAGGAAATAGGGATTCTTAAAAAACCGGTAACTACTCAGGTCTCTCAAAAACCGGTTGTACCATCCATCATAGAAATTCCTTCTGAATGTATTGATTGTAAGAAATTCTTCCGATTCAGCAAAAAATGGCATCGGTATCGAACCTGGCTCAATTGCCAATCAGAAGATTGTTTTCATCCGGATCATGCCAAAACTTATAATAATATAGAGGCGGTCATTTTTTGCCCGGGTTATCAGACGGTGTTTAAGGAAACTACTTTTAGAGATTTTGAAACACTTCAATCTTTCTTCAAAAGGTGGAAGCCATCTTTTCAACCGCTTCCAATGGCAGGGCTAAAAGGGACGTTGATTGACTCTCTGAAGCGGCCCGTTTCGCATCGGACGGTTTGGTTAACGGCCGGTTTGGATCCACTTCCTGAAGCTTGTACGGATTGTATAGGCGGCTCTACGCCTGTGCAAGTTAAAGCTGTGACAGATGAACACGGATCTTTTAGCGTGGTGCTGCATTCTTTTTCTAAAGACAAATACTTTAATAAACAAAGTTATAAGATCGATTATGAAATAGGGCTGTATGACGATGGTCAGAGTCAGTTATTTTCATGGTCATTTACGCCTGATCGCATTTTGGATACTGATGAAAATGTCGCAATTAATGTCAGGGGCGCATATATTAAAGGTAAGATCGGGGAGCGATTTTATGCCGACAATCAGATCGTCGGTCAAATTGCGCCTGATGGCTGGACCCCAGGCAAGGCAGCATCTCAGATGTTAGAAGCGGAGCGATTTTATAAAGACAATCAGATCGTCGGTCAGATTGCGCTTGACGGCGAGATGCTTGGCAGCGATTTTTTAAAAAAAACGGCAGAAAAAATGGGTTTCCCGGAATATTTTTTAACTCTTGAAGCGCGGTCCGGTTTACACAATACGACAACAATGGTTCAATTGCCGCCGACTTGGAAACCAGAACCAAAAAGTGAGATGACTTATTATGTTAATTCCTCCTGCCAATTCAAAAATGATTCAAGCTTTTCGGCGTTCTTGCCTGTTGAGAACTATGACTTATATCTCGTTGTTTGGCATCTACAGATTTCTACCTTTTCGTTTGAAGGCAGCTATGTGAAGGATCGGGATGTTCTGGTTCGAAAAGGTGTTCGTCTGACGGAATACGGCGATGAAATTGTTAATTTAGATTAAAAAGTACTTAACGTTTAAAGTTTGATTATCTGTTTTTCACCCGTAAGACAATGCCCTATAAGAGTCCGATTGTTAGATTTGAGAAATTTCTTGGACTTCAAGTCCTAGCCTTTACCACAAATGGTTCCATTGACTTCGCTTTGAACGACCAGCCATCTTTTAATTCCAAACAAAAGAAGTTTCTATCCCGTCAGCATCTTGATCCGACTTGTTTTGGTTTCATGAAACAGGTTCATGGGAAAAAGATTATTGTGGTTAGAAAGCCGTCGTGTATATCGGTAGGGGCGCCCTCCGCCATGAATTGTGGCGGAGGGCGCCCAACCGTTGCCCAGCAAGGCGACGGTATGATGACACAAAGACCTGGTATTCCGCTTTCGGTGCGCACGGCGGATTGTCTTTCCGTTTTTATCTTCGATCCGAAAAAGATAGCGATCGCGCTCGTGCATGCCGGTTGGAAAGGGACCCAGAAAAAGATCGTTGCAAACGCTGTTAGGCTCATGAAAAGGAAGTGGAAAACAAAAGCGAAAGACCTGAAAGTCGCTTTCGGTCCGTCCATCCGCAAATGTTGTTATGAGGTGGGGGAGGAATTTAAGAAATTATTTCCAAACGCTTGCTGTCATTGCGAGCCCCGACGCTCTTTGTCGGGGCGAAGCAATCTCGATTTTAAAAACCAGATTGCTTCGTCTTCAGCACAAAAAATTCAGCCTCCCCGGCCCGCGGCTTTAGCCCCGCACGCTTTGTTTCGCAAAGCGAAACTGTCGGGGCGGGGCGGGCGCAATGACACAATAAAACGGCTTTATCTTGATTTACCGTTGGTCAACAAACGGCAATTGTTAAAGACTGGCGTGCGCGCGCGAAACATTTTCGATTGCGGTATCTGCACATGTTGTAATTCCAAATATTTCTCCTTCCGCCGCGACGGAAAAAAGGCCGGACGGATGTTGTCGGTGATGATGATCAAAGATCAAAGAAAGAATGAAAGGCCTGGACAATGAAAAGAAGAATATTCTCAATTGTTTTGGCTGCGCTTGTCATTTATTCTTCCCAAGCTTTCGCGGGTAGCTGCGCCACAGAAGGAAAACAATTTTCCTCTATCTACAAAAATCGGTATCCCGAACATTGTTGTGCGGGATTGACGGAATGGCAGGCGGGCATGGACACGCGCATCAGTATCGCCGACAAGTGTTATAAAACCGGCATGGCGAGCGGGTTTCCGGTTGGGATTTGCATCAATTGCGGCAACGGTATCTGCGAAAGAAATGAAACTGTCTGCAATTGCCCGCAAGATTGCCATGACGGAGAACATTCAACCTATCAAACCGTTGAATCATTTTGCAAGGATCAATCAGTTCAAGGTGGCGCCAAATGCAAGGCAGTCATAAAACAACGAAGAAGAGAAGAAATTCAAGGAGCAGATGGCACAGTTGTTTTTCAATCTGGGGATGATATGTGTGCGGTGTGTGAACAGTATTTTAAGAATGAAGGAGGAAAAAGATGAAGCTTAATATATTGTGGCTGGTTGTTATCGGAATTTGCCTTTTCGCGAGACCTGTTTTTTCCGGAGACATTGTCAAAAGCACGCTCGATGACCAGGCGTCGGTTGAGGTCACGGTCTACAACAGCAACCTCGGCCTTGTCAAAGACACGCGCAAGATCAATTTGCCAACAGGAAACGGTGAGCTGCGTTTTATGGACGTTGCGGCCTACATTATGCCGGTCACGGTTCACGCGAAATCGTTAAATCACCCCAATGATTTTTCAGTCCTTGAACAGAATTATGAATATGATTTGATCAACGAAAATAAACTTCTTGATAAATATGTCGGCAAAACAGTCAAGCTCATGAACTGGAATCAGTATTCGGATAAAAAAGAAACCGTTGATGCGATGTTACTGAGCAATAACGGCGGCCAGGTTTACAAGATCAACAATGAAATTTATTTGGGTTATCCGGGGATGAAGATCCTGCCGGAGATCCCCGAGAATCTCATTGCCCAGCCGACGTTGACCTGGCTTTACAACAACGCCAGTAAAGACGCGCATTCCCTGGAAGTTTCTTATTTGACAAGCGGGATCACATGGAATGCCGATTATGTATTGGTCATCAACAAGACCGACAATGCGGCGGATATTTCTGGGTGGGTCAGCGTTGATAATAAAAGCGGGGCGACCTATAAGAATGCCGTCTTGAAATTGGTGGCGGGAGATGTTAATCGTGTCCAGCCGACCCGGGATGTTTATGCCAAGACGAATTTGCTCATGATGGAATCGACTGCAGGCGCCCCTCAATTCGCTGAAAAAGCATTCTTTGAATATCACATCTATGACCTGCAAAGAAAAACCACCATTAAAGATAATCAGACCAAACAAATATCGCTTCTTGAGGCGAATGATTTTAAGATCAAAAAGGAATTCATAACAACAGCAGCCAGTCCTTATTTTAATTACAGCATGGTCGGACAGAAGCCTAAGCAAACGGTCAATGTCATGATCAGTTTTAAGAATTCAAAAGAGAATAAGCTCGGCATGCCGCTGCCCGCCGGAATCATGCGCCTTTACAAGCAGGACGATGAAGGAAAGCTCCAGTTTATCGGCGAGGACAGAATCGATCATACGCCTAAAGATGAGGACATTCGTTTAAAGATTGGCGATGCCTTTGATGTGGTGGCGGAGCGTGTGCAGACGGACTTTCGCCAAATTTCATCGACCGTGTTTGAATCGGAATGGGAAGTTGCCTTGCGCAATCATAAAAACGAAGATATCAATGTCGGCGTTGTTGAGCCGTTGGCCGGATGCGCCAATTGGGAAGTTATTACCAGCAGCCATACCTACACCAAGATGGATGCTTTCACCATTCGTTTTGATGTGAATGTTCCCAAAGACAAAGAAGTCCGCGTGAAATATCGGTTGAGGGTGGGATATTAACCCGAATTTTGCAAAGCAAAATTCGCCCGTAGGGCCGCCGGGCAAAATCTCGAAGAGATTTTGCGTTTCAGGCGGGGTAATCCCGAAATTTTGCCCCGCCTTTGGCGGGACAAAATTTCGGGATTAAATTTCTTTTGCATGGTAGATGATATTACGTATAATAACCGCCTGGTGTCATTGCGAGGCTGAATTTTTTGACCGGAGAACGAAGCAAACTTTTTAAAAGATTGCCGCGTCGTCGCGAAATACGCTCCTCCTCGCAATGACAACAAGTTAAGAAAGGGTTAAGTTTTGCACATCATCATTTTTGTCACCGCTAAAGATATCAGGGAAGCCAGGACAATAAGCCAGGCGCTTGTCCGGGAGCGTCTTGTCGCGTGCGCGAATATTATTCAAGGGGTTGAGTCCATTTTTTGGTGGGACAAGAAAGTCGACAACTCAAAAGAAGTTCTGCTCATCCTTAAGACCCAAAGAAAACTTTTTAAAAAAGTGAAAGATATCGTCCAATCGCTTCATAGTTACAGTGTTCCCGAGATCATTGCCTTGCCGATTGTCGAGGGCAATAGAGATTATCTCAAATGGATTGATGACTCGTTGAGCAAAGCTTAAATTATTATTTTGTGTCATTGCGGTATAAAATTTATTGTCTTTGCGCCCGCCCCGCCGCTTCGTCCCGCAGCACTTCTGCGGGACGGGCCGGGGAGGCTGAATATTTTGGCGTCCTCCACAAAGCTCTGGCGGACGCCATCCGCCAAAGCGTTATGGAGGATGGCGGAGAACGAAGTCCGTC
>OBEQ012412244.1_pt1 | contig 49479 bp, 49 predicted proteins | sample 1670901 | NCBI WGS metagenome assembly OBEQ01 (sample SAMEA104232315, study PRJEB22302) | groundwater metagenome | biome: forest; feature: aquifer; material: groundwater | place: USA | collected 2011-08-07 | depth 5.4 m
GACAAAGAAATCGAAATTGAGGGAGACGCCGCAGACGTTTTTGCGCGCAGCGTCGTTTTAAAGAACGTGATCGCAAAGGCTTATGCTGAAGAGTCTCCCGTGACGATCACGGCGGATGAGGGGACGGTGGATAAAACGACCAGCAAGATCCGTCTCGATAAGAATGTCGTTGCGACGACCGAAAACGGCGCCCGCCTTCTTACCGAAACTCTCAATATCCTTCCGACAACAAAAGTTTTGGAAACGGCAGCCGAAGCCGAGGTCAAAAAAGACAATATCAGCATTGAAGGGACCGGTGCTCAGGGAGATTCCCGGCTGAAGAGAGTGAAATTTAAGAAAAAGGTGACGGTCGTCGTGAAAAATCCGGAATCTGAGTCCAAGACACCCACCGTGATCACTTGTGACGGCCCTCTGGTGGTCGATTATGATAAGAATGTAGCCCGTTTTCATGATAACGTAGTAGCGGAGGATCAAAGAGGAAAATTGAGGGCCGATGTCATGGATGTTTATTACAGCAAAACCACTCGGCGGGTTTCAAAAATTGTAGCCACCGGTAATGTTGTTGTGGACAATCCGGATGGCAATCAAACTTACAGTGATAACGTGATTTACCTGGCCGAAGAAGGCCGGATTATTTTAGGAGGCGATGCCGAAGCCCTCTATAAGGAAGGAAGCAAGTCTCTTGCCGACGAAAGTTAAAATGCCTACCGTCACTCCGCTTCTTGAAAGTCGGCAATTGGTTAAAAGCTATCACGGCCGGGCTGTCGTGAACCGGGTCACCGTGAATGTCTTTCGCGGCGAAATCGTCGGTCTTCTCGGCCCCAACGGCGCCGGCAAAACCACCACCTTTTACATGACCGTCGGAGTCATCAAACCGGACGGCGGGCAAATTTTTTTTCGGGGCGAGGAAATCACCGGCCTTCCAATGTATCAAAGGGCCCGGCTCGGGATCGGCTACCTTTCCCAGGAACCTTCCATCTTTCGTAAGCTCACGGTCGAGGAAAATATCATGGCGGTCTTGGAAACTTTGGCTATTTCACCGACCGAACGCGAGGAAAGACTTCGCCGCCTCCTGAATGAATTAGACATCGCTTATTTGGCGAAAAATAAGGCCCAAACGCTTTCCGGGGGAGAAAGACGCCGGTTGGAACTCACCCGCGCGCTTGCCACCAATCCCTCTTTAATTCTTTTGGACGAGCCCTTCAGCGGCGTCGATCCGATCGCCGTTTTTGAGGTCCAAAAGATCCTCACCAAGCTAAAACGCCAGGGCTTGAGCATTCTCTTGACGGATCACAGCGTACGCGAAACCCTTTCCATTACGGACCGAGCCTATATAATGAATGAGGGAAGAATTGAAGTGTCGGGGACCTCGCAATTTTTGGCGACGGACCGGCGAGCCCGGGAAATTTATTTAGGAGAACGTTTTACTCTTGTTTAGCCATGGAAATTCGAATCACCGGAAAAAATATGGCTGTGACGCAGGGCATCAAGGATTGGGTTGAGCGCAAGGCCTCGAAACTTGAAAAGTACGTGCCTCGGATCGTTGAATCTCATGTTATTCTAAAGAAGGAAAAATATTTTTTTGTGGCGGAGTTGACTCTTTTGGCGAAAAATCTTCGGGTATACGGTGAAGGCCAGGACAAGGATAATCTTTACACTGCAATCGATTTGGCCTGTGATCGGGTCGCAAAACAACTTGTAAAATACCGGGAAAAAATTAAAAGCCATAATTTATAATCGTTAGTCGTTTTCAAATCTCGTCTCATTAACCCAATCTCAATGGAGGGAGAAGTCTAAATGAAGATTACGGATTTTCTTGATCAACGTGCCATAAAAATCGGTATCACATCGATTAACAAGGAGGACATTTTAAAAGAGCTGGTCGACGCCCTTGCCCAAGTCAAGGACTTGGGGGACCAAAAAGCGATTGTGAAAGCCCTCCTAGAAAGAGAAAGTTTAGGTTCCACAGGAATCGGACAAGGCATCGCCATTCCGCACGGCAAAACCGATCGGGTCAAAGAACTCATTGCTGTGCTGGGTGTCAGCCGAAAAGGAGTCAATTTTGACGCCTTGGACGGGGAACCGGTTTACATTTTCTTTCTCCTCGTGGCCCCGAAAGATACGGCCGGCCCTCACTTGAAAGCCCTCGCGCAAATCTCGCGACTTTTGAGGGATAGCTATTTCTGCGAACTCATCAAACGTTGCCAAACCCCCACCGAACTTTTTGAGCTGATCAAACGAGAAGAAGAAAAGAAACACTAAGAAATTACCATGCAATTCTTCAAGTGGCTTTACCCCGGCCTCGGAATTAAACGCTGGATTATTCTGTGCGTCCTGGGTCTGGGGTTGATTGTTGGCGTGGCTCTCGGTGCGGTGAAAACGATCACTCACAAAAGTGTATTTTTGGGTGCCTTCGCAACCGCTTTGTTGATTTTTGGCATCTTTCTTGTCTATATGGGAATCAAGAACATGGTCCGAATCTTTATCCGTGCGCTCATGCCTGCTAATCAAGGGGACCCTTTGGTGGATTTGGTCTATCAAAAAAGGCAAATCGAATTTCTTTCCCGCGGACCGCGCGTCGCGGTGTTGGGGGGAGGGACGGGACTGAGCACGCTTCTTTCAGGAATCAAGCTTTATACCAATAATATTACCGCTATTGTGACGGTCACGGACACCGGAGGAAGCTCCGGTCGCCTGCGCGACGAAATGGATGTCCTGCCGCCGGGAGATATTCGAAACTGTCTCGTGGCGCTCGCTGATGCGGAACCCCTCATCCGCGATCTTTTCCAATACCGGTTTGAAGAAGGAGACGGTTTGACGGGTCACAGTTTCGGCAATTTATTCATCACCGCTCTCTCCAAAGTCACCGGAGATTTTGAGAAAGCGATCCGCGCATCAAGCAAAGTTTTGGCGATCCGAGGGCGCGTCATTCCTTCCACGCTGGAAAAAGTAACGCTCGTGGCGGAGTTTAAGGATGGGACAACAGCAGAAGGGGAAACCACCATTACCGAACAGCACAAACCTCTGCGTAAGATTCGTCTGAAACCCGCTGATTGCAGCGGGACCCGCGAGGCCCTGGACGCCATTGAAAATGCCGACTTGATTATCCTGGGGCCGGGCAGTCTTTATACAAGCATCCTTCCCAATCTTTTAATTCATGAAATTCGCGATGCCCTTTTAAAGTCTGAAGCTTACAAAGTCTTCATCATCAACATCATGACCCAGCCCGGTGAAACGGATAACTTCAGCGCCTACGATCATTTGCGCGTCTTGGTAGAACATACCGATCCGCGTCTGGTGGATATTTGTGTGGTCAACGTTAATACGGTGCCGCTGGGCATGATTGAAAAGTACCGGGAAAAAGGAGCGGGACTGGTCCGTTTGGATTTGGATTTGATTCGCGAAAAAGGTTATGAGGTGTTGGAAGGGTCTCTTTTAAAAGTAGACGGACAGGTCCGCCATGATCCTCCTGCTCTGGCGCGACTGATTTTGGATCATTTTCTTAAATTAAGCCGTGAGACCGCCCCCAAGGCGGCTTAAAAATTATGACGGATAAACGCCCGCCGGCAAAACAGGCAACGCTTCTCATCCAAAATCGATTAGGCTTGCATGCCCGGCCCGCCGCGCTTTTTGTGCAAATGGCGAACCGCTTCAAGTCGGAAATTGAGATCCGGAAAGGAAAGGAAAAAGTGAACGGCAAATCGATTATGGGAATCATGACCCTAGCAGCCGGGCGGGGGACTCAAATTACGATTCGCGCCGTGGGTCCCGATGCTGTCGAGGCTGTTACGCAGCTGACGAGGCTCATCCGGAGTAATTTCGGAGAATGAAACAAATGAAGTCTTCTCGTAAAAAGAAAAAGCACATCTCCCGGGAGGTGAAGCTGAGCGGGATTGCCGTTTCGCCCGGCGTCGCCATCGGCAAAGCCCTTGTTCTTCGTGCCGAGGATTTTCAAACCATTCCCCGTTTAAAAGTGGAAGAGGACAAAATCCCGCAAGAAATCGCGCGTTTTGAAGACGCCCTTACTCGGACACGGGCGGATATCCTCGGAATTCGCAAAAAGATTTCACAGGAAATTGGCCGAGAATCTTCGGATATTTTTATGGCCCATCTTCTGGTTCTGGAAGATCGCAGCTTGATCGAAGACGTCATCACGACCATCAAAGAAAAGCGGACGAATGCGGAATATGCCTTTTCTTCCGTGATCCAGAAATATTTCCGCGCCTTTTCTCAAGTGGAAGATGAATACCTAAAAGAACGAGTCTCCGATATCCGCGACATCGCCCGCCGTCTCTTAGGAAACCTCATCGGCAAGGTGAAAAATCCACTTTCCGATCTTACGGAAGAAGTCATCGTCGTGGCCCATGACCTCTCACCATCGGATACCGCCTTGATGGATAAACAAAAGGTCATCGCCTTTGTGACCGATATCGGCGGGCCGACTTCTCACACGGCGATTATGGCGCGGTCTTTGGAAATTCCGGCAGTGGTGGGATTGGACCGTGTCAGCCAGCAAGTAACGACAGGCGATTCGATCGTGATTGACGGAAACCACGGCACGGTCATCATCCATCCCGAACCCTCCTCTCTTTTGTCCTATGCACGCGAGGGGAAACGTTTTATTCAGTTCACTTCCGAACTCGATAAACTCCGCAATCTGCCGGCCGAGACGCTGGACGGGCACAAGATCGAATTAGCGGCCAATATCGAATTTCCCGATGAGATTCCTTCCGTTCTTGCACACGGCGCGGTAGGAATCGGCCTCTACCGGACCGAATACTTTTATATGAATCGAAGCGACCTTCCCACCGAGGAAGAGCAATATCAGGCTTACCGTACCGTCGCCGAAAAAATGTCTTCTTACCCTGTGGTGATTCGGAGTCTCGATTTGGGCGGTGATAAATTCCTTTCTTCGTTGGAAGTCCCGCATGAAATGAATCCCTTTTTGGGATGGCGCGCCATTCGGTTTTGTCTGACACAAGTAGATATTTTTAAGACCCAGCTTCGAGCGGTCTTGCGGGCGAGCGCCCACGGCAATCTGAAAGCCATGTATCCGATGATTTCCAATTTGACAGAACTTCGCCGCGCCAACGAAATTATGGAAGAGTGCAGACAGGAGCTGAAAAAAGAAAAAATTCCTTTTAATCCCAAAATGGAAGTGGGCGCCATGATTGAAATTCCGTCGGCGGCCCTCACCAGCGATTTTTTGGCCAAGGAAGTCGATTTTTTTTCCATTGGGACCAATGATCTCATTCAATACACGCTCGCAGTCGACCGGGTTAATGAGAAAATCGCCTATCTTTATGAGCCGACCCACCCGGCTATTCTCCGGTTGATTCGGGAAGTGATTACAAACGGACATAGAAATAAAATTTGGGTGGGAACTTGCGGTGAGATGTCTGGAGATCCGGCGATTGCCGTTTTGTTGGTGGGGCTCGGCATCGATGCCATCAGCACAAGCCCGCTTCTTCTGCCGAAGGTAAAAAAAGCCATCCGGCTGGTTCCGTTTAAATTGGCCAAAGAAGTAGCCGAAAAATCCCTTCAGTTTAGTACCGGTTTTGAAGTCCACAAATTTTTAAAACAAAAACTGGGTGTGATTCTTAAAGGTTTGATGGAGGAATGATGTCTTCGATTCTTGATCGTCCCGATTTACTTACCCGTCTGGATCGTCTGCAGATGTCTGAACTTCTCGGAAGTTTTTCCATCCAAGTGGAGGAGGCCCTTCAGATCGGAGAAGATTTCAAAACGCCCTCCTTTCACCGGAAGCCAGAAAAAATTCTTTTCGTGGGAATGGGGGGATCGGCCATCGGAGGCGATGTTATCCGTTCACTGCTTTCAGACAAAGCCACTCATCCTATTTCCGTTTCGCGCCACTATGAGCTTCCGCCTTCGGTTGATTCAAAAACCCTCTGCATTTTTTCGAGCTATTCGGGGAATACCGAAGAAACCCTTTCCGCTTTCCGGCAAGCCATGAAGCGGCATTTGCCGAGTGTCATCATTACTTCGGGAGGGGAATTATGGCGATTGGGCGAGCGATTCTCGATTCCCCGGATTCAGATTCCAAGCGGATTACCGCCCCGGGCCGCGCTGGGTTACTCGGTTTTTCCGCTTTTGAAACTTTTCGCGAATCTCAAATTGTGGAGATGGGACGAGCGGGCGGTTCGCGAGACGGTTTCTCTTCTTGAAAAACTGAGGGAGAAATTTTCCCCGGCCGTTCCGTTTCGCAAGAATCCGGCCAAGCGTTTGGCTCATGATTTTTTTAACCGATTCGTCGTGATTTATGCCGGGGTTGATCTTTTAGATACGGCGGCGCTTCGGTTCCGGAATCAAATCGAAGAAAACGCCAAGGCCATGGCCTCCCATCACCTGATCCCGGAAATGAATCACAACGAAATTTTGGGCTGGCAGTTTCCCAAAGAAGTTTTAAAAAAATGCGCCTGTGTTTTTTTAAGGGATTCAGAGGACCATAAAAGGATTCAGCTTCGGTTTAAAATTACCAAAGGAGTGATTGAAAAGCGCGGAGTTTCCGTGACGGAAATTTATTCCCAGGGCAAAAGCCGCCTCGCGCGTCTTTTTTCCTCTATTTATCTGGGCGATTGGATTAGTTTTTATCTGGCCCTTCTCTACGGCATTGAACCCACGCCCGTGGTGGTGATTGAACATTTAAAGAAGGAGCTCGCGAAAGTACGTTCCTAAAATGAAAGTCGTTATCCTTTGTGCGGGTTATGCCACGCGCCTTTACCCGCTCACTGAAAACCAACCCAAGCCCCTCCTTCCCGTTGGCGGCAAACCGATCCTTGATCATCTGCTCGAGAAAATCGCAGCGTTTCCCTCGGTGAATGAAGTATTTTTGGTGACGAACAGCCGCTTTTATCCCCATTTTGACGCATGGGCCAAAACGAAGCGTTACCCTTGGAAAATCGAAGTCGTCAATGACGGCACCCTTACCAATGAAACCCGTCTGGGTGCGATCGGGGACCTTATGCTGGTAGTGAAAAAATTTAAAGTTAAAGACGACCTGGGTATTTTTGCGGGGGACAATCTCTTTTTGGACGACCTCAAAAATTTTGTGGTCTCAGCCGAGTCTCATCGTCCTCACGCCAGCCTCGGGGTGGTGGACGTGAAGGATCGTACGCTCGCCTCCCAATACGGCATCGTGCGCCTCGACCCCGATAAGAGGATTTCGGAGTTTCTCGAAAAGCCCAGCAAACCGCCTTCTACGCTCGCCTCGACGGGTATTTATTGGTTTCCCAAGGAAAGCCTCAATTTTCTTGACAGATATATTCACGAAGGCCATAATGCCGACCGACCTGGAGACTATATAAGCTGGCTTGTCAAAACCGACCGCGTTTTTGCTTATCCTCTCGAGGGAAAATGGTTCGATATCGGCGACTTGAATTCCTACCGCGAAGCGGACTGGGTTGTCGCGCAGATGAATAAAGAAAGGGCTTCATGAAAAGCAAAGAAAAACACCTTTTTACTTCCGAATCAGTGACTGAAGGCCATCCCGATAAACTTTGCGATCAAATCTCAGACGCCATTTTGGATGCCCACTTGGCCCAGGACGCTTCTTCCCGGGTGGCCTGCGAATGCCTCGTTACGACCGGAACCCTGATCATTGCCGGTGAAATTACAAGTCGCGCTCATGTCGATCTTCCTGCTTTAGCTCGCGGAGTCATCAAAGACATTGGTTATACGGATGCCCACTACGGGTTCGACTACAAAACCTGTGGAATCCTCATCGAAGTTCAGCGTCAATCGCCTGATATTGCGATGGGTGTGGACCGGGGCGGTGCGGGCGACCAAGGAATGATGTTCGGCTATGCCACGAACCAAACCGAAGAATTGATGCCGCTTCCTATTGCGTTAGCTCATCGGTTGGTGAGGCGCCTGACGGATGTGCGCAAAAACGGAACTTTGAAATATCTTCGGCCGGACGGGAAAAGCCAAGTCACGGTTGAATACGATAAAGGAAAACCGGTTCGCGTGACGGCAGTTGTTTTGAGCGCCCAGCATGACGGCGAGATTTCCATGAAAACGATCGAACGCGATCTCAAAAAGCATGTCATCCAACAGGTGATCCCCGAAAAATATTTGGATTCCGAAACGAAAATTTTCATCAATCCCACCGGACGTTTCGAAGTAGGCGGTCCGCAGGGGGATACCGGCCTTACCGGGAGAAAAATCATCGTGGATACTTACGGGGGTTACGGGGCTCATGGTGGAGGCGCATTCAGCGGAAAAGATCCTTCCAAAGTGGATCGGTCCGCTTCTTATTTTGCCCGCTATCTTGCAAAAAATGTTGTAGCGAGCGGGGCCTCCGATCAGTGTGAAATTCAAATCGCCTACGCCATCGGCGTGGCTGAGCCGGTTTCGGTCATGGTGAACACCTTTCAGACAGGAAAGGTGACTGATAACGAAATCAAGAAAGCGCTTCTTGATCTTTTTGATTTTACTCCCAAGGGAATCATTGAGAAATTAAAGCTCCGTCGTCCGGTTTTCCGTGCGACCGCCGCCTACGGCCATTTTGGTCGCAATGAAGAGTCCTTCACTTGGGAAGCGTTGGACAGTGTGGAGAAAATACGCAAAGCCCTTCGTCTTAATAATCCTCAAAAGAATTCTTTCCGTGAAATTCGACGTCAAGAACCTCTCCTTAGCACCCCAGGGAAATAAACGAATTCTTTGGGCTGAACGGCAAATGCCGGTTCTCAGCGCCATCCTGCAGGAATTCCGCAAGAAAAAACCGTTGCGCGGTTTCCGTATATCCGCTTGCCTTCACGTGACAACGGAAACGGCGAATCTGATGCGTGCCCTTCAAGCGGGCGGTGCAGATATTGTCCTCTGCGCTTCCAATCCCTTAAGTACTCAGGACGATACGGCGGCGTCCCTTGTTAAGGATTTCAAAATCCCGGTTTTTGCGAAGAAGGGCGAAGACTCCAAAACTTATTACCGTCATATTCACGCAGCTCTGGACCATCGCCCGCATATCACGATGGATGACGGGGCGGATCTTGTCTCGGAACTTCACGGAAAAAAGAAAGCTCTCGCGAATGGAATCGTGGGCGGTACCGAAGAGACAACAACCGGTGTCGTTCGCCTTCGGAGTCTCGAAAGAAAAGGTCTTTTGAAATTTCCGATCTTTGCTATCAATGATGCGGACACCAAACATCTTTTTGATAATCGCTACGGCACCGGGCAATCCACCATCGACGGTGTGATTCGGGCCACCAACGTGCTTCTTGCGGGAAGTGCTTTTGTCGTGGGAGGCTACGGCTGGTGCGGGAGGGGACTGGCGTCACGGGCGCGGGGGATGGGAGCGCAAGTCATCGTGACGGAAACCGATCCCCTTCGGGCATTGGAAGCCGTGATGGACGGTTTTGAAGTCCTGCCGATGAAAGAAGCCGCCAAGCGCGGTAATATTTTTGTAACGGTGACAGGGAATTTGAATGTCATCCGCCGGGAACATTTTCTAGCCATGAAAGACGGTGCCATTGTCGCGAACGCCGGTCACTTCAATGCCGAAGTGGACATTCCCGCTTTAAAGAAGCTGTCCAAAAAAAGGCAGATCGTCCGGGATTACGTAGAAGAATTTACGCTTTCTTCCGGCAAACGGATTTTTCTTCTGGCCGACGGACGTCTCGTCAATCTTTCCACCGCCGAAGGCCATCCGGCCAGTGTGATGGATATGTCTTTTGCGAATCAGGCACTTTGCGTGGAAACGCTGGCTCGTTCCGGCAGGATGTTAGAGAAGAGAGTATACAAAGTTCCGGCCCAAATCGATGCCGAAGTGGCGCGTAGAAAGTTACAGGCGATGCGCGTGGGAATTGATCGCCTCACATCCGAGCAGAAGAATTATCTCGCCTCCTGGGAAGTCGGAACGTAATTATTCGTTCGCCCGCTCCAAAAAGAAAACCGCTCCTCCTCCAAAAAGAAACGTATTGAACCAGGCACTAAGAAATGGCGGGAGCCTGCCGGTTTTTCCGAGCGCAAGGGCCATCGCCCCCGTGACATGGAAAACGAAGACCAGCCCCAGGCAGATGAGCACATTGAATGCGATGACTTTTTTGGATTGAGTCGGAGAGAGTAAGGGAACCGCAATCATCATCATCACGAGAGAATGCCAAGGGGCAGCCAGCCGGTAGTGATGTTCCACGGTTTCGCCATACGCTTTGATTCCGTTTTCCCGAAGTTTTTTAATGTAGTGCTTCAATTCCTTCGTACTCAAAAAGTAACTCTCGCTTGAAGCGTAACGCAAGTCTTCGGGTGTTACTTGAACATCGGGATAAACTTTAGCAGCATAGGTCCGGGGTTCTCCCAAAATCCGCCCCTGCGGGTCCATTTCATATTCCGTCACATTTTCAAAAGCCCAGCCCTTACCGTGCTCCCAAGAACCTTTTTTCGCCACCATCTTTCGTCTCGTGTTGCGGGTTTGGAGGTCCAGCCATAGAAGAATGGCGTCTTCAACTTGTTTTTTTTCGTAATTAAAAAAGCGGTAATACTGAAGCTGGGCTCCCTCACTATAATAAGTCACATTGGAATAGATTTTTCCTTGGTTTTTCTCCCTTTTTTTCTCGATGTGAACTTCGCGTATCTCGCGTGCGATTCGAAAGGTCTGTGGGACAATATGGTCCCCGACCAAAAAACTGAAAATCCCAATGAGAAAACCCAGAAAAAAAATGGGGCGTAAAATAGTCAGGATCTCGAGGCCCGCCACTTTCATGGCGATAATTTCATTGTGAAAATTGAAACTAACGAGAAGATACAAAGTTCCCAAAAGGGTCGCCCAGGGAATGGTTTGAGTGAACGCGTAAGGCACCAGCATCAAGTAGTACCGGAAAATAAACCAAAGCGGTGTGTGATTTTTGAGGAGGACATCCAGGTTATCGAAAAGATCCGCGATAAGCACTAGAAAAATAAGCGTTAGGCTGCAAATAAAGATCGGAATGAAAAGTTCTCGCAGAAGGTAACGGTCAAGAACTCGCATGATTAATTTGCCAAGGTGCGGGCAAGCACAAAATAGGTGACCCGGGAAGCGCCGGCGGCTTTCAAGGTTTTGGCCGCTTGTTCTAAAGTGGAACCTGTCGTAAAAATATCATCCACAAGAAGTATGGATTTGCCGCGAATCTGTGCCGGCCGGGAAACGCGGAAGACATGATCAAGATTAAGTCTCCGGTCCGCACGTCCCAAAAGGCTTTGCGGGAGAGTGGTGCGAGTTTTAAGAAGCGTCCTCTCCTCGATTTTTTTTCTTAGAATTTTTCGGATCCCCGCTGCAATGATTCCGGATTGATTAAACTCCCGCTCCAGGCGGCGCCTTGCATCAAGGGGAATGGGCAGGACGCAATCGACCTCGGCCAGATGGGGGCGACGGGCAAAAAATGCCGAGACCTCTTCTGAGAAAAGCCGCAGGAGATCCCGGCGCCTGTGAAATTTAATTTGATGAAAAATTTCCTTAATAGCGTCCTGATAACGAAAAATTGCCCACCCCTCGTCTCCGTGGGAAAGATTGATTCGGATGCGTTCCTCGGAAGGAAAGAGTCGCAGCTTTTGGAGCTTCCTAAGGCAGGGGAGGCACAGACCCCGCTCCTCGATTTCCAGAAGGGTATTGCAAGAAGAACACTGGCTCGGGTAAAAAAGTCTTAAGAAGGCTTCCCGATAGCGAGGAAGCACGGTTTGAAATTCCACAATTCCTTACTATATCTGACTTTATAAAGAGTGTCAACGAAGCGAGCCGGGCGAATCCCGTAATTGATTTCAGGGTAAGATAGCGTATAATACCCGCCTATGCCTAAAGTCTTAGTCGGAGAAAACGAGCCGCTGGAACGCGCGTTACGGCGCCTTAAAAAGAAAATTGAGCGCGAAGGAATTTTGAAAATCCTCCGTGCGCGCAAACATTACGAGAAACCCAGCGAAAAGCGCCGGCGAAAGATTCGAAGCAATAAAAAAAGAAAATACTACTAAACCCTCTTTGATCCCTCCGGTCCGAAAATTCCAGCTTAACTCCAATGAATGAAGTTTCATTGGTAACCTATTTCACTTCCTTTGCAGGGGGGCTTTTGGCGAGCCTCACGCCCTGCATTTATCCCATCCTTCCGATTTTGGTGGGGGTGATCGGCGCCGCCGGCGCAAAAAGCCGCCTGCGGGGATTTCAACTCTCTCTTACTTTTGTTCTGGGAATGGCCCTCACTTATTCGTTGTTGGGTCTGATCGCTGCCCTGACGGGCCGTCTCTTCGGCCGGTTGACCAGCCATCCTTTCTCTTATTTGTTCGTGGGAAATATTTGTCTTATTTTTGCTTTGTCGATGATGGGACTTTTTGAGATCAAGCTTCCGGGAAACTGGGGAAGGGCGTCACTCAAAAAAGGAGAACCGGGAACCGGTGTCATTTTTTTGATGGGAGCGAGTTCAGGAGTTGTGGCGGCGCCTTGCACCGTTCCCGTTCTTGGAGTTTTATTAACTTTGGTTGCCCAAAGCCGGAATCTTCTTTTGGGGTTTTCTCTTCTTTTTACTTTTGCGTTGGGACTGGGATTTCTTCTGGTGATGGTGGGGACCTTCACCGGCCTGCTTGTTTCCCTCCCCAAATCGGGCGTTTGGACGGTGCGTGTAAAACAAATTTTTGGTGCGTTGCTCCTCTTGGTGGCTGAATTCTTTCTCATCCAAGCCGGAAAATTGATGTGATATGATAAACCTCTTCAATTATGGGACCTAAGTATCAGGCGCTCAAGGGGATGGAGGATATTCTCCCCGGCGAAATCGAGAAATGGCAGTGGCTGGAACACAAAGCCCGTATTTTCTTTGAGGCTAAAGGTTTCAAAGAGCTCCGCACCCCTCTTTTAGAGCTTACCGAGCTTTTCAGCCGTTCCATTGGCGAGGCAAGCGACATTGTCCACAAGGAAATGTTTTCCTTTGAAGATCGCGGGGGACGCAATATCACTTTGCGTCCCGAAATGACCGCGTCCGTGGCACGTGCCGTTATTGAACACGGTCTTCTTAAGACGAATAAATCCCTCCGTCTTTATTATAAGGGTCCCATGTTTCGGGCTGAACGTCCGCAAGCAGGCAGGAAGCGCCAATTCCACCAAATTGGTATTGAAGTCGTCAACGAAACCAATTCCGGCGGCTTCAATGTCGATTTTCACGTTATTTCTCTGCTTTGTTCCTTCCTTTCTTTCATCGGACTGAAAGATTTCCGTCTTCGTTTGAACGATTTAGGAAGTTTTGATCAGCAAAGAAAACTGGCTTCGAAATTGAAAGAATATTTTTTGCATGAGAAGTCAAAACTTTGTTCGGACTGCCATTACCGGCTCGAAAAAAATGTGCTCCGGATCTTTGATTGTAAGAATGAAAGTTGCCAACCGGTCATCGGTAAAACCCCGTGGGACGAAATTGCTCCTTTGAGTAAGGAATTTAAAGCTCTGACGGAGGATTTTAAAAAGAGTTCCATTCCTTTTGAAATCCACCGGCGGCTTGTTCGGGGGCTCGATTATTACAACGGAACCGTTTTTGAAGTGGTGAGCCAAAATTTGGGAGCGCAAGATGCCGTGGCAGGTGGGGGACGTTACGATGGTCTTTACGAATCGCTCGGCGGGGGTTCGGTACCGGCAACCGGATTTTCCATCGGGATCGAGCGGCTCTTAACGGTTCTCGAGGCCCGAAAGGATTTTTTAAAAGAAATTAACCAACGCCGGATTTACTTTGCTTGCCTTGTGAGCGACCGTCAACCTACCCTCGATCACCAAATGCTTTCTTTGAGAGAAGCGGGGTTTGGTATTGAAACGACTCCCGGCGAAACTTCTCTCAGCGCTCATTTGAAACGGGCCAATCAGTTGGGTGTGCGTTACGTCATCATTTGCGGGGAAGATGAGATTAAGAAAAAACAGCTTGCCTTGAAAGATCTCGAAAAACACACGCAGCAAGAGATCGCATTTTCCGATATCCTTCCTACTTTACAGAGGATTTTTTAATGCTTCGAACCCACCCTTGCGGCTCGCTCAATAATTCTCATATCGGAAAGGCCGTTTCCCTGGCCGGCTGGGTGCATACGCGCCGCGACCACGGAAAACTTATCTTCATCGATCTTCGCGACCGCTGGGGGCTGGTCCAGCTTGTGTTTAATCCCGAGACCAATCCGTCGCTTCACGGCAAAGCCGAGAAACTTCGTTCCGAATTTGTGATTCAGGTGAAAGGAAAAGTCCGCAAACGTCCAGCCGGAACCGAAAATCCGAAAATTGCCACCGGACAAATCGAAGTTGAAGTAGGGGAGCTTGAAATTTTGAATGAATCGCCTACACCGCCTTTTGAAATTGCGAGTGAAGCGGAAGTTTCCGAAGAACTGCGCTTAAAATACCGTTTCCTCGATCTGCGGCGGACGGCGATGAAAACCAGTCTCGAATTTCGTTACGCACTCACACGGACCGTCCGCGATTATCTTCATTCGCTTGATTTCATGGAAGTGGAGACGCCTTATCTCACCAAAAGTACGCCGGAGGGAGCACGGGATTTTCTCGTTCCTTCCCGGCTGACACCCGGAACTTTTTACGCGCTTCCCCAATCGCCGCAGCTTTTCAAACAACTTCTTATGGTGGCAGGTTTCGACCGTTATTTTCAATTGGCGCGCTGTTTCCGCGACGAAGACCTACGCGCTGACCGTCAGCCCGAGCATACCCAAATCGATCTCGAAATGTCTTTCATCGAAGAGGAAGACATCATGAGAATCGTCGAAGGGATGATGGTAGAAATTTTTGAAAAACTCCTCAAGAAAAAAATCCCCCATCCGTTTCGGCGCATTCCTTACGAAAAGGCCATCGCGATTTATGGGAGTGACAAACCGGATCTGCGCTTCCAGATGCTCATTGAGGATGTGACGGACGAAATGAAAGGAATGCAGTTCAAAATTTTTCAGGAAGCGATAGAAAGAGGGGAGAAAATCAAGGCCCTTGTTTTTTCATCGCCCGAAGGCAAGGAATTTTCACGCAAAGATTTTGATGAATTCACGCATCACCTCCAAGACCTCGGGGCCAAAGGCCTTGTGTGGATGAAGGTTAAACGCGGGAGCGAGGTCGAATCGCCTGTCATGAAATTTTTTGAGCCCGAACGCTTGAACCGTCTCATCAATCAATTGGGTGCCCGTCCGGGAGATGCTATTTTTATGGTGGCGGATCAGGATTTCCGTGCGGCCACGCTTCTGGGAGCGCTTCGGCTGCGTCTGGCACAATTCCTCAGCCTTCCCAAGGATGCTTTTGAACTCTGCTGGGTGACGGATTTCCCGCTCTTTGAATGGAGCGAAGAAGAGAAGCGTTACACGGCGCTCCATCACCCGTTTACTTCCCCTCAGGAATCCGACGAAATTCTTCTCCAGTCTGCACCCGAAAAAGTAAAAGCGCGCGCTTATGATTTGGTTTTGAACGGCACGGAAATTGGAGGAGGCAGCATCCGCATTCACCACCGTGAAATTCAGGAAAAAGTTTTCCATGCGCTCCGGATCAGCCCTCAAGATGCCGAAGAAAAATTTGGCTTTTTGTTAAAGGCTCTCAGTTACGGAGCTCCTCCTCACGGAGGTTTGGCTTTGGGAGTGGACCGCCTGGTTGCGCTTCTTTGCGGAAGAGATTCCATTCGGGAAGTCATCGCCTTCCCCAAAACTCAGAAGGGGACGTGCCTCATGACCGAAGCACCGTCCACGGTTTCCCCCCAGCAATTAAAAGAGCTGCATATTAAAGGCGTCTGATGGAAAAACATCTCAAACTTAACTCGAACGAAGAAGCGGTGCGGCTTTATGGAAATCTGGATGAAAATCTGCGCTATGCCGAAAAAGAATTCGGCGTGCGAATCTCTGCCCGTAACAACCGCCTAACCCTTCAGGGATCCAAGCGGGAGGTTGAAGCGGCCCATCATTTTTTTCTGCGACAATTGGAACTCCTCCGCGGCGGTTCACGACAGGATGTGTCTGCCGAAGCCACAAAACCTCAGGAATCCGGAGTTCCTTTTACGGACAAGACCCGAGGGCCGGTCCATTTCTTCCATAAAGGAAAAATTATTAAGGCAAAATCCAGAGGCCAGGAGGCCTACCTCGAAGCCATCCAATCTCATGACATCGTGCTTTCCATCGGACCGGCCGGGACGGGAAAAACTTATTTGGCGATGGCTGCGGCACTGGATGCCTTGAAGAAAAAACACGTCGGACGAATTGTTTTGACCCGGCCTGCGGTGGAAGCGGGGGAAAGCCTGGGGTACCTGCCGGGTGATCTTTACGCGAAAATCAATCCGTATCTTCGTCCGCTCTACGATGCACTTTATGAAATGGTGGAATTTGAAGAAGCCTCGCGCTATATCGAACGGGGGATTATCGAAGTAGCGCCTTTGGCTTACATGCGCGGGCGGACTTTAAATGATTCCTTTGTGGTTTTGGACGAAGCCCAAAATACGACCCACTCTCAAATGAAAATGTTTTTAACACGTTTGGGATTTTCTTCCAAAGCGGTGGTGACCGGGGACGTTACCCAAATCGATCTTCCTTCCGGCAAACGTTCCGGACTTGTAGAAGTACAGTCCATTCTTGCAAATGTGAAAGGGATTAAATTCGCGCTTCTTTCCGAGAAAGACGTGGTGCGCCATCCGCTCGTACAGGACATCATCCGTGCCTATGAAAAATACGAAAACAAATAAACTTTTTATTGCCCTCCTTTTCTTCCTCGCTTTTTTTCTGGCCGTCTTCATTATCGTAGCACGCAAAGAGTTAACTCCCGCCCAAATGGAATTTGCGGTGAACGAACCCGCGCCGCGGACCGTTTTTTCGCCCATTTATCTTACTTTTGTGGATGAAGAGGAAACGGCGCGGCTTCAAAAAGAAAAACAATCCGAAGTGCTTCTGGTCTACGCCCTAGAACCAAAAGTTAAACGTTCCGTGTCCAAACGGGCACAGGAAATTTTGAAAGAACGGGTTCCCACGCACGCAAAGGACAAAAAGTCGCAGGTCTTGGAAGAGACGTCCAAGGCCTTAACCCTCCTCATGGAGCGGTTTCTCAGTGAAGGGATTTTGGAGGATGCAAAGAAAAAGGAATTGAAAGATTCGGGGATTTCAAAAATCCGAAAGCTGAGTCCGGACAAAAAAACAGATTCTGAAATAGAAGTCAAAGATCAGATTACCTTGACCGACGCCAAGGATCAGGCTGCCGTCTTTTTGGATAAGGAAGGGTTTAAGAACCGCGAAGCTCATGCCATGGTACTTGAAATTTTTAAAGAGGTTGTGCAGCCGAATTTATTTTATGACGAAGCCCAGACTCGTGAGCGACTCAAACGGGCGTCTGATTCCGTGGTCCCGGTCATGGAGGAAATAAAACGCGGTGAAATGATCATCCAAAAAGGTCTTTTGGTCACGCCGAAGGGGCAGCGGCGGCTCATCCACATTCAGAAAAAGATGGCCGAAAAGCAGGCGGCCAATCGTCTCCTGACCGTAAGTTTCCTGGTTTTTTTAGGACTGGGCTTAAGTTTTCTTTATCTTCAACTGTTTCAACCTAAGCAGCTCAATTCCCCTCGGTTTGTTATTTTAATTTTAACCATTTTTTTGCTTACCCTCCTCATTGAAAAAATAAATTTGCTCATTTCCGGGAGTTCCCTTTATTTATTGCCCGGGGCTTTGGGGAGCGTTCTTTTAACTATTTTGTGGGGTCCTCCGGCTGGGATCCTCAGCGCCTTTACCCTCTCGATTCTTTCGATTCCTTTGGCGGAATTTCGGTTGGAAATTATTTTGATGCTTTTACTGGGATCTCTCGTGGGAAGCTTCACAGCCCGCCGGATCCGAAAACGGATTCATTTTTTGAAAGTCAGTTTGGCTGTCGGCGCCGTCAACAGTGCCGTGCTTTTGACCTTCTTTCCTTCCCAAGATTGGCAAGTTTCGGATTTACTCGCCATTCTTCCTCTCGGATTCGCCAATAGTTTCCTGGTAACCGCACTTTCTTTTTTTCTCGTTCCGCTTCTGGAAAATCTTTTCAATCTGACCACTGATATCACGCTCTTGGAGCTTTCCGATTTGAATCACCCGCTCCTGAAGCGGATGGTGGTGGAGGCGCCGGGAACTTATCATCACAGTTTGGTTGTCAGCACGCTGGCGGAAGCGGCTTGCGAGGCGATTGGTGCTAATGCGCTTCTGGCGCGTGTCGGTTGCTATTTCCACGATATCGGGAAAATCGCGCGTTCCGAATATTTTACGGAAAATCAAACGCCCAATACGGGTGACCGTCACACGAAACTCACGCCGACCATGAGTTGCCTTGTCATTATGAATCACGTGAAAGACGGAATCGAGCTGGCTAAAAGATATCAATTGAAGGACGTCATCGTCCGATTTATTCCCGAGCATCAGGGAACCGGAGTCATTTATTATTTTTATAAAAAGGCGCTAGACCAAGCCCAGCCCGGAGAAATTGTGAATGCGGATGAGTTTCGTTATCCTGGTCCCAAACCTCAAAGCCGGGAGACTGCGGTTGCCCTCTTGGCCGATTCCACGGAAGCCACGAGCCGTTCTTTGAAGGAAATTACTCCGGCATCCCTTCAAACTTTGGTGCGAAAGATCATCAACGAGAAATTTATCGACGGTCAGTTGGATGAATGCGATTTGACCTTAAGGGATCTCCATAAGATACAACAGAGTTTCGTCCACAACCTGATCGCCATTTTCCACACCCGGGTAAGTTACCCGACGGCCCCCCCGGACCCCCGCCGCCCCGATCTTTTTGAAGAAGATCAGTTCACGAAATTTCGCGAAAACTAAAACAATTGATCGAAATTTTTATAGAAAACCGGCAAAATAAGAAGCGGGTTTCCGAGGCAAAGCTCGCTGGCTGGATCCGGAAGATTTTAAAGCGCATGGGCTGGAAGAAGGTGAGCTTGTCCCTGGCCCTGGTTACAGACAGCGAGATTCGGCGGCTCCATCGCCAATTTATGGGAATTGATTCCGTAACCGATGTTCTGGCTTTTCCGCAGAAAAAGCCTTTTTTGGGGGATGTCGTGGTTTCTGTGGAAACCGCCTTGCGGGTCGGTCCTTATTTCGGCAACCGCTGGGACGAAGAGCTTCTCTTATATGTCTGTCATGGGATCCTTCATCTGAAGGGGTATCGGGACTCGACGGCCCGCAAAAAGGCGCGGATGGATAAAAAACAAGAATCTATTTTAAAGGAAATCTTGGGTGCGAAATGGCGATCCAAAAAACGGAAGCCTTTGTTTTAAGGTCTCAGCCTTTTCGAACTTCTTCTCTTCTCATTACGACTTTCAGCCGTTCGTTCGGCAAAGTCAGGGGGATCGCGAAAGGCGTTCGAAAAGAGGGGATCGTGCGGCCCAGCACCTTTGAGCCCTTCAGCCTCCTTGAAATCGTTTACTATGAAAAAATCCGTTCCGATATTCACCTTATTTCAGAAGCCTCCCTTTTAGAAACCTTTGAGGGGTTACGCCGCGAGCTGCAGACTTTGGCCACGGCCTATTATTTTGCGGACTTGGTCGATCAGTTAACCCAGCCCCATGATGTCCACGAACCTATATTTCAATTGCTTCACTTTGCTTTTCAATTCCTTCCTTCATTTCCCCCCACGCTCATGGCCCGTTTTTTTGAGATCCGCCTACTTCACGAAATAGGTCTGCTCCCGCACTTGGAAGGCTGCATAGTTTGTGGTGAAAAAAATCCGGAGAAGGTTTATTTCAGCGCCCGGCAGGGGGGTATTTTTTGTCCTCGTTGCCGTCAAAGATCCCCGGAGGCACGGATGCTGAGCTTGGAGGCGCTTGAGGCCATGCGTTTTTTTACGGATAAGGCGATCCCCGAAGTTTTGCGCTATTCCTTAAAAGGGGAGGTTGAAAGGGAAATGAAGGATCTGGTGGAGAAGTTCTTAGCCGAAAGGTTGACCCGACCCCTAGCTACCCGCCGTTTTTTGAATCAGGCAGAGTCGCTAAAAAGACGCCCGGTTACTTCACGAAACTCAGGGCGACAAGCACAACCAGAAGCATGAAAATCTGCGTAATTTCAGCCATTTTTCTCTGCATCGGCAGTCCCCCAAAATTTCTTTATTCGCCGGTTTGACAAAGTAAAAATCGGGTGCTAGCTTTTAGTGAAGGCCGAAAAGGCCTTTTTATCGGCAAAGTAACTAAGGCTATTTAAAAAGATTTAACTAAAGAACGGAGTAAGTCATGAAGGAACCGTATCTTTATTTTGATGTGGATAAACAAGAGAGGGACAATGCTATACGTTTCCTCTTAGGCGCGATCCTTCGCTCCCGCGTGGATCTGGGCATGGACCGCACCTTGGACGAATTTGATGAGGACGTAAACATCTACCTCGCTCATCTGCTCTTCGCCATCGCACTTCCCGAATATAAGGAATTAGCCGAACCTTATCTTTCCAATGAATCCAGCGACGTTCTCCGTTGCATTAAGGCTACCGACGATCGCACCATCCGCTATTTTATTTTTAAAGTGAATGCCGACCACCTTTTGATTCACTTGGCCCTTTTTGATGATTTGACGGCGAAGCCTTTCCGGGGCTTGTTTCGACGCTCGGATAGGCATTTCGCCGAACTCGGTAAACTCTATTATCAGCAGGCCTCGAGCTACCATTCCCGTATTTACAGGAAGAAAACCGGAGTGGGGGATGTGCTGCAGAAATTGGGTCGTAATTTTGACGCCTATTCCGAGCTCTTACGGCTCGTGAGAAAAGATTACCTTAATTTTGTCACCCGATTTCAGGACCAGGCCTTTGACCGGTTTCTGGAAGACCTCAATCATTACGAACGCGAGTGGGACAAAAAGTCCAAGACAGACCGGTTCCTTGACCTCTATTCCCAATGGCTCAAGACCCGGAATCCGCAACTCGAATCCGAAGTGCATCGAATGGTAAAAGAGCTGCGGCAATTTGATCCCGAATTCGGTAAGGGGGTTTTCAGTGACTTACAGAATTCGTAGAGCACACTTTCTGGAACGGAAATTTTTAAGGCTTTATTCCGCCTGGCAGGAAACTCATCGGATGGAGTTTGCCGATGGTTGGATGAGGCTTCTGGGCGAGCTGCAAAGAATCAACCCCCGCTATTCCGCTCGGCACCCCTTCGATCGTGCCTTTTAAGGGCGCCAAGCGCCTTCCCGACCTTTCTCTTTAGGGACGAGTCTGTTATAATTCCGTCCTCTCAAAACTACCATGCGCAAGAAAACGTTTTCCTTAGAACCCCCGGAACGGTTAAAAAAGCTTCCGCCGTACCTCTTTGTGGAGGTCGATCGGCGCAAAAGAGAACTCCGTGCCAAGGGCAAAGACGTCATTGATCTGGGTGTGGGAGATCCGGATTTGCCGACTCCGGATTTCATTATCGAGGCCCTTTACCAAGCTGCGCGCGATCCGAAGAACCACCGTTATGCGCTTGATGCCGGATTGCCAGAACTGCGCGAGACCTTTGCCGAGTGGTTTGAAGGACGCTTTGGCGTTAAGCTCGATCCTTATGAAGAAATTTTACCGCTCCTCGGAAGTAAGGAAGGGATTGCCCATTTACCGCTTGCGGTTTTGAATCCCGGGGAAGTAGCCCTCGTTCCGGACCCCTGTTATCCGGTTTATAAATCCGCCACGCATTTTGCCGGTGCCGTTCCTTATCTTATGCCGCTTTTGGAATCCAAGAATTTCCTTCCCGATTATGATTCCATCGATTCGGGAGTTTTGGAAAAAAGCCGGCTTCTTTTTCTGAATTATCCCAATAACCCCACGGCGGCTTGCGCCCCGCGTGAATTTTTTGAGCGCTCAGTGGCGTTTGCCCGTGAGCACGGCATCCTGATCGCCCAGGACGCGGCCTATTCCGAAATGACTTATGACGAATATGTAGCGCCCAGCATCCTCGAGATTGAAGGAGCCAAAGAGGTGGCTATCGAATTTCATTCTTTATCTAAGAGTTACAACATGACGGGTTGGAGAGTCGGTTTTGCGGTCGGCAACCGTGAAGCCATAAAACTCCTGGCCAAGGTCAAAACCAATATTGATTCGGGGATTTTTCAAGCGGTCCAACTGGCCGGCAAAGCGGCCTTGGAAAAGGGGAAAAGTGTTTTAAAAGATTCGCTCGGGATCTATCAAAAAAGACGCGATCTTTTTGTGTCGGGTTTACGCCGTCTCGGATGGAAGGTTGAGCCTCCCAAAGCGACATTTTATGTTTGGATTCCTGTGCCGCCCGGTTCCACTTCTCAAGAACTTGGACTCAAACTCTTGGAAGAAGCCCACATTGTGATGACGCCCGGAAACGGTTTTGGCCCGAATGGAGAAGGCTATATCCGCGCCTCTCTTACGATCGGTGAAGCGCGTCTTCTGGAGGCGCTGAAGCGAATTGAAAAAATCCACTCCTCTTGAGCGGGTTTATCTGGGCGTCGGGTCAAATTTAGGCAATCGGGAAATTTTTTTGGAACGCGCCCAAGGGCTTCTCAAAAAATTGCCGGAAGTTCGTTTTGTTCGCAGTTCCTCCGTGATTGAAACCCAGCCGGTGGGCGGTCCTCCGCAGGGAAAATTTTTGAATACGGTTTGGGAAATCGAAACTTCTTTTTCTCCCGAAGAATTGAAGGCTCATTTGCAAACCATTGAAACGGAACTCGGGCGCAAGCGGACCATCCGCAATGCGCCGCGCGAAATCGATCTCGATATTCTCTTTTATGGAGACCGGATCGTAAAAGAGAAGGGCCTCGAGATTCCGCACCCGCGTTTGCATGAACGATTCTTCGTATTAAATCCTCTTTCTGAAATCGCGCCGCAAAAAATTCACCCCCAGCGGAGAAAAACCGTCAAAGAGCTTCTCGAGAAATTATGAAAATAATCCGCAGCCCGCGCCAATTTCAACGCGAAATGGGAAAATTACGAGCGCGCGGCCGTAAAATCGGTTTTGTGCCCACCATGGGTGCGCTTCATGAAGGCCACCTTTCGCTTGTACGGAAAGCCCGCCGGGAAAATCCAGTTGTCGTCGTCAGTATTTTTGTAAATCCGCTTCAATTTGGTCCCAAGGAAGATTTGCGTCGTTACCCCCGGACGCTCGGGCAAGATCGCAAGATGCTGCAAAAAGCAAAAGTGGATTATCTTTTCATGCCGAATATTTCGGCGCTTTACCCCCCGGGCTACCAGACTTTTGTGGAAGTTCCACAGCTCGCCGGCGGACTTTGCGGGAAATTCCGGCCCGGCCATTTCCGGGGAGTGGCGACCGTCGTGACGAAACTTTTCAATTTGGTGCGACCTCACCGGGCTTATTTTGGGTTGAAAGATTACCAACAGGCGCAGATCATTAAGCGTCTCGCGCGTGATCTGGATTTTGATTTGAAAGTAAGACTGCTTCCTTTGATCCGCGATAAAAAGGGAATGGCCATGAGTTCCCGCAATGCCTACCTTTCACCGAAAGAAAAAGCGCGGGCACTGGCGATTTCGTGCGCTCTTGCTTGGGCCAAATCTGAAATTCGGAAGGGAAACCAGAATCTCAAAACCCTTCTTTCAGGAGTTCGCGGGCGTCTACGGCCCAACTTAAGCCGTCTAGATTATGTAGAATTTGTGGAACCTGAGTCACTACAACCAGTTAAATCTATAAAAGGTCGGGTGGTTTTGGCGGTGGCGGGCTGGGTGGGCAAGACAAGATTAATCGATAATGTTATAATCTAACCCTATGTATCGCCAGATCTTAAAAGCAAAAATCCATCGCGCCACGGTCACCGATGCCCGTGTCGATTATGAAGGCAGCATCACAATCGATGAGGAATTGATGAAGGCGGCGGGTATTGCGCCTTGGGAAAAAGTCCTGATTGCCAATTTGAATAACGGCTCCCGGATTGAAAGTTATGCCATTCCCGGAGAGGCCGGATCCGGCGTCGTTTGTATGAACGGTGGGGCAGCGAAATATGCCGAAAAGGGGGATCTGGTCATTATCATGACGTTTGCGGTGCTGACGGATGAAGAAATCGAGCGCCACCACCCGAAAGTTATTTACGTCGACAAACAAAACCGCATCCTTTCCTTAAAACCTAGCTCCGACCGCTCTTGATTTAGAGGCGAATCCATTTCGCCTCCGCTCTACCAAAAAATGAAAACACTCAAAGTTGGGATTATTGGTCTTGGTGCCATCGGCTCCCGCCTCGTCGAAATTCTCACCCAAGAATTTCGCAAAGAAGCACGCGTTGAATTTCTCTGCGACCGCAATCAAGAACGTGCCTCTGAAATCCGGGGAAAATGGGCGCCTCATGCCAAAATTTTGTCTTGGTCTTCTTTGGTCGAAAAGTCTGATCTCATTGTCGAAGCGGCCTCGCAGGAAGCAGCTCTACCGGTTGCTCGAAAAGCACTTCAAAAAAATAAGCAAGTCTTGATTTTGAGCGTCGGCGGTTTGATGGTTTTGAATGGCTTGATTCCAATTTTGAATAAAACGAAAGGAAAACTTTGGATTCCTTCCGGAGCTTTGGCGGGAATCGACGGCTTGTTGGCGGCAAACGAGGGGACGATCCGTCAGGTGACATTAACCACCCGCAAGCCCCTAGCCGGACTCGAAGGCGCTCCCTATCTTACTCAGAAAAAAATTCAGCTCTCCGAAATCAAAGAGCCAACGCTCATTTTTGAAGGCGATGCGTTGACCGCTATCCGGGCTTTTCCTAAAAACGTCAACGTAGCCGCAACGCTGGCCCTGGCCGGTATCGGCCCTAAAAAAACTCGTGTCCGGATTTTCACTTCACCCACTTATCGACGCAATCAGCATGAGGTAGAAATTGAAGGGGATTTCGGCCGCATTCGCACAGAAGTCGAAAACGTTCCATCCTCCGTGAACCCGCGCACGAGCGAGTTGGCAGTCTTGTCGGCATTAGCCACTCTCAAAAAGATTTTTGGCCGTGTCTCAATCGGAACCTAGTCTCGCAATTCGGATCCGTGGCGCCCGGGAGCACAATCTCAAAAATCTGAGTCTTGAGATTCCGAGAAACCGGCTGACGGTTATTACCGGCCTTTCCGGTTCGGGAAAATCCTCCCTCGCTTTCGACACGCTCTATGCCGAAGGCCAGCGCCGTTATTTGGAAAGTCTCTCTTCCTATGCCCGCCAGTTTCTCGAAAGGTTAAAAAAACCCGAGGTCGATCAAATCACGGGACTCTCACCAGCCATTGCCATCGAGCAGCGTTCAGTCACTCACAATCCGCGCTCTACCGTGGCAACCGTCACGGAAATTTTTGATTATCTGCGCCTCCTCTTTGCTAAAGCGGGAGAGATTTTTTGTTACCGCTGCGGCCAGGCGTTGGTCGGCGGAAAACCGAGCGAAATTATGGGCGAAATTTTAAATCAGTTTGACAGCGAAGCGGTGCAAATTCTGGCGCCTCTCGTTCGTGGAAGAAAAGGGGAATACCAAAAGATTTTTCAAGGGATCCTAAAAAAAGGCTACAGTCGCGCCCGCATCGACGGCAAGCTGGTCGAGATCCGGCAGGATTTGAAGCTTAAAAAAACAAAGCGCCACGACATCGATATTTTGATCGATTCCTTGGTCATTCGCAGCTCTCAATCGAAGCGCCTCGGCGAATCCCTCAAATTAGCTTTTGAACTGGGTGGGGGGCAGGGAATCATTTCTCCGGTGAAAGATCCCAGGCAGGAAAAACTTTTTTCAACCAAGCGGACCTGTTTGCGCTGTGGAATCAGCACGCCGGAACTTATGCCAAATCTTTTTTCCTTTAATAGTCCCTATGGGGCCTGCCCGCGTTGTCGCGGGATGGGCCGACTTTCAAAACTCTTGGCGCATGGGGTGATTCAAGATGATTCCAAGCCCATTTTCCGGGGGGCCTTAAACAAAGAAATATTTTTTTCGTTCAATAAATATTTCATCGAAGAGCTTGTTTCGGAGTTGAAGGAAAAATATAAATTTGACCTGCGGATGCCTTTTCGGGATTGGCCGGAGCCCGCCCGCGAAGCCTTTTTCTGGGGCGATCAGGAGGTAAGCGGACTCATTGAGGAATTAGAGGACTTATTTCACAACAGCTCCTCTGAAGAGATCAAACGCAAAGTCGGCAAATTTCTGCGGGATGATATTTGCTCCGAATGCCGGGGAGGGCGGATCCGCAAAGAAAGTCTGGGCGTGAAGATTGCCGGCCGCAATATCGTGGAATGGGCCCAGCTTTCGATCCGCGAAGCCGCGCCGCTTTTTGATAATATTTCCTTTCCCCCCAACCGGAAAAAAATTACCGACCCCATTTTGCGTGAAATCCGGGAACGGCTTCATTTTTTAGAAAATGTGGGACTGGGATACCTCACACTCGACCGCACGGTAGCAACTTTGGCGGGGGGGGAACTGCAGCGAATCCGCCTGGCGGCGCAAATCGGCGTGGGCTTGACGGGCGTTCTCTATATTTTGGATGAACCCTCCATCGGGCTTCATCCCCGTGATAACGGAAAGCTGCTCGATACATTACAAAAACTCCGCGATCTGAAAAACACCGTGATCGTGGTGGAGCATGACGAAGAAACAATCCGCCGTGCCGATCATCTGGTGGATTTGGGCCCCGGTGCCGGAACCGGCGGAGGAGAACTGGTAGGCGAAGGAACGGTGTCGGAAGTTTGTAAAGCTCCACGATCCTTGACGGGAAAATATTTAACGGGAGAGATTAAAATTCCTCTTCCGGCGAAGCGTAAACCGTGGGAAAACACTCCTTCGATTGAAATCCGAGGCTGCGCCGAACATAACCTGAAAAATATCGACGTAAAAATTCCACTCGGTCTTTTCGTTTGTGTAACGGGTGTCTCAGGATCGGGAAAAAGCACGCTCATTCATGACATCCTTTACCGAGAACTCCATAACCGGCTCTGGAAAACCAATTACCGGGTCGGCCGTTTTGATTCGATCCGGGGCGTTGAAAAAATCGACCGAGTGATTGAAATTGATCAGGCCCCCATCGGACGGACCCCCCGATCCAACCCTGCGACTTACACCGACCTTTTTGGACTCATCCGGAAATTATTCAGCCAAACCCAGGAGGCGCGTCTCCGGCGTTACACGCATTCCCGCTTTAGCTTCAATTTAAAAGGCGGGCGGTGCGAGACCTGCCGCGGCGAAGGTTATCAAAAACTTCAGATGAGTTTTCTGCCCGATCTTTACGTGCTTTGCGAGGACTGCCGCGGGAAGCGATACAATGAACAAACCCTGGAGATAAAATACAAAGGCAAAACCATCGACGAAGTCCTCAATCTTTCGGTGACGGAGGCGGTGGGATTTTTTTCCGAAATTTCGATGCTTCGGGAGAAGTTGGAGCTTCTCAATAAAATCGGGCTCGGTTATTTAAAATTGGGCCAACCTTCGACCACTCTTTCCGGCGGCGAGGCCCAAAGAATCAAACTGGCAAGCGAACTTGGCAAACGCTCTTCCGGGCGGACGCTTTATCTTTTGGATGAACCGACCACCGGTCTTCATTTTGCCGATATTCAAAATCTTCTGACAGCCCTCTTTGAACTTCGCGATGCGGGAAATACGGTTTTGGTGATTGAGCACAATCTGGAAATCGTCAAGATGGCAGACTTTGTCATCGATTTGGGGCCGGAGGGAGGAGAGGCCGGAGGCCATATCATTGCCCAAGGGACGCCTGAAGAGGTGGCGCGGGAGAAGCGTTCTCATACGGGAGCCTATCTCAAGAGTTATCTCAACGGAAAAAAATAACTTTCGGGCTTGGTTGCAAGGGGGGTGGGAATCTGTTAAGATTTCTCGCGAAAAAGGAGGTATCGTGATCACAGAAATCGGGATTGCCGCAGGAGACATTTGGCATTATCTGGATGAACGGGGATCCGGCACGCTGGATGACCTCGTCCGTCACATCAAGAAAGATCGCGAACTCCTTTTGATGAGCCTCGGGTGGCTTGCCCGTGAAGGCCACGTGAATTTGGGCGACAAGCAAAGCGGCTATCGCGCTTCTTTGACGAAACGTTAATCGGGCTCGCATGCCGAGCTCCTACCTCGTTGTTCTAACGACTCTTCCCAACCAGTCCGAAGCCCGCAAAATTTCCAAGCTTCTCCTCAAGAAAAAATTTGCCGCATGCGTCAATTTGATCGGGCCTATGGAATCTTCCTTTTGGTGGCAGGGAAAAATCGACAGAGCTCGTGAATTTCTTCTTTTGATTAAGACCCGCCGCGCTCATTTCAACCGCCTGCGTAAATTTTTGGAAAAGAATCATCCCTATGAAGTGCCGGAGATTGTGGCATTTCGGATTGCCGAAGGCAATGCTTCTTATTTAAATTGGATTAAAAAATCGACTTAGATTTTGGAGGGAGAAACCGCAATAAAGGCTTTGGTGGTTTTAGCCTTCGGATTGATAAGGCGATGGGGGAGTGAGGCATCAAAATAAAGTGTTTCACCCGACTTCAACGAATGAGTTTCTTTCTCTATCGTAACGTCCAGCTCGCCTTCTAATACCCAAACAAACTTTTCAACTCCTCGCTCATTTTGTTCCGTGGCCGTCCGAGAATTTCCGGCAAGCGTTGCCAGAAGCGGCGTGATTTTTTTCTTGGTGACTTCTTGCGTCAAAAGTTCGATCTGACAACCGCGAGCCTGATGAACGACTTTTCGCGTGGTTTCTTTTTTCGTGTGAGCCACTTCTTCATAACGACGATCAAGTGGCGCATAAAGTTCCGCCAAACCGAGCCCGAGGGCCTCGGCAATTTTTCCGTGGCTTTCGACGGTCCCCAACATCCTTCCGGTTTCGATGCGCGAGAGCGTGGCTTGGGCAATGCCGGTTTGTTTGGAGAGATCAACCAACGTTACTTTTTTTGCCTTACGGACATTTCGAATGCGGTTACCCACTTTGAGCATGGCCGTATTATAGAAGACCTATGGGGAAAGGCAATGAAAGATAGGCAAATTTACTATATTAATTATTATAAATAAATAATTGACAAAAAGTTAAACTCATGCTACCCTTCCGTTCCATGAAAGGGGGTGGCAACAATGAAACAGCAACATCGATGGATGAATGCCTTTCTGACCGTCGCTCTCCTATGTGGGGCCGTCATTATGCCCTTGGAGAGGCTGCAGGCTGCGCCGGTTTCTGAAAAGGCCGCGCCGCAGGCTTTGGTGAATGTCAACAAAGCCGACGTGGAAGAACTCGACACCATTCGGGGTATCGGGCCGCTCTTGGCTCAGCGGATTGTGGATTTCCGCCAGGCCAATGGCCGCTTTGAACACCTCGAAGATTTGGTTAAAGTTCCTGGGATTGGTCAAGCGAAGTTCGAAAAGATCAAGGCCCAGATCACGCTTTAGCCTTTCACGAGGAGAAGAGACTGAGGTTTTTGTTCGGAAGGAAGCACGGATTCGCGCGGATCCGTGCGCCTTTCGGGCCTTAACTTGACGGGGGTGGGGCGAGTTGATAGAATTCCTTCACAATCGCCCCAAAAAGATGCCTAAACCCCTGAAATTTCAAGAGTTAATACAGCGTCTAAATGATTACTGGGCAAGCTTCGGCTGCCTGGTGGTCCAGCCCTATGATCTTGAGGTGGGAGCCGGGACATTTTCTCCTCATACTTTCTTAAGAGCTCTGGGCCCCGAGCCTTGGAATGCGGCTTACGTGGAACCCTGCCGACGGCCGACCGATGGCCGGTACGGCGAAAACCCCCATCGTCTTCAACAGTATTATCAATATCAAGTCATCTTAAAACCTGCGCCCGCTAATTCTCAGGAGCTTTACCTTAAAAGTTTAGAAGCCTGCGGGATTCGTCCCTTGAGCCATGACCTGCGTTTTGTAGAAGATGACTGGGAGTCGCCGACACTCGGGGCGTGGGGCCTGGGTTGGGAAGTGTGGCTCGACAGTCTCGAGATTACCCAATTCACTTATTTTCAGCAGTGCGGCGGGATTGATCTGGATCCGATTTCCTGTGAAATCACTTACGGTCTTGAGCGGATCGCCATGTTTCTTCAGGGAAAAGATTCGGTCTTTGATATCGAATGGAATGATGACGTCACTTACGGTGATGTCCACCTGCAGGGAGAGAAGGAATTTTCCCGTTTTAATTTTGAGCTTGCCCCCATCGAACAATATCAACGCAATTTCACCGAATCCTGCAGTGAGGGGCACCGGCTTTTAAAAGAAGGTCTTGTTTTGCCCGCTTACGATCAGTGTTTAAAAGCTTCCCATCAATTTAATATCCTCGATGCCCGGGGCGCAATCAGCGTGAACCAAAGGCCGCGCATCATCGGCGATGTCCGTGCCCTTGCGCGCGCCTGCGCCGAAGGTTATCTGGAAAGTCGCAAGCGTCAGGGCTTTCCCTTGTCGAAATAAAATGGCCTCACCTCTCTCAGCCTTGATCGAAATCGGAGTAGAAGAACTTCCCGTGGGCGTGCTCGATATTTTTTATGCCCACGCCGCGGAAAATACCCGCAAGATTTTTTCCAAACAACGACTGGACTTTAAAGCAGTGCAGATCGATGCGACTCCTCGGAGACTCAGCTTCTTCATCGAAGATCTCGCCTCCAAACAAAAAGAAGATCGGAACGTGATTTTGGGACCTTCTCACGACAAAGCTTATGACGATGCCGGCAAATCAACGGCCGCCCTCGAAGGATTTTTAAAAGGACACCATGCCGCAATAGGGGACATCCAAATCAAAGAGACGCCGCGCGGACGTTACATCGCGCTGGAAAAAATCCAGAAGGGAGAAACGACCACTAAGCTTTTGCCGCGGCTTGTTCCGGAAATTCTTGCGTCGTTTCCTTTTCCCAAAATGATGCGTTGGGAAAAAACAGGGTTTAGATTTCCGCGGCCGATCCGCTGGGCCGTTGTCCTTTATGGAAAAAGCGTCCTTTCATTTTCTCTGGCGGGGGTTAAGACCGGCCGAGTCACTTACGGGCACCGTTTTCTCGCGCCACGCTCCCTATCGATTCCGAAAGCGGATTGGAAAGATTACCGCAAAAGACTCCGCTCGGCGCATGTGATTTTGGATGGGGAAGAGCGAAAAGCCGTGATCCAAAAAGGTCTTCAGAAGAAATTTCATCAAAAAGATTTTGACGCCGATCTTGTTCGCGAAACCGCGCACCTCGTGGAAGAGCCTTTTCTCATGCGGGGCAAATTCTCTGGCACTTTTCGTGATTTGCCCGAAGAAGTCCTCACCACCTGCATGAAAAAGTATCAGAAAATTTTTGTCTGTCGCGACGGACAAGGCAAACTCTTGAATTGGTTCATAGCTGTTTTAAACGGGCGGCGTTCCGGCCTTACCCGAATTCAACATGATTATGAAAATGTCTTGGTCTCCCGCCTGCGCGACGCCCAATATTTTTATGATGAAGACACGAAAGAACCGCTTGAGAAAAAAGCTTCGCGGTTACAGGAAATCGTTTTTTTGGGTCGTTTGGGAACCATGGCGGAACGCGTTCATCGTCTTCGGGAGTTAGCTGGAAAGTTTGCATCGCTTCTAAGAGGAGTGGATTTTCAAGAGAAATTCAAGCAAGCGGCCGAGCGGGCCGCCTTTCTTTCAAAGGTTGATCTTACAACTCACATGGTCTATGAGTTCCCCGAGCTTCAAGGAATTATCGGCGCCCGCTATGCATCCGAGTCTGGAGAAAGCGAAGCAGTTGTGGCAATGATAGAAAAACAGTACCAGCCTAAAAGTCTCACAGAAGATTACACTACCATTGATATAAGTAAGCACCCATATGCTTGGCTTTTTGGAATCGTGGATCGAATTGATCTTTTGGTTGGAGCTTTTGGCATTCGTCTAGAACCGACGGGCAGCGAAGATCCCTATGCTCTTAGGCGGGCAGGCGGCGTCCTAGTTAAGTTAGTTCGTGCACTTGGTCTGCATTTTTCCATTCGGAAACTAATTGAGGAAAGTTACGTGACTTATAAGATCAAACCGGATCTTTCTTGCGAGGAAGTCACGGCGAAGCTACTTGATTTTTTAAAGGAACGCGTCGTTTTTGAGTTACGGGTAAAGCCCGGCACTAAAGCTTATGAGATTCTCCAAGGAGTGATGAAATCTTCTTTTGATAATTTGGCAGATGTTTTTGAACGTCACAAAATCCTTTTGGGACTTTCTACGGAACAACCAGAGGCTTTTTTGCGGACAAGCAAGGTAGTAGAACGGACTGGCAATATTCTCAAGGGAGTGAAGGAGTCACTCACTTCAGTTAATCGGGATCTCTTGAAAGAAGAAATTGAAAAGAAGCTTTACGATCTGGTTCAGGAAGAAAAAAACTTCTTTCGACAATCTTTGGAAAGTAGAAATTATGCGGCCGTGACAAAGCGTTACGGTGAGAAGTTTTTTGATAACCTTAATGATTTTTTTGATCAGGTTATGGTGAATGTAGAAGATTCTCAAATTAGACGAAATCGTCAAGCTTTAATGCGTGACATCAACACCCTTTATACGACAGGAGTGGCAGATTTGTCTCTCCTGACCCAGGTAAAGGAATAATTCGAAAGGAGCTATTGAGATGGGTAGTTCAACAACAATGAAGAAAAAAACAAAAACCGCAGGAAAGACTAAAAAACAAAAATTCGTTTACTTTTTCGGTAAAGGCACCGCGGAAGGAAATGCCAAGATGAAGGATCTCTTGGGAGGAAAAGGTGCCAACCTGGCAGAAATGAATCTCATTGGTATTCCGGTGCCGGCGGGGTTTACCATTTCCACGCAGGCGTGCGCCCTTTTCTATGAAAATGACCAAAAATGGCCGCAGGGGCTGGAGGAAGAAATCCAGCAGAACCTCGCGAAACTGGAAGACGCGATGGGGCTTCGTTTTGGCGACCGGAACAATCCGCTTCTCGTTTCCGTCCGTAGCGGCGCCGCCGTTTCCATGCCCGGCATGATGGACACGGTTTTGAATTTGGGCCTCAATTCTGAAGTGGTACAAGGTCTCATTGTCAAAATGGAAAATGAACGTTTTGCCTGGGACGCTTACCGGCGTTTCATTCAAATGTTCGGCAACGTGGTGATGGGTGTCAATCCTTCCATCTTTGAACACATTCTTGAGAAGAAGAAAAAACAACTTCATGTGGAACAGGACACCGAGCTCCAGGCGAATGACCTGAAGGACGTCGTCCGCCAGTACAAGACCGCCTATCAGCAAGAGACGGGCGAGGAGTTTCCTCAAGACCCGCAGGAGCAGCTCCGAAAGGCCATCAACGCGGTCTTCAAATCCTGGAACAATTCCCGCGCCATCAAATACCGGGAACTCAACGATATCCGCGGTCTTCTCGGCACCGCGGTTAACGTTCAGGCCATGGTGTTTGGCAATATGGGAGAGACTTCCGGGACGGGCGTTTGTTTCACGCGCGATCCGTCCACCGGTGAAAATAAATTCTACGGCGAATATCTCGTCAACGCCCAAGGTGAAGACGTGGTAGCCGGAATTCGCACACCCGAGCCTTTGGATCAACTCAAAGTCAAGATGCCCGAAATTTATAAGCAGCTCGTGAAGCTCCGCGAGAAACTCGAGCATCATTATCGGGACATGCAGGACATCGAATTCACGATTCAGGAAGGAAGGCTTTTCCTGCTTCAAACTCGTAACGGAAAACGCACCGCGCAAGCCGCAGTGAGAATTGCCGTGGAGTCGGTCCGCGAAAAATTAATCAGCATCGATGAAGCAATTCTCCGGATCGAAGCCAAACAGTTGGATCAGTTGCTGCATCTGACTTTTGACCCCCGCGAGAAAAAAGAAGAGATTGCCCGTGGCCTTCCGGCATCGCCGGGAGCAGCGACGGGCCGCGTGGTCTTTAATGCCGATGATGCGGAAACCCAGGCCAAGAAAGGGGAGGCCGTCATTTTGGTGCGAATCGAAACCTCTCCCGAAGACATCGGAGGCATGCACGCCGCTCAGGGAATCCTCACCGCGCGCGGAGGAATGACCAGTCACGCAGCGGTGGTAGCCCGCGGTATGGGAAAATGTTGCGTGGCGGGCTGCGGAGAAATTCAAATCGATTATGCGGCAAAAGAATTTAAGGTTAAAGGCCAGACCCTCCATGAAGGGGATTTCATCTCTTTGGACGGAAGTCTCGGCGCTGTTTATAAAGGAAAGGTCAAAACCATTGAGCCGGAACTAAGCAGCGACTTCTCAAAATTGATGCGCTGGGCCGATGAGATGCGAAAACTTCGTGTCCGCGCCAATGCCGATACGCCGACCGATGCTTCGGTGGCGCGTAAATTCGGCGCAGAGGGAATCGGTCTGTGTCGGACTGAACACATGTTCTTCGAAGGCGACCGGATCATCGCAGTCCGCGAAATGATTTTGGCGGACGATCATGAAGGACGAGCCATCGCCCTCGCAAAGCTTCTGCCGATGCAACGCGGAGATTTTGAGGCCATCTTTGAGGCGATGGACGGACTTCCCGTTACCGTGCGTCTCTTGGACCCGCCGCTTCACGAATTCTTGCCTCACGATGCCCCCGCACAAAAGGAAATGGCGGACGTGATGAAAGTTTCGCTTGAGAAAGTGAAAGCGAAAGTTTCAAGTCTGCATGAATTTAATCCGATGTTGGGACATCGGGGCTGCCGGCTCGGTATCAGTTATCCCGAGATTTACGACATGCAGGTGAAGGCCATTCTTCAGGCCGCCTGCCGGGTAAAAAAACGGGGGATCAAAGTCACTCCCGAGATCATGATTCCGCTTGTGGGAATTTATCGCGAGTTCGTGGTTTTAAAGGAAAGGATGCAGAAAGTGGCTGAGGAAGTTTTTGCCGAAGAGGGAGGCCCGCTCAGTTATATGATCGGGACCATGATCGAAATTCCGCGCGCGGCGCTGATTGCTGATCAGATTGCAGAACAAGCCCAATTCTTTTCCTTTGGGACCAATGACCTCACTCAGATGACGTTTGGATATTCGCGTGATGATGCCGCGATGTTCCTCAATGATTATCTGAAGCAGGTCATTTTGGACCGCGATCCTTTCCAAAGCCTTGACGAGGAAGGAGTGGGCCAGCTGATTCAGATGGCTACGGAAAAAGGCCGTTCAGTCCGCAAAGATCTTAAAGTCGGGATCTGCGGAGAACATGGCGGGGATCCCAGTTCGGTGAAATTCTGCCACCGGACAGGAATGAACTATGTTAGCTGTTCTCCTTACCGCGTGCCGATTGCCCGACTGGCAGCGGCCCAAGCGGCGGTCATCGAAAAGCGGAAAAAATTTGATCGCAAGGGGGAATAGTCGCTCACTTTTGATGGGAGGCATGTGAGGCGCAAGAAAAAGCCGGCCAAGAAAAAAGCCGCGGCCGGGTCTCGCCGCAAAAAAAAGTCGAGGGTTTTGCCTCGATCGCGCAAGGTCGCTTCTCCGGAGCCTGTTCCGGAAAAAAAATCACTGCCCCCGCTTCCTAGAAAAAGGGAAGAGGACATCGAAGGGGTCTTCGAGGAAACAGAGCGCACTCTCGACCGAACCCCCATGAAGATTTACCTCAAACAGATCGAGCATATTCCTCTCCTCACACCGCAAGAAGAAATTTCCCTCGGAGAAAAAGTCCAGTCACAAGGCAAAAGCGCGCCGGAGGCGAGGCATCAAATGATCCGCTCCAACTTGCGGCTTGTGATTTCCATCGCCAAGCGTTACGCCAATATGGGACTTGCCTTTTCGGATTTGGTGGAAGAGGGGAATATCGGTCTCATGCGGGCGGTCGAAAAATTCAATCCGGCCCGCGGCTACCGGTTTTCCACTTATGCTTCGTGGTGGATCAAACAGGCCATTATGCGCGCTCTTTCCAATCAGGGAAAAACCATTCGGATTCCGGTCTATGTCTACGACATGATTTCGAAATGGCGGAAAGTCAGAGACGGCCTTACGCAAAAACTCGGGCGCATTCCTACGCGCAAAGAAATTGCCACCGTGATGGAGTTGCCGGTCCAAAAGATCAAGGAAATCGAAAATATTGTCGGCAGGCCCGGCTCCTTGAACGCGCCGGTCAGCCTCGATAGCAGCGCCGAGCTCATCGATCTCATCGAAGATGATAAGGCCCATTCACCCGAGAAAAAAATAGGGGAAACGTTGCGCGATGAACGGCTGCAACAAATTTTGAATGCCTTGGATGAAAGGGAGCGGAAAATCCTGGTGCTGCGTTTTGGATTGGGAGGCGAGGAGCAGCACACCCTGGAAGAAGTAGCCCAGCAATTCGGCATCACCCGCGAGCGGATCCGTCAAATCGAAGTCTCCGCTCTTCAAAAAGTTCGCCAACGGTTTCAAACCGAAAGCGAAAAATTGGAGGATTATCTTTCCGAATGAAAATTACATCACAGGCCGATTTAAAAAAATTGATTCGCGATGTGCCGGATTTCCCGAAAAAAGGAATTATCTTCAAAGACATCACCCCGATTTTAAAAGATGCCGGCGCCCTTCAATTTGCTATTGATGAGATGGCCGATCTTTTGGGCCCGACCCAGCCGGATCAAATTGTGGGCATTGAATCGCGCGGTTTTATCTTTAGTCCGATTCTTGCCTACAAATTAAAAGCCGGATTTGTCCCAGTCCGAAAGCGCGGCAAGCTTCCGCACGCCACCATTCGAACCGCTTATTCTCTTGAATACGGGGAAGCGGAACTCGAAATTCATCAGGACGCCATCCTTAAAGGAATGAAGGTGGCGATCGTGGATGATCTTTTGGCTACCGGCGGAACGGCTCAGGCGGCGATCCGGCTCGTGGAAAAACTTGGGGGAGAAGTGATCGCGGTGGGATTTTTGGTGGAGCTGAAATTTTTAAAAGGTCGCGAAAAGCTCTCCGGTCACAACGTCTTCTCACTCATTCAATATTAATCTGCGCCCGGGCCGATTCGAACGGCCGACCTAGGGCTTAGGAGTCCCTCGCTCTATCCGCCTGAGCTACGGGCGCAATAACGGTGATATTTTTAACCCTGCCATAATACAGTCACGGCCGGTGAATGTCTTCTAGCTAACCTACACATCGCCGCACCTTTGCTTTGTAAGGTGCAGGCGCAAGGGGCCAATTCTAATCTAGCCTCTAGACCCATTCAAGCTTAACCCCTGTCCGGCCGATTTCTTTATATAAGGAAAATACCCCATGAAAAAGCTTATTTCGATTTTAATTCTGACCTTATTCATTTTTCCCACCTCACTTTTTGCCGTCGGCTCTTCCGGATTTGAAAACGCTTCTTATTCCGCCAAGACACTTGCCCAAAGCAATGCGGTCGTTGCGCGGCCTCAAGACGGCTCAACGGTTTTATTTAACCCGGCCGGTCTTACGGAACTTCCTGGAATTCAAACCAATTTGGGTCTTCAGAATTTGGATTTACGAGTCTTTCACACGAACAAATTGACCGGTGACTTTAATCAGAATAACGCCAAATTGCTTCTCATTCCGTCTTTTTATCTCTCGGCAAACCCCGGTAAGTTAATGGATGACCGTTTTGCTTTTGGTGTCGGGGTGAATTCACCTTTTGGACTTTCTTCCAGTTTTCCCTCCATCGGAATGGGCCGCTATACGGGTTGGAAAAATTATTTGAAAATGATTGCCACCACTATGGCGGGTGCCGTGAAGGTCAATGACAAATTGAGTATTGGTGCCGGCGCCACAAATTATTGGGCTTATAAATACGGACAGTATCTGAATTATCCCAATGCTAATATCCTGGGTGCTCCCGGAACTCCGGATGGACGGGCCTGGCTTAACACGGATGGCTACGGTTGGGGATGGAACTTCGGTATTCTTTTTAAACCCAAACCCAAGCATCGGGTAGGTTTTTCTTTCCGGAGCAAATCAGATGTCGACGTCCACGGACAAGTGAAAATTGACGATCTGGTGGCCGGTTTGGCGCAGGGTTATGATACGGCTCCTCATTTTGTGTCCGGTGCGCACTCCCAGCTCCACCTTCCCCAAAACTTCACGTTAGGTTATGCCTATGAACCTTCCGAAAAGTGGGCTGTCGAATTTGACTTTGGATTGACGGGATGGAGCATTTTCAAGGACCAGGATTATGAATTTGATCGAAATAACGCTACCTTGCGCGGTCTTGGCACCATTCCCCGCGATTATGAGGATACCTTCAGTTTTAACATGGGCGGGCACCGGCGCATCAATAACAAAACTGATTTGCAGGCAGGTTTTTTCTTTTATCAAGCGGCGGCGCCCAAAAAACACTTCGATAACTTTTTACCGGATACACACCGTTATGGATGGACGATCGGAACCAGTTATAATGTAACGGATCGGCTAAGGATTGATTTTTGCTACCTTTTTATGCTTTGGGCGAGACGCGATATTTCGAATCCCCAGATTCCTGCAAAAGGTGGTGAAAATATTGACGGCCGATACACGAGCATCTTGCACGGTGCTTTCATTTCCCTCAACTATCAGTTTGACTTTCCCTTTGAAAAACAAGACAGAGAATCTTCTTCCGCAGGGATCAACACTGCGGGCAAACCCAGCGTCTAAGTCCTCGGCTTTCCTGTAGAAAACCCGCCTCCAATCCTTTAGAATAGTCTGTTCGGTGGAGAACTCTCATTTGGTCCAAGCGCAAAAGGCCTTGCTTCGTAAAGAGTTATGCCAAAAATTAGAGGCTCTCAAACCGGCTGAGCGCACCCGGCGGAGCGGCGAAGTCCTAAAACAGCTCCTCAACCACCCGAAATTTTTAAGCGCCCGTTCTCTTTTATCTTATATCGCGCTTCCCTCAGAGGTTGAAACGCGGCCTTTTATGGAAGAGGCCGGCCGGCGCGGAAAAAAAGTTTTCGTTCCTTGTATTGATCCGAAACAAAAAATAGTGGCCATGATTGAGATAAAAAATTTCAAAGAACTCAAGCCCGGTACTTACGGAGTCTTGGAACCGGTATTCGATTCCAAAAAAATGGGAAAGCCCGAGGAGTTGGATTTAGCGGTGATTCCGGGAATGGGCTTTGCCCGGGACGGTGAACGCCTCGGGAGAGGATTGGGTTATTTTGACCGGTTTCTCGCCCAGACAACAAAGGCCTATAAAATTGGTTTGGCCTTTGAGTGCCAAATGATTGAGAAAATTCCTCATGAAAATAATGATATAAAAATGGATGAAATTTTAATCGGATAAATATGAACCCACTTAAAGTGTTAACTCTGGGAGATACGGTCGGCGAACCCGGCCGCCGTGCAATCAAAGAAATCGTTCCGCGTCTTATTCAAGATGAGGAAATCGATTTTGTTATTGCCAACGGAGAAAATTTGGCTGCCGGTTCCGGAATTACGGAATCAACCGTCATGGAACTTTTCTCAAGCGGTGTCAACGTCGTAACTTCAGGCGATCATATCTTCCGGAAAAAAGAAGGGGAGGCGCTTCTTGAGAATTCGAAACGCATCCTGAAACCCGCAAATTATCCGGCCGGGACACCGGGCATTGGGGCAACGGTCGTGGAAGCGAAAAACGGTACAAAAATCGGTGTCCTCAATTTGATCGGCCGCGTGTTTTTGAAAACCGTAAACTGTCCTTTTGAAACCGCCGAGCGGGAAGTGAAAAAATTGCGGGCGCAAACGAATATTATTTTCGTCGATTTTCATGCCGAAGCCACTTCTGAAAAAGTGGCGTTGGGATGGTTTTTGGACGGCCAGGTGACCGGCATTTTCGGGACGCATACTCACATTCAAACCGCCGATGAAACGATTCTTCCCAAAGGAACTGGCTTTATTACGGAACTCGGAATGTGCGGGCCTTACCGGTCCGTCATCGGAAGAGAAATCGACCAAGTCTTAAAAATGTTTTTGACTCAGATGCCCTCACGTCTGGATGTGGCAAGAGAAGATGCCCGCATTTCTGGCGCAATTTTTGAAGTCAATCCCGAAACCGGAAAAACAATTTCAATCCGCCGCGTTCATGAAAAGGTCGGGAATCCGCTAAAAACTTCTATCAGATGAAAACGGTACGGACCGAGACTCTTCCTGTAACCGAAATTATAACTGCTGAAGGCCCCAAAGTTTTTACCGTCCGCGAGCTGACCCGCCAGATCAAAAATCTGGTGGAATCGGCCTTCCCGGCGGTATGGGTGGAAGGTGAAATTTCAGGTTTCAAGCATCATCACTCGGGCCATATGTATTTCAATTTGAAAGATGGCGAAGCCGTACTCAAGACAGCCTTCTTTGCCCGCGCCAACCGTAATGTCAAATTTGAGTTAAAAGACGGACTGCAAGTCATCTGCTTCGGCAAAATTTCTCTCTACGAACCCCGCGGCGATTATCAACTCTATGTGGAACGAGTGGAACCCAAGGGGCTCGGGGCCCTGCAGCTAGCCTTCAATCAACTCAAAGAGAAGTTGGCGAAAGAAGGACTTTTTGACCCGGCCCGCAAAAGAGCGATCCCGCGTTTTCCAAAAGTTGTGGGGGTTGTGACGAGCCCAACAGGCGCCGCAATCCGTGACATTTTGCACATTGTGAATCGCCGGTTTCGCGGGACGGGCGTCCTTCTCAATCCCGTGAAAGTCCAAGGGGACGGAGCGGCCGAGGAAATTGCGCGGGCCATTGCCGAAATGAATCAATTGGATGATATCGATGTCCTGATCGTAGGCCGCGGAGGAGGGAGCCTTGAAGATTTATGGGCCTTTAATGAAGAAATTGTAGCCCGGGCGATTTTTAAATCGCGCATCCCGATTATTTCCGCGGTCGGTCACGAAATCGATTGGACGATCTGCGATTGGGTGGCGGACCTTCGGGCTCCCACGCCCTCGGCCGCAGCGGAGATTGTGGTACAAAATTGCGAAGATCTAATCATCCGTTTGCGGGATTTCAACACCCGCCTTCGGAATGTCACGCGCGGAATTTTTTCGGAAAAAAAAGAAGCGCTTGGAGTACTTCAGGAAAGTTATGCTTTTCGCCAGCCGCTCAATATCGTCAATCAGTATGCGCAGCGTCTTGATGAACTTTTAAGACAGCTTCAAAACTATCTGAAGAATCTCGTGCGGGAAAAAGATCAGACTTTCCGCAATTGGGTGGGGCGGCTTGAAGCGCTGAGTCCTTTGGCCATTTTGGGACGCGGTTACAGTCTCACTTTTGATGGCAAAGGAGAATTGGTTAAAGATGCGCGCAAATTAAAAGCGGGAGAAACGATAAAAACTCGTTTGAACCGCGGAATCATTCATTCGAAAGTAGAAAAAATTGAAAAAGACGAGGAGTCTAAAAAATGAGCGAAGAATTAAAATTCGAGAAATGCATGGAGCGGCTTGAGAAAATCGTTGAGGAGCTTGAAGCAGGAAATATCCCGCTGGATGAAGCCTTGAAGAAATACGAGGAAGGCGTGAAACTTTCACGCGCTTGCAGCGAAAAATTAACCCAGGCTGAGAAAAAAATTCAGGTGTTGACCAAATCACTGGATGGAAGTCTCAAGCGGGAAGATTTCGAATTTGAAGAAAAAAATTGAAAGCGCGCTCCGGCGATACCTGCCGAGCGAAGCCTCTTATCCTAAAGAAATTCACGAAGCGATGCACTATGCCGTCCTAAACGGCGGTAAGCGTTTTCGCCCAACCCTTGTCCTTGCCGCCTGTGAAGCGGTCGGAGGGAATCCCGAACGCGCCCTTCTTCCGGCCTGCGCCGTCGAATTGATTCACAGCTATTCGCTGGTTCATGACGATTTGCCGGCCCTGGATAACGATGAGATGAGACGCGGCATGCCCACCTGCCACCGGAAATTCGGCGAAGCCCTTGCGATTTTGACGGGCGATGCGCTTTTGACGCGCGCCTTTCAACTTTTAAGCCAATTCAAACCGGCCGATAAAGCAGCGCGATTGATTCAGGAATTATCCGAAGCCGCCGGCACGAAGGGGATGATCGGAGGGCAAGTGGACGATATTTTGCTAAAAACTCCGGATCTTTCACGCGTCGAATCCATCAGTCGCAATAAAACCGGCCGCCTCATTCAGGCCAGTGCGGTGATGGGAGCCATCGTCGGCACCCCATCGAAACGTAACCTCAAGCATATCCAGCGGTTTGGCGAGGCGCTCGGCCTTGCCTTCCAGGTCGTCGATGATATAATGGATGGCGACGGTTACCTCCGATTAATCAGTGCTGGAGAAGCCCGGCAAAAACTCGAAAGCTTAATCAACCAGGCCAAGCGGGAAGTTGAGCCGTTCGGTGCCAAAAACGGGCACCTTCTCGAATTGGCCGATTTTCTTTTAACCGCAGCTCAAAATCATGTACCAGTGGGTCTCAAAAATTAATTCGCCGAAGGACCTGAAGCGGGTCCCGCGCGAAAAACTTCCGGAAGTTGCAAGGGAATATCGCCAACTTCTCCTGGAAAGTGTGGCCAAAACCGGCGGCCATCTGGGTGCAAGTCTGGGAGCCCTCGAACTGAATATTGCCCTTCATTATGTCTTTGATTCTCCCACCGATAAAATTTGCTGGGACGTCGGTCACCAGGCTTACATCCATAAGATGATTACGGGGCGGCGCGACCGGATGGGGACATTGCGCCAATTTGGCGGGTTGAGCGGTTTTCCTTCACCGTTTGAAAGTCCCCACGATCCTTTTATTGTGGCTCATGCCGGCACTGCAATTTCCCAAGCGCTTGGACTTGCGGTGGCGCGTGACCGGACAGGCGGTACGGAAAAAGTTGTCGCGGTAGTGGGAGACGGTTCCCTCACTTCGGGTTTGGCTTATGAAGCCTTGAACAACGCCGGAAATCTTTGCCCGGAAATGTTGGTTGTCTTAAATGACAACGAATGGTCCATTTCCAAAAACGTGGGAGCGATTTCCAAATATTTGAATAAAGTCATCACCAATCCACTTTACAACCGCATTCGAATGGAAGTTGAGAATCGATTGGAGCGTTTTCCGCGCCTTCGCCGGTTTGCGACGGCGGGTTTGGAAAGCATGAAACATATTTTGGTCCCCGGAATTCTTTTTGAAGAGCTCGGTTTCCGTTACTTCGGGCCGGTGGACGGTCACGATATCCTCGGCTTGGTAGAGATGCTTTCTAAACTGAAAAAAATGAAGGAACTTTGCCTTTTGCACATCGTGACACAAAAAGGTAAAGGTGTGGAATGGGCGGATAGAGATGCCGAGCGGCTTCACGGAGTCACTCCTTTTAATGTGACAACCGGAGCGAAGATCAAAAGCCCGCAGGAAGAGGAGCGGGCAAAGCTCGAAGGAATTTCTTATACGAAGGCTTTTGTTAAATCGCTCATTTGCCTCGCCAAAGAAGATCCGAAAATCGTGGCCATCACAGCGGCGATGCCTTCCGGTACAGGGCTCAATGATTTTCAGAAAGAATTTCCGGATCGGTTTTACGATGTGGGAATCGCTGAGCAGCATGCCATTACCTTTGCGGGAGGATTGGCGAAGGGAGGACTCAAACCCATTTGCGCGATTTATTCGACCTTTCTTCAGCGTTCACAGGACCAATTAATCCACGATATCGCGCTCCAACGCCTTCCTTTAGTCGTTGCGATGGACCGGGCGGGACTGGTCGGCGCAGATGGGGCGACCCACAACGGAGTTTTTGATATCAGTTATCTGGGCCACATTCCGGGAGCCGCCATTGCGGCACCGCGTGACGAAGCGGAAATGTATCAAATGTTAAAGCTGGGTTTTGATTATCCCGGCCTTTTTGCGATTCGTTTTCCTCGCGGGAATGTTCCCAAGTTTTATGAGCAGTTTCCCGTCACGGCTTTCGGAGTTGGCGAAGGAGAAGTGCTGCGCGAAGGATCCGACGTTGCGTTCCTTACTTTGGGAAGCATGGTCGAGACCGCTTGCCATACGGCGGAAATTTTGGCTCAAGAAGGAATGGAAGCACGCGTCGTGAATCTGCGCTTTGCCCAGCCTTTGGATGAAAAACTTCTTCTCGAGACGGCGCGAAAGACAAAATTTATTTACACCTTAGAAGAACACAATCTGACCGGCGGATTCGGTTCTAAGATCCTCGAATTTTTTGAACGGCAGGGGATGGCTCAGGAAGTTCTGGTTCAGCGCTTTGCGCTTCCCAACGAATTTATCGAACACGGTTCCCGGGAATTTCTCCTCGACCGTTTCGGGCTTTCGCCGGAAAAAATTGCGTCTCAAATTTTGCGCCGTCACAAAGCGCTCCTGGGCGGAGAAGCGGTTTCGGAGGTTAGTTCGTGATGATCGAAAGTCCTGTAATGCAGAAAATCGGGATTGTCGTCAATCCTAAAAAGCCCGATGCCGAAAAATGGCGGGGCGAGCTCCGCACTTGGCTTGAAAAACGCGGTATCGCCGTTAAGGATACAACCGTTTCTTCCATTGAAGAGATCTTAAAAGATTCCACGCTTCTCATCTGCTTGGGCGGCGACGGGACGATTCTTCGTGTGGCTAATCAAATGCGGGAGCGTTCGATTCCGGTGTTGGCCGTCAATATCGGAAGTCTTGGCTTTCTGACGGACGTGAAGACGGATGAAATGTTTGATGAGCTCCAAACTTATTTTCTGGAAAAAAGCCAGATTGAAGAGCGCCTGATGCTGAGTTGTTCGGTGAAGAGTGAAAAAAATCGGACAGAAAGACGTTTCCAAGCGCTCAATGATATTGTGGTATCACGGGAAGGGTTGACGCGCCTGCTCCGGATCCGGGTGGATGTCGGGGGACAAACGCTGACGAGCTTCCCAGGGGATGGAGTCATTATTGCCACGCCCACGGGTTCTACGGCCTATTCCCTTTCTGCGGGGGGAGCGATCGTTCATCCGGGGTTGGATGCCCTTATCATTACTCCCATTTGTCCCCACGCACTGGCGCTAAGGTCGCTCGTGGTTCGGGCCGATGAAAGAATCACCGTGAAAGTGCAGGCGGACCGGCAAGGCGAGCGTGCGCTCGTCACCGCCGACGGTCAGGAAAATCAGGAAGTGGATGAGACCACTTCCATTGAGATCACGCGTTCCTCGGTGCCGTTTCGACTCGTGAAAAGCTCGAGGCGGGATTTTCTCGAAACGTTACGCGAAAACTTTAAGTTCCCCATTTAATTCGGAGGAAAGAGATGGCAAAGATTCTTATCATCGACGATGAAAAGGGAGTTTGCGAAGAATTTTCGGAAATCCTTCGGGATGAAAAACACGAGGTGGACACTGCCTTGAACGCCTTGGATGGACTGGAAAAAATAAAAACACAAAAATACGATTTGATCTTCCTAGACGTCCTCATGCCGAAGATGGAAGGGCGGGAAGCGCTGGATCAAATAAAAAAGATTTCCCAAACGCCCGTGGTCATTATGTCCGGCTACCTTCCGTCCCACAAGGAGCAGGAGATTATCAAGACGGGCGCGCTTGCCTGCCTGAAGAAACCGCTCGACTTGTCGCAGGTTTTTGGACTGATCGATAAAGCTGCGGAGATGAGAAAGGGTGAATGAGCCTGAGTCAGAAAAAAGAATTAGACGAGTACTGGGAATGGATCCAGAAGTATCGTGCCCGCCAGATCGGCGAGATCAAGATGCAGAAAATCCGTCTGCAGTTGGGCACTTATGCCCAGCGCCAAGACGGCGTCCAGATGCAGCGGATCAAATTTCCCGGGGGGACGATGTCCTCCGATCAGCTCGTGAAATTGGCCGACGTGGCAGACCGCTACGCGAGCGGCTTTATTCATTTCACGACGCGCGAAGATGCCCAGCTTTATTACATCAAGTTGGAAGAATGTCCCGATATGATGCGGGACTTGGCCTCCGCGGGGATTACGACGCGCGAAGCCTGCGGCAACACCGTCCGTAATATCACCGCCTGCTACCGCTCTGGAGTTTCAGCCACCGAACCTTTTGATGCAGCGCCTTATTCCCATGCCTTGTTTCAGTTCCTCTTAAGGAACAAATTCAATCAGGTCATGGGCCGCAAATTTAAAATTGCTTTTGAGAGCTGCCGGGAAGACCACGCCGGGATGCGTTTCCATGACATGGGATTTAAAGCCGCAGTAAAAAAAGAGGGGAACACCGTGCGCCGCGGCTTCCGCACTTATTTGGGCGGCGGTCTTGGTGGAACCCCCATGATGGGGATGCTTTATTCGGAATTCCTTCCCGAAGAAGAACTCATGCATTTGGCAGTCGCCACCGTGCGTCTCTTTGATCGTTACGGCGAGCGGAAAAACCGGATGGCAGCCCGCATGAAGTTTCTTGTCAAAAAATTGGGCTGGGAGAAATTCAAAACAGAGCTCGATAAGGAACGAAAACAGGTCCAATTGCCCGCCTCGGTAAACGACTATTTGAAGGAAGTTCGCAAACCTTCCGCGGCGCCGACTTTTCCTGCCAACCTCCCGAAAAATCCGGAAGGTGTCGCGGAAAAATCTGAGTATGAAGCATGGCGCAAAGACTCGACCGTCGATCACCACTTTCCGGGCTATGTCGGAATCAATGTCCGGCTTAAATTAGGCGACCTCCTGACCGATCCGGCCCGAAAGCTGGCCGCTATCGCAAAAACTTTTTCTCATTCCGAATTGCGGATTACGATCGAACAAAATCTTTTTCTGCCGTGGGTCCCTGAGAAGGCCTTGCCCGCACTCTATCGGGCACTTTCTGAAATCGGTTTGGCGGATGCGGGAGCAGAGACGATGGAGGATACGACCACTTGCCCCGGTGCGGATACTTGCCGGCTGGGGATCACCTCCGCCAAAGGATTGGGTGCAACCATTTCCGAGAAAATGGGTAATGGACTGGGACGTTTCAAAGAGCTTACGCGCAATCTGCGGGTAAAAATTTCCGGCTGCCCGAACGGCTGCGCCCAACACGGGATTGCAAATATCGGTTTTCAAGGAGCCGCGCTTTCAAAAGACGGGCGAACGGTTCCGGCCCATGAAGTTTTTGTGGGAGGCGGGACGGCGCTTGATGAAACAAGTTTCGGAGAAAGAATCGGAAAATTCCCCGCGCGTAACTGCCCCGAGGTTGTCGAAAAATTGGTTGAACTTTACTCCCACGAAAAGAAGGGGAGTGAAAGTTTCAATGCCTGCATGACCCGTGTCGGTAAAGATAAAATCAGAGAAATGCTCGCATCTTTAGCCGAAGTGCCATCTTTTGACAAAGACCCCGAGTTTTATAAGGATTGGGGTCACGAAAATGAAAAATTTGCCATCCGTACCGGAATTAAGGGTGAGTGCGCCGGCGCTCCGGTCCAAGAAAAAGTTCCGATGATGGAGAGCGCAAAAGAGCACCTGAACCAAGCTGAGGCTTTTTTGATGCACAAGGAATTTGCTAATGCCCAAATCGAAGCTTACGAAGCAATGGCCTATGCGGCTCGTGTTCCCCTTTATGCGGTTTTGATCGACCCTTTCACTTCCGAGCAGGCGCTTTGGGAATTTGAAAATGTTTTTGCCCGCTCGGGCCGCGTCGGGGCGGAATGGATCCACTTTGCCGAAAAGGCGGAAGCGGAGAAAACCGCAGCCCCCAGCGAAGCCCGCGCCCAAGCCTTGATCGCTCTTGCCAAAAAACTCATCGCCGAGTGTGAACGTCTAAAGTCTGATTGATGGTCACAGTCCGCTTTGCGCCTTCGCCCACAGGCTACCTTCACGTGGGCGGTGCCCGCACGGCACTCTTCAATTTCCTCTTTGCTCAAAATCAAAAAGGGAAATTCCTGCTTCGGATTGAAGACACGGACCGCGAGCGTTCAAAACCTGAATTCGAAAAAGAAATCCTCGATTCCCTGAATTGGCTGGGCCTTCATTGGCAGGGAAGTCCCATCCGTCAGAGTGAACGGATCAGCGTCTATCTGAAAGAAGCCGAAGCGCTCATTAAGAAGAATCTGGCCTATGAAGAAATTAAAGAGGGGAAGCGGGCAATTGTCTTCCGCATGCCGAAGCGCGAAGTGATTTTAAAAGACGGTTTGCGAGGGGAAGTCCGTTTCAATACGGAAGTTTTTGAAGACGTGGTTCTTATCAAATCGGACGGATTTCCTACCTATCATTGGGCGTGCGTCGTGGATGATCACGAGATGGGAATCACACATGTGATCCGCGGTGAGGATCACCTTACGAACGCTCCCAAACAAATGCTGCTCTTGGAAGCGCTCGGATGGAAGGCGCCGGAATATGTGCATCTTCCTTTAATTCTGGGTTCCGACGGCACACCTCTTTCTAAACGCCACGGCTCGGTTGCTGTTACGAATTACCAAAAAGAGGGCTTTCTTCCCGAAGGACTTGTGAATTATTTGGCACTTCTCGGCTGGGGACCCGAAGGAAATCAGGAATTTTTTTCCCTCTCCGAACTCATCCAAAAATTTTCCCTCAAGCGGCTCATTCGCTCAAGCGCTCGGTTTGATTTAGAAAAACTGCGCCATGTGAATGCCCAGCATTTGCGGACTTTGCCGGAGAAAGAATATTTGAAAAGAGTCGAGACTTACTATGGGAAAGAAATGGGCCAGGCGGCACTCCTTTTCCGCAGCCGCATCCAAACCTTGAAAGATTTGGGGGAGGAGGCCTCTTATTTTTTTCACGACGTTGAAACTTATGATTTGGAAGTCATGAACCGCGCACTTGCGACATCCGGCCTGCGCGAAAAACTCGTTTCTTTGACAAAAAAGCTTGAGGCTTTACCCAACTTTGAAGACGTCGTAAAATTAGAAAGTCTTCTGCGGGAATGCGCCACGGAGGAGAAAGTGGAGGCCAAGGCCTTGATTCATCCGCTGCGGCTTGCGCTTACGGGAAAGGGTGTGAGCCCGGGAATTTTTGAACTCCTGAAAGCCCTGGGCAAAGAGACGTGCCTTAAACGTTTTGACCGGTTGGTTGAAAAATTATAAAGGAAAAGAAATTGGCTGATTGTCTTTTCTGCCGAGTTGTTAAAAAAGAAATTCCCTCGAAGACGGCTTATGAGGATGAAACGGTTTTTGCCTTTCACGATATCAACCCGCAGGCTCCGACCCATATTTTGGTCGTTCCCAAAAAACACATCGGGGGAGTGGCTGAACTGGACAAAGGGGATGAAAATCTGGCCGGCCGGTTGATCCTTCAAGCCAAACAAATTGCGGACTCTCTGAAATTAAAAAGCTACCGCCTTGTTTTTAATGAAGGCGCGGAAGCGGGACAATCGGTTTCCCACATTCACCTTCATCTTCTTTCAGGCCGGCGGATGACCTGGCCACCGGGATAGGGAGGAACCATGCTTACAAGATTAGGAGGATTGCCGGCCCATCCGGTGTACGTTCATTTCCCCGTGGTTCTTTTTACTTTAAGCGGGTTTTTTCTCTTCCTTCATTTAATAGACGGAAAGTCCCATCGGATCAGCGGCCTTTTTAAAAAAATTGGAATCGGTTCTTTTGATTTTGAATCCCTTTCCTTCTTTTCAATTTTAATGGGTTTTGGGATGGGGATCTTGTCCGTGGCTTCGGGACTGGCCTTGGTGGAAGGCTGGCGGCATGTACCGGTCCCGCACGGCTTCTTGGGATTGGCTACGATGGTTTGTTATTTTGTCACCTTGTCCATTCGCTGGATTTTTGGCCCTTCTCTTTACAGTCGACCGCTCAAATACCTTTATTACGGCCTGAATCTTGTGGGAGTCCTTCTTATTTTACTGACGGGTTTTGAAGGCGGCGAGCTTCATTATCGTCCTGGATAACCACCCCCTACCCATCGGCTTCGAGTTTGAGTATACTGGCGGCCATTTCGTTGCGGGTTGGGGCAATGGTAGCACGCCTGACTCTGGATCAGGTAATCGTGGTTCGA
>OBEQ010079319.1_pt1 | contig 49448 bp, 52 predicted proteins | sample 1670901 | NCBI WGS metagenome assembly OBEQ01 (sample SAMEA104232315, study PRJEB22302) | groundwater metagenome | biome: forest; feature: aquifer; material: groundwater | place: USA | collected 2011-08-07 | depth 5.4 m
TCTCTCTCTGGTCCGCTCGGAATTCTTTTGAAGACGATCTCCTGATTATGGATGCGGACGTTCTCAGCCCGCCGCCGGCCTTCAGCCGGTTGGTCGGCTCGATTCATCCCAATTGTTTGCTTGTGGATGGAACCTGTGCAGATACGGGCGAGGAGCAGATGGTGCTGGGTCAGGGGGATCGAGTTCTGCAAATCACCAAACGGCCCTCAAGCGAGTTGAAGGCGGCCCTGACCACCTTCGGAGAGTCCATTGGGTTCTTGAAGCTTTCTCAAGGAGCGGCTGCCATTCTGCGCCGGCTGCTGGAGGAAAAGATCCAGGCAGGGGTGGTGAGTATCGAACATGAGCAGGTCTATCCGGATTTGTTTGGGCAGGTTGTTGTCGGCTATGAGCGAATGGACGGTTTGCCCTGGATGGAAATTGATACCCCGGAAGACTTGGAACGGGCTGAGAAAGAGATCCTTCCGGCATGGGGCGGTTCGATCTCCTTCAACCGGGCGATCTCCCATCGGTTTCTCTCCGTCATTCTCCGGCTTCCTCTGACTCCTAATCAGTGGACTTCTCTGAGTTTTGTGACCGGGCTGGCATCCGTCTTTTTTATTGCGCAAGGAGATTATCCTTCCGGGCTCATCGGGGCGGGGCTCTTTCAGCTATTCTACTTGATGGATAATTGGGATGGAGAAGTTGCCAGGCACCGGGGGTTAAGTTCCCGATGGGGCGGGTGGTTTGATGTGACTGTGGATGGAGTTGTTCAGACCCTTCTTCCTTTGGGATGTGCCGTCGGTCTTGACCGTTTTGGGACGTCAGAATGGGCGATGTTGTTGGGATGGATTGCCGCTGCGGGGATTTTTCTGGATTCGTTTGTGACCAGCTGGGCCAAGGCGAGAGGATTCGGTCCCGGCATCTACGGGGATCCTTCCCGGAATAAAGAAGGGTCTTCCCGCTGGAGCATCATCCGCTGGATTCAAAAGAATTCAACCAATGAAAATTTCTCTTTGCTGGTTGGAATTGCACTGCTGTTAGACTGGCGCCTGCCATTTCTTATTGCGATGGCGGTCGGATCGCAGCTTTTCTGGGTCCGATTCTTGTGGCGGGAACGGCGCCGGCTTTACAGCTTCGCCCAAGCCCGGCGGTAATCCTCGAAGGTATCCACCTCGATCCACCCTTTATACGTCTCGACCGCCCTGACCGGGTGTCCTCGATCAATCAGTTCTTGAAACAGATCGTTCAAGGAGGCTTGTGAGAAGCTGGGGGCTTCATGGAACGGTTTGTCGGCGGAACATGAGGCGCCGGCCTTAAAAACCTCCTTCAGCCAGGCCAATCCTTTGCCCGAGAGGTAAGCCAGCCCGATGAATTCCCCATTGACCGAGCCCTTGTCAAGCCGCTGGCCGATTTTTGAAATGGAGGTCGGATCCTCAGAAGCCAGGAAACGATGGCTGGCGACCGGATGTTCGCTGGTGATCACCAGATCGGCTCCTTCCGGGGAGCGCTTCTCCGTTCGATAGAGATCATACCAGGCCCGGTCAATCACCAGATTAATCTCTCCTCGAGAAACCAGCAGGCGCTCCAACACCGTTTTGTCAAACAAGATATCTCCATAAAGGACCAGCAGGCCTCCTTTGACGGCCGGCAGGGCAGAAAGAAGGGAAGCGGCGATTCCCGTGGACTGGTAATGGGGGTTCTCAAAGAACCGAACGTTCGGGACATTGATCGCCTCGGCGCGGTAGCCTCGAACAACCGCGATGTCATTGATTCCGGCGGATCGCAGGATATGGAGTTGGCGCTCCAAGATGGTCTTGCCCTTGATGTCCAGCATCGCCTTCGGTCGGTCTTCGGTGAGGGGAAGAAGTTCCTTTTCAAAACCAGCCGCTAGAATGACCGCCGTGACCGGCTCCTGGGATGCAGGTAAGAAGGCCTCTTCCTGCGCCTGAAGTTCATTGACACCCACCAGATCGTAGATATCCTGGAGGCTGGCGATGTTTCCATCCAAAACTTCCGCTCGTCCTTCCTGCCTCAGGATGCCGAGCTGCGTTTTCATGGCGGCCACTGCGGCCCGAAGGGCGTGGTTGGCGAAGATAATCACTTTAAACCCTGCCTGAGACAACTCTTCAACGCTTGCCGCCGGGAACATGGTGGGCACCACCACCAGGGGGATGGATCCCTTCCAGTTCTTTGCAAACTCAAGGACTTCCTGGGACGATTTTGCCTTGGAGTGGATCAACAGGGCGTCGGCGCCCGCCTCCATGTAGGCGTTGGCCCGTGTGCGGGCTTCCTCAAGCCCAAGCCCGGAAATGAGCGCCTCGGTTCGGGCGATGACGACAAAATCGGGGGTGGTCGCGGCGGATTTCGCCGCCCGAATCCGGCCGGCCATCTCCTCCGTGGAAACAAGATCATGGCGGCCGGGATAAAGGGAACAGCGCTTGGGGAAGGTGGCATCTTCCAAGGAAATCCCTGCAATGCCGGCCCCGGAGAATTCCGCGGCGGTCCGCATGACGTTGATGGCGTTGCCGTAGCCGTTGTCGCAGTCGGCGATGACCGGGATTTTGACCGCCAGATTGATGTTTTTGGAGGATTCCAAAACCTCCGTCATGGTCAGAACGTTGGCGTCCGGCATGGACTTCTGAGCGGCGGAAAGGCCGAAGCTGGAAACCCACACGCCGTCAAACCCGCTTGTTTCTACCAGCTTGGCGCTCAGGGCATCATGCGCCCCGGCCAGGACGATCGGTTTGGATTGTTGGAGTAACGAACGAAATCGGCCTGCTTTCACCAGAAGTGGATCCTCCAATGAGCGCTCATTATACGTCATTGAATCTTTATTGCCAACCCTTTATAATTAGAAGACATGCAAGAAAACAGCGCGGTACAGATATTTCGGCGCGGGTTTGGGTTGAAAGACCAGGTCGAAGGCCAACTGGATCAGGATTATCGGAGTCGGTTGGTGGAGGAAATCCGTGCCCAGAACAACGCCCTCATGGTCGGCGACCTCACCCTTCGGCTGGCCAAGGAATTCGGCTTCTGTTACGGGGTCGAACGGGCGGTGGACTATGCCTATGAGACCCGCAAGCGTTTTCCGGAGCGCTCCATCTATCTCACGACGGAGCTGATCCACAACCCGCGGGTGAACAATTGTCTTCGGGAAATGGGCATCGGTTTCTTGAATGGTCCTGGCTCGCAGGACAAATCCATTGAGGCCTTGACCTCGCAGGATGTGGTGATCATTGCCGCTTTCGGGACCCGTGTCGAGGAGATGGAGATCTTAAGAGCCAAGGGATGCGTTCTGGTGGATGCCACGTGCGGGTCGGTCATTCAGGTATGGAAACGGGTGGAGCAGTATGCCCGAGAGGGCTTCACCGCCATCGTCCATGGAAACTACCTGCATGAAGAGACCCGCGCCACCGTCTCGCGGGCCACCCAATTCCTCAATGGGAAATATCTGGTGGTGTGGGACAAGGGGGAGGCCGACCAGGTTTGTGATTACATTCGGCAGGGCGGCGATCAAGCCGGCTTCCTGAAACATTTTTCCAAGAAATATTCTCCCGGTTTTGATCCGGACGAAGATTTGGCGCGGGTGGGCGTGGCCAACCAGACCACCATGCTTTCCAGCGAGTCTCTTGAAATCGCCGAGATGTTGAAGAAGGGGATGGAAGAGAGGTACGGGCCGGGGCACCTCTTGGAGCATTTTCGGACCTTCGACACCATCTGCAGCGCCACCCAGGACCGCCAGGATGCCATCATGGAAATGGTGAAACAGCATGTGGATCTGGTGATCATCATCGGGGGGTTCAATTCCAGCAACACCAATCATCTCTGTGAGATTGCGATCAAACATGCACCGGCTTATCACATCGACGAGGCCAACGGTATTCTCTCCGCCCAAGAGATTCGGCACAAACCGGTGGGAGCTTCCGCCCCGGTGGTGACCCGCGGCTGGCTTCCGCCCGGGCCGGTGACTATTGGAATTACAGCGGGAGCTTCCACGCCGAATCGCGTCATCGGGGATGCAATCGGACGCATTCTGGAAGTCAAGGGTTACTCGCTTTCCGTTCGGTCAAGCTGATTTTGATTTGGTAAACCTCGCTCTCTTCCGCCGGGCGGCGGGGTGGGTGGTTCTTCTTTCTTTTCCCTTGGTTTTCTCGCGCTTATGCCGCTCAGACCTTCGTTCATTTTAGCCAGGGGATCCGGGCCAGCTCGCGCTCGAAAGTGGGATTTGGATGACTTGAAGTGGTCTCATGGTGGGAACCGGCTTCATCCCACTGGTACCTTCGGCCGCTCTCCTGGTTCTACGTGGGACAATCCTTACGCGGAATGGAAAACAAGAACCCTTGTTCGATGTGCTGCTTCCGTGGTCCGTCTGGTCTCGCCCGCTGTCTACCCATGCTTTGGTTGAAGGGCGGGAATTCAGATTTCACTGACCCCATCGAGCCGATGTCGTGCTGTTGTGGGTTGGAGGCACGTGGATCTGGTTCACTTGCCGGATGTGGACCAGTTTGAAGGCTCTATTCAGGTGGATTTCTAGCCCTTTTTTGCTTGACAGGTAGACAAAAGTTGCCTAGACTGGTGTCTCTATGAAGAAGGAAGCGCTCACCCAACGGCAAAGGCAGGTGTTGGAACTGATCCGACGTCACCTCGAGCAGGGGGCTCCCCCTACCATTCGAGAACTCAGGGAGGGTTTAAAATTGAACTCACTGCGCGGCGTCACGATTCATTTGGATGCCTTGGTCCGTAAAGGGTACATTCAGCGCAGTCGACAGGCTCGGGGGATCCGACTTCTGGAGAGCAAAAGGTACCGGGCCCCGATTTACGAGCTTCCGACAGAGCCGATTTACATCCCAGTTGTCGGCCGGATTGCGGCCGGCCAGCCGATTCTGGCGGAGCAGAACATCGAGGAGCGGTTGGCAGTGGATCCTCGATGGGTGCCGGGTCCCGGCTGTTTTGCCGTGCGGGTACACGGCGAGAGCATGATCAACGCCGGCATCCACGATGGCGATTATGTGGTGGTTCGCCCGCAGCCGACGGCAGAAAACGGCGAGATCGTGGCGGTCCTGATTGAGGGGGAGGCCACGGTGAAAAAATTCTACCAGGAACGGGGCGGGCGAATTCGCCTGCAGCCGGAGAATCCCGCCATCGAGCCGATTTTTGTGCATCCTCGCGACAAGACGATCCAGATCATGGGCAAGGTGGTCGGTCTCTTCCGAAAATTTTGAAGCTTTTCCTTTGTCTGCTTGACGATCTTGTTCGCCTCGGGATAAACTGCTGTCCTCAAGGAGGTGTTCCATGCCGAAAGCATTCGTCATGATTGATGTTCATCCCGGCGCAGAGGTGGAGACGCAGACCGAGGTCAAGAACATGAGCGGCGTCAAATTCGTCCACCAGGTGACCGGCGCCCACGACATGATCGCCTTTGTGGATGCCGAGCCGTATGAGGAATTGGCGGTGATCGTCTCCAAGATCCGCAAGCTGGAAGGTGTCCGGGCGACCGACACCGAGCTTGTTTTAAAGTAATCGGCAGTGCGTGACCGGGATATTGACGCTGTTATCCGGCGCCTGAAGACCGCTTCCCGCGGGTGGGCCCTGCCGGCGGTGACTCGGGTCGGAGAAGAAACAAAAGATCCTTTTCAGGTTCTTATTTCCTGCCTGCTGTCCCTGCGAACGCAAGATGAAGTCACCGGCAAGGCCTCGGCCCGCCTTTTTGCCCGGGCCCGAACCCCGCAGCAGTTGTTAAGCCTCCCTTTAAGCTCGATCCGGAAATTAATTTACCCGGTTGGTTTCTACCGGACCAAGGCCAAGCGCATCCATCAGATCTGCCAGCATCTCTTGGGCCGTTTTCAAGGCAAGGTTCCCAGCGATTTGGAGGAGCTTCTCACCCTTCCTGGGGTGGGCAGGAAAACGGCGAACCTCGTGATGACGGCAGGGTTCGGGAAACTGGGGATCTGCGTGGATACGCATGTGCATCGGATTTCCAACCGGCTGGATTACGTTCGAACCAAAACCCCCGAGCAGACCGAGACGGCCCTCCGGGGGAAACTCCCTCAGCGGTATTGGATTCAGTACAACGACCTGCTGGTCGCTTTTGGGCAGACCCTCTGCCGACCGACCTCTCCCTGGTGCAGCCGGTGTCCCATTGAAAACTTTTGCGCCAAGCGGGGAGTGACGCGCCAGCGGTAATTTTTAGGGAACGAAGGGGAGCGTTGTGAGCGTTGCTTGCAGGGTGCCCCGCGGGGTTTGCACCTGAAAAGCTCTTTCCTGCAGCCCATAGTTGAGGAATCCAAGCCCGATTCCTCGTTTCAGCGTGGGTGAGAAACAAGCCGAGGTGATTACCCCGACCGCTTTGGATTTAAGGAGAACCGGGCTCCTCAGGGGAGGCAACACCGGGGAATCAAAAGAGAAGCCGGTCAGTTGCCTGGGTGGATGGGCCCGATACTTGATCCGGGCGACAATCTCCTGCCCAATGTAGCAGCCTTTTGTGAAGCTGACCATCTCCTCGATTCCAAGCTCATTCAGGATGACCGTTTCGTCAATTTCCGCGCCGGGCCAGGGAACGCCGGATTCAATGCGCAGGATGTCAAAGGCCTCCGGCCCGGCGACTGCAAGCCCGATGCCCCTTCCTTTTTCAGTGATCTGCTGCAAGACCCCCTCTTTGGTTTCAGGCGCTATCCACAGGTGATAGCCGGGTTGTCGCAACAGATCCCACCGGACGATTCTTAAAAAGCCTGTTTCGGTGGAGCCCGATCTGTGGGTGAGATTTTCTACCGGCAGCGTGACGCCGGGCCAAACGGATTTCAACAGGTCGGCGGATGCCGGACCATGCAGGGGAAGAATCCGGAGGTTTTTCGTGGCATCGGCGATTTCAACGGCTTCTGAGATGAGAAATTGATTCAGGCTTTTTTGGGCTGTGCCCAGGTGGGCCGGGTCCATCTCCAGGATCAGCTCATCGGTATCGGCGAGAACAAGGAAAGAGGCCAGGATCTTTCCATGTCGGTCCAGCAGGCATGCCGGGCGCGCTTGTCCGGCCTGAAGGCCTTTGATATCATGGGTCACCAGATTGTGAAGGAACCTCACCCTGTCCGACCCGCGGAGAATCAGCAGGCCGCGCGGGAATTCCGGGAAAATCCCCGCCGCTTTCTGGACGGCACCGACGGCATGTTCGATTGCAGACATGAAGGGATTATACACCACCTGATGACGGTTATAAGGAATGAGCCAGAGCGGATCGAACGGGTCGGAGAAACGGCATTGAGGATCCGGTGGGCCGATGGGCATGAGAGTTTGTATGCCTGGAATTTTCTGCGTTCCCACTGCCCGTGCGCCGCCTGCCGGGAAGGGCTGCCCATGGCGGTGGATCCCGCCATCAAGCCGTTAGAGATCAAGCCGGTCGGCCGCTACGCCTTAACAATCCGCTGGAGCGACGGCCATGCCACGGGGATCTTCTCCTACGAGACGCTCCGGTCTTTGTGTGCCTGCGAAGCCTGCCAGCCCAAGCAGATGGATGAAGGATGATTCATTCATCGGTTGCGTGGGGCATCTTTGGACTTCTGGTGGCCGGAATGCTGGCCGCTGATCTGGGGATTTTTCACCGGAAACCGCACGCGGACACCTTCCGAGAAGCCGTCGCCTGGAGCGCTGTCTGGATTCTCATGGCCCTCCTGTTCAATCTGGGAGTGGCGGTGGCGTTCGGACATCAGAAGGGGGTGGAATTTCTCACCGCCTATCTCATCGAGAAGTCCCTCAGCGTGGACAACATCTTCGTTTTTGTGGCGATCTTCTCCTATTTCTCCATCAAGCCCTCTTTCCAGCGCGGGGTTCTTTTCTGGGGGATTTTAGGGGCCCTTTTCATGCGGGGGATCTTCATCTGGGCGGGGCTGGCATTGATTGAGCAGTTTCATTGGGTGACCTACCTCATGGGGGTGTTCTTGGTTCTGACCGGTTTTAAGCTGGTGAAGGGGGCGGGGACGGAGGTCGATCCCGAACGCAATCCAGTGATCCGCTTGGTCCGGAGGTTTCTGCCTTTTTCTTCCCGGCACCATGATCACTCCTTCTTTGTCAGAGAGGGGAAGCGTTGGCTGGCGACCCCATTGTTCTTGGTTCTTCTGGTGGTGGAGATGACCGATGTGATTTTCGCGGTCGATTCCGTGCCGGCCGTTCTGGCCGTCTCCCAAGACCCCTTCATCGCCTACACCTCCAATGTCTTCGCGATCTTGGGGCTTCGGGCGCTTTATTTTGTGCTGGCCAGCGTGATTCCCCGGTTTGTCTACCTTCGGTACGGGCTGTGCGCGGTCCTGGTTTTTGTGGGGATAAAGATGCTGGCGGCGGGGACTTGTACGTTTCCTATCGGAATCTCGCTGGCGGTCATCGCATCGCTTTTATCGCTGGCCATCGGGATTTCTCTGATCAAGACCCGCTCGTAGATCAATCTCTTGGGCGAGCGCGGAATCCTTCTTGGTGAGCCCTCCGGCGGAATGGGTCACAAGGGTCAAGGTCACTTTGTTGTAGCGGATCAAGATGTCCGGATGGTGATCCGCTTCTTCGGCCAGCTCAGCCACCCGGTTCACGAAAACCATCGCTTGTGCGAAGTCTTCGAACTTAAAGGTCTTGGAAATTGCCCCAGCCTTCAACTCCCATCCCTGCACGGAGCTTAGAAACTTTTGAACCTCCGGGTCGCTCATTTTTTCACTCATGGTACCCCGCTTTTTTAATACTGCGGCATGCTGGGATCCACGTCATTCGCCCAGGCGTCAATCCCACCCGCCAGCGTTTTGATCTTCTTGAACCCGGCCGTCTTCAAGAGCTCAAGGGCATTCCGGCTTCGGACCCCTTTGTGGCAGTAAAAGACCATTTCATCCGCGGAGTCCAACTCCCCCATCCGGTAGGCGAACTCGCTGGTTGGGATGAGTTTTGCCCCCTCAATGTGGCAGATCTCGTACTCGTGCGGTTCCCGAACATCAATGATCTTGAGGGTTGGTTTCTTGGCCAGCATCTCCTTCAGTTCCTGCGCAGAGATCTCCCACTCGTCCCGGCGCTCTGAAGCGGCCTTCTCTTCTCCATGGCCCAGCCCGCAAAACTCTTCGTAATCAATCAGCTGGGTGATCGTTGGATTCGGCCCGCACAGAGGGCAGGTGGGGTTCTTGCGAAGCTTTAATTCCCGGAACCGCATCTTCAAGGCGTTGAACAAAAGCAGCCGGCCGATCAGAGGTTCGCCGTTGCCAAGAATCAGTTTGATTGTCTCGGTGGCTTGAATGGTTCCGATGATCCCCGGCAAGATTCCCAACACGCCCCCCTCTGCGCACGAAGGCACCAAGCCGGGCGGGGGAGGCTCCGGGTAGAGGCAGCGATAGCATGGACCTCGGGAAGCGTCAAAAACTGAGGCTTGCCCTTCAAACCGAAAAATGGAACCGTACACGTTCGGTTTGCCCAGCAGCACGCAGGCATCGTTGACCAGATAACGGGTGGGAAAGTTGTCCGTTCCATCCACCACGATGTCGTAGCTGGAGAGGATTTTCATGGCGTTATCGGAGGAAAGGCGCGTTTCGTGGGTTTCGATCGTGATGTAGGGGTTAATGGCCTGCATCCGTTCCTTGGCCGCCTGGAGTTTTGGTTTTCCGACATCCTGGGTGGTGTACATGACCTGCCGTTGCAGGTTGGTGAAGTCGACCACGTCGAAATCCACCAGTCCGATCCGGCCTATGCCGGCGGAGGCCAGATAAAGGCCCAAGGGGGATCCAAGACCTCCCGTCCCAATTAAAAGAACGGAAGCGGCTTTCAGTTTTTTCTGGCCCTGCACGCCGACTTCCGGCATGATCAGGTGACGGCTGTACCGCTTCACCTCTTCGTGGGAGAGGGTGGCTTCGGTTTCGGCGCTACTCATTTTCTTTCCAGAATTGTTCATCGAGATAACGCGAGCCTCCATCAGGGAAAATCATGACAATCACACCGTCTTTAATCCGTTTGGCAACCTCCAATCCTGCCTGAAGTGCCGCTCCTGCAGAAATGCCGACTAAGAGGCCTTCTGCCGCCGAAAGCCGCTTGACGTGCTGGTAGGCATCCTCTGTTCGGATTTCCAATTGCAGGTCGGGGAAAGAGGGATTGTAGATGCCTGGCACAATGGAAGTGGCCATGTGCTTGAGTCCCTCCAAGCCATGGAGCGGAGAATCGGGCTGAACGGCGACAATTTGAACAGCAAGATTGATCTCCTTCAACCATCGTCCTGCACCCATCAAGGTACCGCTGGTTCCCATGCCTGCAATAAAGTGGGTGATCGTGCCCTCGGTCTGCTCCCAGATCTCCGGGCCGGTGGTTTCATAATGGGCCTTCCAGTTGGCCGGGTTGTTGTATTGGTCGGCGTAGAAGTAACGCTGCGGTTCTTCGGCGACAAGCCGCCGGGCTTCACGGATGGCGCCATCCGAGGTTTCCAGCGGATCGGTCAGGACCAACTCCGCGCCAAAGGCCTTCAGCGTTTTCAAGATTTCCGGGCTGGCGTTGGCCGGAACGCACAACTTCACCCGATAACCCTTGGCTGCGCCGATCATGGCGTAAGCCACCCCGGTGTTTCCTGAAGTGGCATCCAACAGGGTTTTCTCTGGGGTCAGCAGCCCGTTTCGTTCCGCCGCGGCGATAATATTGAAGGCAGCCCGATCTTTCACCGACCCGCCCGGGTTAAACCACTCCGCCTTCGCCAGCAGGGTGACGTGAGGCGCTTCCCGCCCGATCCTTTTCAAGGGGATCAGAGGGGTATTGCCGATTCGGCTGACGATGTCGCCCACGTCATTGCGAGCGACCGTCTTTTCCATTACCAGATTCCTAATTCCGTCTTTGCCTCTTCCGAGGCCATTGTTTTGGGATCCCAGGGCGGAGACCAGACCAATTCCGGCTGGATCTCCTTAATCCATGGGACCCGTCCCAAGACGCTGTGGATCTGCCCCTTGATGACCGGGCCCAATGGGCACCCGGGGCTTGTCAGACTGTAGATGACCTTGACCGCCTCGCCCTGGATTTGGACGTCGTAGATCAACCCCAAGTCAACGATGTTCATGTTCAGCTCCGGGTCAATCACCCCTTTGAGCGCTTCCCGGACGATTGCTGGTCGATCCTCTGCGCCCGCCTGTGCTGGGGTCGCCTGCGGCTCCTGCGCTGACTGCGCAGCGGAGGTTTGAGTCAGGCTGGGATGCTCTCCTTCTTCTCCTTCAACGTGCATGGCTTTTGTTTCTCCTTTTTGATGTGCGTGAATGCCGTCCAGAAGCGTGTTCCAACTTAAAATGGCGCACTTGATCCGAACCGGATATTTCTTCACACCCTCCAACGATTGGAGGTCCTCTTCCGGCTCCAATCCCTCGGCAGGGGCCGATTCCAGCATCACCGCCTTGAACTTCTTGGCCAGCTCCTCTGCGGCCCGAAGAGATTTCCCCTTGACCGCGTCGGTCATCATGGAAGCGGAGGATTGGCTGATCGAGCAGCCTTTGCCTTGGAAGCGAATCTCCCGGACGGTTTCTCCATCCAGAGCAATCGTGATCTCCAGCTCATCCCCGCAGAAGGGATTGGCCCCTTGGGCGAGAATATCCGCCTGGTCCAAGCGGCCCTGGTTCCTGGGGTCCTTGAAATGCTCAAGGATAATCTCTCGATACAGATCATCGGTGAGCGACAACGGAAAAGACCTCCTTTGCTTTCTGCAGCGCCTTGACCAAAAGGTCCACTTCTTCTTCGGTATTGTACAGATAAAAGCTGGCTCTGGCGGTGGCCGCCACCCCGAGTTTTCGCATCAGGGGTTTGCAGCAATGGTGTCCCGCCCGGATCGCGATCCCCTCGTCATCCAGAATCTGTCCCAGATCGTGAGGGTGAACGCCATGGATGTTGAAGGAGATCGCCGCGCCCCGGATGGCTGGATCCAAAGGCCCGTACAAGGTCAGTCCATCCACCTTTTGCAGAAACCCAAGTGCGTAACGGGTGAGGGCCTCCTCGTGCCGGCGGATCTCGGCCATGCCAATCTTCTCCAGGTAATCAACGGCGGCCCCGAAAGCGATCACGTCGGCGATGTTCGGCGTCCCGGCCTCGAACTTCCAGGGCAGGTCGTTCCAAATGGAGTGATCCAACCAGACGTCCCGAATCATGTCCCCGCCGTATAAAAACGGATCCATCTCCTCGAGGATCGCCTCCTTGGCATAGAGCACGCCCACGCCGGTAGGTCCCAACATCTTATGCGAGGAGAAAACGAGAAAGTCGCAATTCATCTCAAGCACGTTTACCGGGAGGTGGGGAACTCCCTGGGCGCCGTCCACCACCACCGGAATTCCTTTGGCGTGGGCTGCGTGCACGATCGTCTCGATCGGGTTGATCGTCCCGAGCACATTGGACATCCAGGTCACCGCCACCAATTTGGTTTTCCCCTCCAGCAGGCGGGGAAGCTCTTCGAGGGCCAGTCGGCCGTCGCCCGTGACCGGAATGAATTTTAATGTTGCTCCCGTCTGTTGGGCGAGAACCTGCCAGGGGACGAGGTTCGAGTGATGCTCCATTTCAGTCAAAAGGATTTCATCCCCGGCATGCAGGTTCTTTAATCCCCAGGCGTGGCTGACCAGGTTGATCGCCTCGGTGGTGTTTCGGGTAAAGACAACGGTCGCCGGTTTGGGCGCTCCGATGAAGCGGGCAATCCGTTCCCGGGTCCCCTCGTACCGGGCCGTGGCCTCCTCGCTTAAGGAATGGATGCCCCGATGCACATTGGCGTTGTACAGGGTGTAGTACTCCACCAAGGCATCCACCACCACCTTTGGTTTCTGCGAAGTGGCAGCGTTGTCGAGATAAACCAATCTCTTTCCGTGGACGTCCCGCCCCAGAATAGGGAAGTCCTTCCGGATCTTTTTCACATCAAGCATGGAACTCCTTTACACGCTGAACGAATGGCCGCAGCCGCACGACCCCTTCGCGTTGGGATTCGAGATTGTGAAGCCGGCGCCGGTCATGGCATCAATCCAATCCACCTGGCAGTTGTCAAGCATGGGCAGAGATTTCGGATCAACGAACAGCTTCACCCCGTGATCTTCAAAGATAGCGTCTTCGGAGGCCTGATCCTTCTCGAAATCCATGCTGTAGGAGTACCCGGAACAGCCGCCGCCGACAACCTTCAGGCGAAGAGCATAACCGGTTTTCCCTTCCTGTTGCTGCAACGTCTGTACCTTCTGAGCTGCTTTTTCTGTCAACGTAATCACTTCTTCTTCCTCCTTTTATTTACAGTTCAACCAGGATCTCGTTTCCAACCACCTTCACCTGAAAGCCTTTGACCGGAATCACCGCCGGCAGGGTCACCGGCTGGCCGGTCTTTACGTTAAACCGGGCTCCGTGGCGGGGGCACTCCACCAAATCATCCACCAGCTCTCCCTCGCCTAATGGGCCGTTGTCATGGGTGCAGCGATCCTCGATGGCGTGGTAGGCCCCTCCGATCAGATGGGCCAGGGCGAGATGCCGCCCCTTGGCCTCCACCGTCTTGACCCGTCCCTCGGGGATTTCGCCTGTTTGTGCAACCTTCACCCACTCGGCCATCTTCTCACCCGTCCAATCGGCTGGTCACTTCTGCCAGCAGTTGTTCGCTCAGCCCATCCACCGGAATTCGCTTGAATACCTGATCAAAGAATCCTTCGGTGATGAGATGTTCCGCCTCCTTCGGCGGTATCCCCCGGCTCATCAAATAAAAAGCCTGCTCTTCGTCAATCGGCCCGACCGCCACGCCGTGCGTGCACCGGACATCATTGGTTTCGATCTCAAGCATCGGAACGGAGTCGGCTGTGGCCCCCTCGCTTAAGAGGAGATTGCGGTTGGCCTGATAGGCATCGGATTTCTCCGCATGCTTGCGGATTCGGATCAACCCGGTATAGACTGATTCCGACCGGTCTTTCAAGGCGCTTTTGTACAGTAAATCGCTGAAGGTGTGCGGTGCGTTATGATCCTGCAGGGTATGAAAATCCATGTGCCGTTCACCCGTTCCAAGCAGGATGCCGAATAGTTCGGCATGGGCGCCGGTTTCCTGAAGGATCGTTTCCACATTGGCTTTGATAACATGCCCGCCGATTCCAACGTTCAGATTCATAAAGAGGGCATCCCGCCCCACAAGGGCCCGTTGGGAGAACAACTCCTTCACCGATGGACCCCATTTCTGCAGATAGACGGTCCGAAGGGTTGCCCCCTCGTGCAGGATGATCTCCACCATCTCATTGCTGATGATCGAAGCGGCCTCCTGTGAGCGCCGTTCCTGATGGAGGGTGACTTCAGCCCCTTTCCCAACGACGATGAGGGTGTGTGGAAAAATCGGCCTGTTGTCTTGGGTCGCCTCAATCCACGCCTTTAAAGGAACAGTGACTCGGACCCCCTCAGGGATGTAGCAGAAGAGGCCGTTTCCCCAGAGGGCTTCATGCAGGGCAGCAAATTTGGCCAGTCCTTCAGGGGTTCCTGTTTTAAAGAGGTATTGGTCCACCAGGTCTGGGAATTGGTTCAGGGCGGTGTTTAAATCGGTCAGGATAACTCCCATCCGGATCCACTCCGGAGGGACCGGCTCCCAGCCGACACGCACGCCGGGTGAAGCTGGCTGCAGATTGACGGTTTCCAGGTGGAATTGTTCCGGGTCGGTTCTGCGCCACTCCTCATCGGTCTTGACAGGCCATGGCAGGGCCTCGAAGCGCTCCCATCCTTTCCGGCGCAAGGCCTTTAATCGGCTGCCTTTCTCCACCCCTAAAGCATCAAGAGTTTCCGGTTTCATGACCGCTCCTTAGCCGACCGACCCCTCCATTTCCAGTTGAAGCAAACGGTTGAGCTCCACGGCATATTCCAGCGGGAGCTCTTTGGCGAAGGCCTCGAAGAAACCGTTGACGACCATCGTCGTGGCCTCCTGCTCCTTGAGGCCGCGGCTCATCAGATAAAACAGCTGTTCCTCACCCACCTTGCTGACGGTTGCTTCGTGCCCGATCTGAACCTTCTTGGCGTCGATCTCCATCGTCGGATAGGTGTCCGAGCGGGAGAGCTCATCCATTAAGAGCGCATCGCATCGGACTGAGGATTTCACACTCTCCGCATCAGGATAGACTTTCACCAGACCCCGGTAGCTGGTCCGCCCGCCGTCCTTGGAGATGGACTTGGACAGGATGGTGGAGCTGGTCTCCGGCGCGACGTGCACCATCTTGGCCCCGGCATCCTGGTGCTGGCCCTTGCCGGAGAAAGCCACTGAGACCACCTCGCCTCGGGCCTTCCGTCCGACCAGATAAACTGCCGGGTACTTCATCGTCAGCTTGGATCCCAAATTGCCGTCCAGCCACTCCACGATCGCTCCCTCATGGGCGATGGCCCGCTTGGTGACCAGGTTGTAAACGTTCTTCGACCAGTTCTGGATCGTCGTGTACCGGATGTGCGAGTGGGGCAGGGCGATCAGCTCCACCACCGCTGAGTGCAGGGAATCGGAAGCATAGACCGGCGCAGTGCACCCTTCGATGTAATGGACCGAGGATCCCTCATCCGCGATGATCAGCGTCCGCTCGAACTGGCCCATGTTCTGCGCGTTGATCCGGAAGTAGGCCTGCAGCGGGATCTCCACCTTCACCCCTTTGGGCACGTAGATGAAGCTTCCGCCGGACCAGGTTGCGGAGTTGAGCGCCGAGAATTTGTTGTCCCCCGATGGGATGACCGTCCCGAAATATTTTTTCACCAGATCCGGATATTTCTTCAGCCCATCGTCCATTCCGAGGAAGATAACCCCCTGCTTCTCCAGATCTTCGTGGATCGAGTGGTACACCACTTCGCTTTCGTATTGGGCGGTGACACCGGCTAAGAATTTCCGTTCCGCCTCCGGGATGCCGAGTTTATCAAAGGTGTTTTTAATTTCCTCAGGGACGTCCTCCCATTTTTGGCCCTGCTTCTCGGTCGGCTTGAGGTAGTAGTAGATGTCGTCGAAACGAATCTGGGAGAGGATGGACAGGTCCGCCCAGGCCGGCAGTGGCTTGCGTTCGAATGTCTCTAGGGCTCGAAGGCGGAAAGCCCGCATCCACTCCGGCTCGGATTTTCTCCAGGAGATATCCTCTACGACCTGCTTGGTGAGGCCTCTCTCGGCCTTATAGACGTATTTCTCGGCATCGTGGAAGCCGTACTGCTCTTCGTAGTCCTTTCCGACATCCAACGGCTTGTCGCTCATGGGTTCACCATCTCCTTTGCAGTTGTTTTCGCCGTTTCGTACGGCGCATAACCCTTTTGCTCGAGCTCTTGGGCCAGCTCCTTGCCTCCGGAGCGAATGATCTTTCCTTCGATGAAGACATGCACCACATCCGGCTGAATGTAGTTCAGGATCCGCTGGTAATGGGTGATCAGCAAAACGCCCAGGTTCGGTCCACGCAGATGGTTGATTCCTTCCGCCACGGTGCGTAGCGCGTCAATGTCCAGCCCGGAATCGGTCTCATCCAGCAGGGCCAGCTCCGGCTTTAGGAGGGCCATCTGCAGAACCTCATGCCGTTTCTTCTCGCCGCCGGAGAAACCGTCGTTGACGTACCGGGTGGCGAACGATTCATCCACCCCCAGATCCGCCATCGCCGCCCTCAGCTGTTTCCGAAATTCTTTCGCCTGAAACTGATCCCCGAAGCGGGCCTTCATCGCCGTCCGCATGAAATTCGCCACGCTGACGCCGGGAATGGCGGTCGGGTATTGGAAGGCCAGAAAGATGCCGGCCCGGGCCCGCACATCAGTTTTTAACCCGATCAGATCCTCTCCCTTGTACAGAATCTGCCCGCGGGTGACCTTGTATCTCGGATTGCCCATCAAGGTATAGGAAAGGGTGGATTTGCCGGAGCCGTTGGGGCCCATGAGAGCATGCACCTGTCCCTTTTCAACGGTCAAAGAAATCCCTTTGAGGATTTCCTTGTCCTCAATGCTGACATGCAAATCTTTTATCTCCAATAAAGGTGTGCTCATTTTTTATCCTGAATCAGTTTATCGGTTGAAGACCGCGTTTGAATTTGAATGGGATTCATCCGCTGCCCCATCGTCTCCAGGGCATGGGCCTCGGCCCCCATCAGGTCCGACAGAAACGTGTTGTCCAAAAAGTTTTGAATGGCTTGGGTCAATGTCGCCCAGGCCGAGCGGATGCAGCAGTCGTCCATATGAACACAGCTCGTCAGATGCCCGGTAAATCGGTCGCAAATCTGGCTGGTGGAAGGGACAGATCCCAGGGCCCGAACCACTTCCCCCAGGCCGATCTCGCTCGGCTTTCGATCAAGTCGATAACCCCCTTTGGTTCCTCGGACAGAACGGATGAGCCCAACCTTGCCCATCACGCGCAGCAATTTCTCCACATAGGCAGGGGAGAGCCCCTCCAACCGGGCAATCTCCTTGACCGTCAGGCCCTCCTCTGATGAGGAACGGGCAAGCTGCAATAGGCAGCGTAAACCGTACTCTTCCTGTGCACTAATCTTCATGTCGGTTCCATCCTACTGAATACATGACTCTTTTGTCAACTATTTTTGGCCTATCTAGCCATCTATAAATAGTATACCAGGAAGAAGGGTAGATATATTACCTTTTTGTCATATATCCTCCTGCTTGCTTCCAGGAAGAGAATTTGCTACAGTACCGCTGTTTATGGTGAAAAGGCGATGATCCTCAAGGTTGCCAGACTCGGCCACCCGGTTCTGCGCCAGAAGGCGAAGCCGGTTCCCCTTCAGAAGATCTCCTCTCCAGTAATCCAAAATTTTATTCGAAATCTTATTCAAACCATGCAGGAGTATGATGGGGTAGGGATTGCCGCGCCGCAGGTGCATGTCTCTGTTCAGATTGCAGTGATTGGTGTCGATGGCAATCGCCGCTACCCGAAAGCCCCGAAGATTCCTTTGATCGTTCTGATCAACCCGAAAGTCAAACCTCTCTCCAGCCAAAAGGATTTGGATTGGGAAGGGTGCCTTTCAGTAGATGGTTTCAGGGGACTCGTTCCGCGCTGGCATTCTGTAGAGGTGGAGGCGTATAATCCAAAGGGAGAGAAGATTCACTTGAAGGCCATCGGTTTCTTCGCCAGGGTGGTCCAGCATGAGTGGGATCATTTGCGGGGGAGGGTTTATCTGGATAGGATGCGGGATCTCTCGACCTTGACGCATTTAACCGAGTATGCTCGATACTGGGCGGACGACTGACACGCATGGTTAAGCTTGAGAAACAACTTTCTGTTTTTTTGGAGAATCGCCCCGGCGGATTGGCCAAGGTTTGCGGGACTCTCTGTGAAGCCGGGATCAACATCCTGGCAATGTCGGTTCATGACACCGTGGACCATGCGATCATCCGACTGCTTGTGGATCGGCCGGGGAAGGCGCTGTTGATCCTGGAGCAGCTTGGGCTCTACATCTTGGAGTCCGACGTGGTGATTTACGAGCTGGACAACCGCCCCGGCGCTTTGGCCGATGTGGCCAGAAGGATTGCCCGGGCCGACATCAACATCGAGTACGCTTATTGTTCCGCTACGGAACACCAGTCTTCCGGCTGCCTGATTCTTCGAACGGATGAGCCTGAACGCACCCTCGAGCTCCTCAGCGACAGCTAAAAGAATCGAAAGAGCCTGTTTCCATTCATGAGCCTCACCCTCATTGCCCTCATCGCGCTTGTTTTCTTTGCGGCCGGGTACCTCGGATACAGCCGGGTCATTGCCCGGAAACTGGGGTTGAACGATGCGAACTCGACGCCGGCCTGCACCATGGCCGACGGCGTGGATTTTGTTCCGGCCAAGGCCCCGTTCCTCCTTGGGCAACATTTTTCCGCCATCGCCGCCGCCAGCCCCATCGTCGGGCCTATCTTAGCGGGACTTGCATTCGGCTGGCTGCCCACCCTGCTCTGGATTGTCTTTGGCGCGATCTTCATCGGGGCGGTGCATGATTTTTCCAGTCTGTTTGGATCGATCCGGCACAAGGCCGGTTCGGTAGCCAAGATCGTTCAGGAATACCTCGGCAAACGGGCGTATATCCTGTTCCTGAGTTTTATCTGGTTCTCGCTGGTTTATGTTATTACCGCATTTGCCGATTTGACCTCCAGCTCTTTTTCCGAACCGATTTCCGGAGGGGCGGTCGCCACATCATCCGTCCTGTATCTTGTATTGGCGGTGGTGATGGGAGTTTCTATGACCCGGTTTAAGATGCGTTTGGGTGTCGCCACGGCGATCTTCATGCCGCTTCTTGCAGCCATCATTTGGGCCGGGCAGATCATTCCTTTTCAACTGCCTGAGGTTGGAAGGATACCGCCGGTTATTCTCTGGGATGTTCTTGTGTTGGGCTACTGTTTCCTTGCCTCGATCCTGCCAGTCTGGGTTCTCCTGCAGCCGCGCGGCTATTTGGGGGGTGTCTTCCTCTATATGGCATTGGTTGCCGGCCTGGTTGGATTGGCTTTAGGGGGTGTTTCCGTGCGCTACCCGGCTTTTATCGGTTTTACAGGGATGAGTGGGTGGCCTTTAATGCCGATGCTGTTTGTCACCGTGGCCTGCGGCGCTTGTTCCGGATTTCATGGCCTGGTGGCCTCCGGGACCACCTCCAAGCAGGTGGCGCAGGAGAGCGACTGCCGTCCGGTAGGCTACGGCGGGATGCTGTTGGAAGCCTTGGTGGCTTTGATCGCATTGGCCACCGTGATGATGCTGTCTCCATCCGACCCGAACACGAGGCTTTCGCCGGACCGGATTTACGCGCAGGGACTGGCCACTTTCGTCCAGCAGTTTGGGATCCCTCATCGGTCGGCGATGGCGTTTGTTCTTCTGGCTTTCGCTACGTTCATCTTTGACACGCTCGATGTCGCCACCCGATTGGGCCGCTACATCCTGCAGGAGCTGTTTGGATGGCAGGGAACATGGGGTCGGGTTGCGGCGACCTTGGCCACCTTGGCCCTTCCGGCCTGGTTTATCACGGTAACGCTCACCGACTCGGCCGGAAATGTTGTACCGGCCTGGAGAATGTTCTGGACCGTTTTTGGAGCCTCAAATCAGCTTTTGGCCGGGCTGACCCTGCTGGGTCTGACCCTCTGGCTGCGAAAAAGCGGACGGGCGTGGGGTTTTGCGGCAGTCCCATGTTTCTTCATGATGGTTGTGACGCTTTGGGCGTTGACAATTTTACTCAACGGCTGGCTGATGCGGATTCGCTCCAGTGGAGCATGGCTCGATCCGGTGGGGGTGGCTTCGCTGCTCTTGGTTGGGTTGGCGCTCTGCCTGCTGTGGGAAGGTTGGAAGACATTGCGGATCAACCTCGATGCGACCCCTCTTTAAGCCGACCGCGAAATACCGCCATGCGGTCTGCCTGGTGAAACGGCTCCGTCAGGCCCGCCATGAGGCGTTTTTGGTCGGCGGCTGTGTCCGGGATCTGCTGATGGGCCAGCCGCCGAAAGATTTTGACATTGCCACCAGCGCCCGTCCGGAGCAAGTGGCCCGCCTTTTCCCCCGGGTGATTTCCGTCGGCGCCCAGTTCGGGGTTCAACTTGTTCTCAAAGGGTCGTATTCGTACGAGGTGGCCACCTTCCGGACCGATCTTCCTTATAAAGATGGGCGTCATCCGGAGGGGGTGATTTTCTCCACGCCGAAGGAAGATGCCCTCCGGCGGGATTTCACGGTCAACGGCCTTTTCTTCGATCCGATCAAGGAAAAGGTCATCGATTACGTCAGCGGACAAATTGATCTCAAGAAAAAGATTATCCGGGCCATTGGCGACCCGGTGAGGCGTTTTCAGGAAGACCGATTGCGGATGCTTCGAGCGGTCCGCTTGTCCGCCGTGCTTGGATTTGCCATCGAAGAAAAGACTTTTGATGCCATCCGAAATGCAGCAAAAGAGATTACCGATGTCAGTCAGGAACGGATTCGGGATGAGTTGATCAAGCTTTTTACGGCTTCCCATCCGGGCAAGGGGCTTGTTCTTTTGGATGAGAGCGGATTGCTTGAGGTGATTCTGCCGGAGGTGGCGCAGATGAAGGGAGTGGCGCAGCCGCCGGAGTTCCATCCGGAAGGAGATGTTTACGTTCACACCAAACTCCTGCTGGACCATTTACGGACCCCCTCGACCATCCTGGCTTTTGGAGCGCTTCTGCACGATGTGGGCAAGCCGCTCACTTTCCGCATCGCGGACCGGATCCGTTTCGATGGGCACGACAAGGTTGGGGCCGCAATGGCCCGGCGGATTTGCCGGCGCCTGAGGTTTTCGAATCACGAGACCGAGGCGGTTGAAGAGCTCATTGCAGACCATATGCGGTTTAAGGATGTCCGGCAGATGCGGCTTTCCACCTTGAAGCGATTTATGGCTTCCCCTATCTTTCCGGAACATTTGAAACTTCACCGGGCCGATTGTTTGGCCTCTCACGGTGATCTGACCAACTGGCGGTTTCTGCGCGGAAAACTTAAGGAGTTTTCCGTAAAGGAGATTCGGCCGGATCCGCTGATCAATGGGTCCGACCTGCTTGCCCTGGGGTATCCAGAAGGGCCGTTGGTTGGAAGCATCCTGCGTTCGGTGCAGGAAAAGCAGTTAGAAGGGGAGCTTCACTCGAAAGAAGAAGCGTTGGCATGGGTCCCGAAGGCGTTCCCGCAGCGTTCCGGCGCGGCGCCTCAGGGGGAATCCCGTTGATCCGTTTTGCGCAGGCCTTTGTTTCCGCGGCGGCTTGGGCGGGGATTGGGTTATGGACGATTTGCTGGAGCGCGCTCATCTTTTTGGTTTATCTCAACCGGAGATGGTTTGACCCACAGCATCAACGAATTCATCGGATGGCGGCATGCTGGGGCCGGATGCTCGTGGCACTGGCTCCGGGATGCTCAGTGGAGGTGATGGGGCGGGAACACCTTTCGCTTGACCGGCCGGTGATCCTGATGGCCAACCACCAGAGCTACGTGGATATTCCCACCTTGTACTGGTTGCGGTGGCCGTTTCGATGGATGGCGGATGCCGCGCTGTTTCGGATTCCTTTCTTTGGATGGGCGATGGGGATGGCCGGCTACATTCCGGTACATCGCGGCAATGCCAAGGCGGCTGTGCGGTCCTTGGAGCAGGCCAAGAAGACGCTGGCGCAGGGGACGCCGATCTTCATTTTTCCGGAGGGAACTCGCAGCCACACCGGCGTTCTCGGACGATTCCAGACGGGGGGATTTCGGTTGGCGATCATGACCAATACCCCGATTGTTCCGGTTGTTGTGGTCGGCACGCGGTACCTGCTGCCGCGGGGGAGCTGGATCTTTCGTTGGGGGCTCCGGCTTCAGATCCATGTGCTTTCACCGATGGAGCCGGTTGGGGGTGACCTGCGGCAGCTGCGCCCACTTGCATTCCAGGTTCGCAGGCGGATGATGGAGGTCTACCGGCGGCAACTTCGGGATTTTCGGGTAGGAGAGAACGTGCTAGGATGAGAAAAATGGAAAAGATAACGGTGGTTCTTGCCGGACATGGAGCGCCGGCGACCGATTGTCCAGCCCGATTAGTGGGGGAGCTGATGGCCATGCAATGGCGCGATGGGTCCGGAGGCCACAGCCAGAGCGCCGAAGCGCCTGGTGTGGCTTCCTCTAGCCACAGCCACGACTCAGGATCAGGGGACCTCCAAAAACGGATCGCCGAACTGGATGCAAGGATCCGCGATTGGCCGCGCCGGCCGGATAACGATCCTTACAAGGAAGGATTGGAGCGGGTGGCTGCCGCTTTAAAGAAGCTGTTGCCCGACATCCCGCTCGCCATCGCCTACAATGAGTTTTGCCGCCCATCGGTCCCGGAGGCGATCGAGCAGGCGATACGGCAGGGAGCGGCCCGAATTCTCGTTATTCCCTCGATGCTGACCCCAGGCGGAGTCCATTCAGAAGAAGACATTCCGCGGACGCTTCAACAGATGCGCGCGCGTCATCCAGGGGTATCCATTGAATACGTCTGGCCGTTTGATCTTAAGCAGGTGGCCGGGCTTTTGGCCGCGCACATTCAGCGCATTTCGGCACGATGAAGAAAAAATCTAATTCCCCTCTGGCACTCATCTTTGGGATCGTCTTCATTGACCTAGTCGGATTCGGCATCGTGATCCCGATCCTGCCGCTTTATGCCCAGCGATTTGGGGCCTCGCCTCTGGTCATTGGAATGCTGCTCAGTTCCTATTCCTTGATGCAGGCGATTTTTGCGCCGATCCTTGGAAAACTTTCCGACCGGGTGGGGCGCCGTCCGGTTTTGCTGATCAGCTTGATCGGAACCTCAGCCGGCTTCCTCTTGATGGGGTTGGCCAACTCTTTACCGCTTCTTTTTCTTGCTCGGATCATTGACGGGATAACCGGCGGCAATATTTCCACCGCGCAGGCCTACATCGCCGATGTGACTCCGCCGGAGAAACGGTCCCACGGTATGGGACTGATCGGTGCGGCATTCGGCCTGGGGTTCATCTTCGGTCCGGCGATCGGCGGCCTCCTGGGCCACTTTTCCATGGCGGCTCCATTTCTGTTTGCTGCAGCGTTGGCAGCGGTCAACGCGCTCTTGGTTTATCTCATGCTTCCGGAGAGTCTGTTGCCTGAGCATCGAGGACAGGTGCGCCATCGGGAATCGGTATTCCAGGTTTTTAAAGAGTGTAAAGGGTGGACACTTCAGGCGGTGTTGGCCACGTACTTCTTATCGACGACGGCCTTTTCCTTGTTGACGGCAACCTACCCGCTCTTTGCGGCGCGCCGTTTTTCCTACACCGCGATTCAAATCGGGGGCATCTTCGCGGGGCAAGGATTGGTGGGGGCCATTATCCAAGGAGGGTTGCTGGGCTGGCTCATAAAGATTTTTAACGATAAAAATCTGACGGTTGCCGGGGCCATCACACTTGCTTTTGGCCTCTTCATGCTTCCCCTGTGCTACAGCACGGGCCCCCTGCTTGCCGCGACCGCTGTCATTGCGGTAGGGCACAGTTTGATGACAGCCCCCTTGAATGGCCTGGCTTCCAAGAGCGTGGGCAGCCGTTTCCAGGGGCGGGTGCTGGGGGCCATGCAGTCCTCCGCCAGTTTTGCGCGGATCGTCGGGCCGGTGCTTGGCGGGTGGCTGCTCAACTTGGATCTTGTCCGTCCGATGGCTCACTTCGGCAGGACTCCCTATTGGGTCGGGGGGGTGATCATGCTCTTTACGGTTGTTCCGGCTGTTGCGCTGAAGGGGACGCGCGGGGAGTCTGTTTAGCATGGATCCAGAGATCAAGAAAAAAGCGTTGCGGAAAATTGTTCATGGCGTCTATGTGGCGGGAGTCCAGCAGGATGGAAAGCTCAACGCTTTTACGCTCACATGGGTCAGCCAGGTTTCTTTCGAGCCGCCCTTGGTGGCGCTGGGTGTTCGAAAGGACAGCATTTCTTTTCACATGATGGAAGCCAGCCGGGTCTTTGTCATCAACATCTTAGCGAGCGGCCAGAAACTGCTCGCCCAGCATTTTCTGAAACCGGCTCATTTGGGCGGGGATAAGCTTGAAGGAATTCGGTACCGGTTGGGGAAAACAGGCGCGCCGATCTTGGAAGAAGCGGCCGCTTATATTGAATGCAGGGTCAAGGCGATTCATCCGGGCGGGGATCATTCGATCGTTGTCGGCGAGGTGGTCGAGGCCGGTGTTCAGCGCGACCTAGACCCCCTCACACTGAAGGAAACCGGTTGGCACTATGGCGGATAAAGCGACCTTAATCATTGCGGCCAGTGAGCGGGATGCCAATCTCTACTACGCGACCCGTTTCTGGGCGCCGGATCCGTTCCTCTTTCTCCAGATTGGCACACGTAAACTCATGGTGATGAGCGACTTGGAGGTGGATCGGGCCAAGAGTGAGGCCAAGGTGGATGAAGTCTTATCGATGTCCAAACTGCAGGCCCAGGCAAAACGCCAGGGTGTAGCACAGCCATGGGCGATGGATGTAGTGGACCTTCTCTTGAAAGAAAACAAAGTCACCCAAATCCGCATCCCGGGTGTTTTTCCGGTTTCTCTTGCGGATCGATTGAGGGCGAAAGGATATACCTTAGAGATCGGCCAGGAACCGTTCTTCCCGCAGCGGATGGTCAAATCCCCGGAAGAAGTGGCCGCCATTCGGGAGACGATTCGTCTGACGGAGGAGGCCTTGCAGGCGGCGATCACGCTGATCGAGCAGTCCGAGATCCGGAACGGGGATCTGTGGCTTCGGGGTCGGCCGTTGACATCGGAACTGATCCGGAAGGTTCTTCATGTGACCCTCATGGGATCCGACTGCTTGGCCCAGGAGACGATTGTGGCCGGCGGCACCCAGGCCTGCGATCCTCATTGCATCGGGACCGGGCCGCTTAAGGCCAACTGGCCGATCGTGCTGGATGTTTTTCCTGTTTCCTTGAAAACCCGTTATTTTGCCGACATCTCCCGGACCGTTCTTAAAGGCAAAGCCAGCCCCAAGGTGAAAAAGATGTATGTGGCTGTCCGGGAAGGGCAGGAGATTGCTTTTCGAATGCTGAAGGCGGGGGTGGATGGGATGTCGGTTCACAACGCGATTCTTCAATACTTCAAACAAGAGGGATTCCCCACAGGTGAAATGAACGGCCGGATGCAGGGATTCTTCCACGGCACCGGGCACGGCTTGGGATTGGAAATTCATGAGTCACCCCGTGTCAGCACCTCCTCGGATATCTTGCAGACCGGCACCGTCGTCACCGTCGAACCGGGCCTCTACTACCTGGAAGCCGGCGGCATCCGGATTGAAGACGACGTCTTGATTACCGAGACCGGCTGCGAAAAACTTACCACTTTCCCCAAAGTTCTCGAGCTCAACTAATCGCCGCCTGAATGGGCAAACCATTGGGTGTTGTGGCGGGATTCGAACGCGGTGATCTCTTTCTCGTGCTCCAGGGTCAGCCCGACCGCATCCAATCCGCGGATTAAATGTTCCTTTACCGCGCGGTCGATTTCGAAGTGAAAAGAAATCTCCTCGGGCAGGAGTAAGGTCACCCGCTGTTCCTCTAAATTGACCAGTGCTTCCAGTCCCTCGTATCGAGCCGTCATCTGAAAAATCTCGTTCACCTCAGCCTCATCCAGCTCGATGGTCAGCAGGCCGTTTTTGCCGCCGTTGTTCCGAAAAATGTCGGCGAAGGAGGGGGCAATCACTGCCTTGAACCCGTACTGCTGGATGGCCCAGACCGCATGTTCGCGGGAGGAGCCGCAGCCGAAGTTGTTTCGGGAAACTAAGATTGTCGCCTCCTTGAACTGGGGAGCATTCAACTCGAAATTAGGATTCGGTTTTCCATCCGGCAGATACCGCCAATCGTAGAACAGGTTTTCCCCGAAACCGGTCCGCAGGATCGATTTTAAAAACTGCTTTGGGATGATCTGGTCGGTGTCCACGTTCGCCTTGTCCAACGTGGCGATGATCCCTTGGTGTGATTTAAACGGCGTCATGACCATGTCCGGATATCCACGAAATGGCCGGCGATCGCGGCCGCCGCCGCCATCTCCGGGCTGACCAAGTGAGTGCGCCCCCCTTTGCCTTGGCGGCCTTCGAAATTCCGGTTGGAGGTGGAGGCGCACCGCTCGCCGGGGCTCAATTGATCCGGATTCATTGCCAGACACATGCTGCAGCCAGACTCCCGCCATTGGCAGCCGGCCGATTGGAAGACCGCATGAAGCCCTTCGGCCTCCGCCTGTTTTCGGACCTGTTGCGAGCCGGGGACGACCAACACCTTCACGTTCGGCGCGACCTTCCGGCCTTTGAAGATGCTGGCAGCCACACGCAGGTCTTCAATACGGGCATTGGTGCAGCTTCCGATGAAGACGGTGTCGATTTTCACCTGCGTCATCGGCGTACCGGGCGTCAGCCCCATGTACTGCAGGGCCTGCTCCACATCTTTCCGGCTGTAGCCCGGAACCTTGTCCGGTTCCGGCACCTTACCGGTGACGTCGATTACCATGCCGGGGTTCGTCCCCCAGGTGACCTGCGGGGCGATGTCGGCGGCGTGGATGCTCAGCGTCCGGTCGAATTTGGCATCCGGGTCCGAGGGCAGGGTGCGCCAGAAGGCGGCCGCCTTCTCGAACGCCGCCCCTTTGGGGGCGAACGGCCGGTTGCCGGAGGCGATGTACTGGAAGGTGGTCTCATCCGGCGCAATCATGCCGGCCCGGGCGCCGGCTTCGATTGACATGTTGCAGATTGTCATTCGGGCTTCCATGGAAAGCCGCCGCACGGCCTCTCCGCAATATTCCAACACGTAGCCGGTTCCGCCGGCGGTGCCGATCATGCCGATCAGTTTCAGGATCATGTCCTTGGCGGTGGCGCCCCGCTGGAGCGACCCGGTGAACTCCACCTTGAAAGTTTTTGGCTTCTTCTGGGTAAGGCACTGCGTGGCCAACACATGCTCCACCTCCGAGGTGCCGATGCCGAAGGCCAGCGTTCCAAACGCTCCATGTGTGGAGGTGTGCGAATCTCCGCAGACAATTGTGGTGCCGGGCAGGGTGAGCCCCAACTCCGGCCCAATGATGTGCACGATCCCTTGGTGGTCGCTCTTCAAATCGTACAAGGTGACGCCGAACTCGGCGCAGTTTTTGGACAGTGCTTCAATTTGCGCTTTGGAGATGGGATCTTTGATGTTCAGCCGGTCTTCCGTCGGCACGTTGTGGTCCATCGTGGCGAAGGTCAGCTCCGGATGGCGGACCACGCGGTGGGTGAGCCGCAGCCCCTCGAAGGCCTGGGGGCTCGTCACTTCATGCACCAGGTGCCGGTCGATGTACAGCAGGGTTGTGCCATCGGTCAGCGTGCTGACCACATGCTTATCCCAAGTCTTCTCAAACAGCGTTTTTCCCATGGATCTATCAGTATAGCGAGCACGGTATCTCTCCTGCAAGGGGTCTCTCCAGCAGAAAATATTTCCCGACGTAGATTCGGAAATCAGCCATACTTTTACTAAGGCCTTGATTCAAACGATCTGAAAGGAGCGCACGATGCCCAGGAGATTGGCAATCGGAGTTATGTTAGGGGTCCTGGTGACCTTAGGTGGGATGACTCAAGGATATGCTGAAAACGGTGACTACGGGATGGATCGCAATACTCTTCCACCGGACGGGGCCAATGGCCAGAAGGATGATGTGGCTAGACAGACGGCATACAATAGGGCTTTAGCTGAAGCGATTGTCCGCGCGCGGGCTGTCCAGCCGGGAAACGATCGGGCGCTTGATCCGGTGCCGATCGATCCGAATGATCCACTGCCGCCGTCAGATCGGGATCCTCCTCCACCGGATCCAAGGGGCAAGCCGTGGACACCGCCAGTGGATGTTGCGTCTCCTTCGGAAGAGAATCCCAAGAATTAAGAATGGGGAATCTTCTCCAGGGTCAGAAAGCTGTATGGAAAGGGGTTTTCTGCATTCGGCTTAAAATCTTCCCGAGAGCTTTCCTGCCAGACTGATTTTTCCAATGGCCCGAAGGAGGCGTCCCCGTGGAAATCCTGGTAGATGACAGTGAGATAGATTTTGTCGGCCAGCGGTAATGCCTGCTCCAAGATTTGCGCCCCACCGATCACGAAGGCCTCAGGTTCCTTCTCGCACATCCGCAGCGCCTCTTCCAGCGATGGAGCAGTGAGCGCGCCGCAGCACGCGAAATCTTTTTGCCGGGTGATAACGATGTTGGTCCGGCCCGGCAGCGGTTTACCGATCGACTCAAAGGTTTTGCGGCCCATGAGGATCGGGTGGCCCATGGTCAGATCCTTGAATCGCTTGAGGTCGGCTGGAAGATACCAGGGGAGCTTGTTCTTGGCGCCGATAACGCCGTTTTGAGAGACAGCGCAGATTAAGGAGAGGATCATCCTTCGACAAGCTCAGGATGATCGGCCATTGTCAAACCGCGACTTTCGCGGAAATGGCTGGGTGGTACTGGTAGTTTTCGAGCGTGAAATCTTCGAAGGTGAAGTCAAAAATCGATTGGACCTTTGGGTTTAGTTTCATCCGCGGCAAGGAGAATGGCTCGCGGGTCAGCTGCAGCTTCGCTTGGTCAAGATGGTTCGAGTAAAGGTGCGCGTCACCGAGGGTGTGGACGAATTCACCCGGCTGGAGGTTGCAGACCTGCGCGACCATCAGGGTGAGCAGGGAATAGGAAGCGATGTTGAACGGCACGCCCAGGAAGACGTCGGCGCTTCGCTGATAAAGCTGGCAGGAGAGTCTGCCATCCGCCACATAGAACTGAAAGAGACAGTGGCAGGGGGGCAGTTTCATCTTCTCAATATCAGCCGTGTTCCATGCGGAGACAATCAATCGCCGGGAGTCGGGGTTCTTCTTAATCCGATCCATCAATTGGCTGATTTGATCAATGGACCTTCCGTCCGGGGCAGGCCAGCTCCGCCATTGGTGGCCGTAAACAGGGCCCAAGTCCCCTTTTTCATCCGCCCATTCATCCCAGATGGTCACGCCGTGGTCGCGCAGGTATTTGACGTTGGTGTCTCCCTTGAGGAACCAGAGCAGCTCGTAGACGACCGACTTGATGTGGACCCGTTTGGTGGTGACCAATGGGAAGCCCTCGGCCAGATTAAAGCGCATCTGATACCCGAACGTGCTCAGGGTCCCGGTGCCGGTTCGATCCTGCTTGTGGGTTCCGTGCTCGAGAAGATGTCGAAAGAGGTCGAGATACTGTTTCATTGTTTTTCTATTATAGTATAATGTCTTTTCCCCATGAACGAGTATCTGGGCATCCTCATCACATTTCTCTTTGCCGCAGGGATTGGCGCTGTTTTCATCCTGTTGGCCAGCACCTTGGGTCCCAAGCGGCCGACACCGGCCAAGCTGGAGCCTTTTGAGTGCGGGGAACAGCCGTTCCGGCTGCCTTCGGGCCGATTGACCATCCGGTTTTATCTCGTGGCAATGCTTTTTATCCTCTTCGATGTGGAGTTGGTCTTCCTCTTTCCCTGGGCGGTGGTTTTCCGGACTTTGGGATTTTCCGGTTTCTTGGAGATGGCTCTCTTCCTGGGCGTGGTGGCGGTTGGCTTCCTTTACGCCTGGAAAAAGGGGGCACTGGAGTGGCAATAAATGTTCGGCGGTGAGAATTTCTTAACGAGCAAGCTGGATGCGGCGATCGGCTGGGCCCGGAAATACTCGATCTTCCAATACCCGTTTGTCACCGCCTGTTGCGGGATGGAATACATGGCTACCGCCTGCTCCCATTACGATGTGGATCGCTTCGGGGCCGGTCTGCCCCGGTTTTCTCCCCGCCAAGCCGACGTTCTGTTTGTCGTGGGGACGATCAGCCACAAGATGGCGCCGATCTTAAAAAAGATCTACGATCAGATGGCCGATCCCAAGTGGGTGGTGGCTTTCGGCGTCTGCACCTGCACCGGCGGATTCTATGACAACTATGCCACGGTGATGGGGATCGACACGATCATCCCGGTGGACATCTACATCCCGGGCTGCCCGCCTCGGCCGGAAAATGTTCTGGATGGCTTGATGAAGCTGCAGGAAAAAATCCAAGCACAACATTCAGGCAAACCTGCTCCGCCTGCTCAGATGTACCATGCCGGACAATCGTTCGCTGTCTGATCTGCTTGCCGCTCGATTCCCGCCGGCCGTCATCGGTTCCCACAACTACCGGGACGACGCCACCGTTACCATCCACCCGGAGTTTTTGCTTCAGGTCGCCAAGCTCATAAAAGAAGACAGCGCTTTCCAGATGAATTTCCTGATGGACTTGACGGCGGTGGATTACTTGAACTTCGGGAAGGGCCCGGAGCCGGTTTCTTACAACAACACCGGTATCCCGGTGAGGCCCAATCCCCAGATACCGGATGAAGCCCCCTGGCCAGGGCGAGCCCTTCGACCAGGCTCAGGGCAGGCCCTGCCGGCCCGGTTTGAGGTGGTCTATCATTTTTTCTCCCTGCCGATGAAACAGCGGCTTCGGGTGAAGGTGCCTGTAGAAGAGTCCAGGCTGGAGGTGGATTCCTTAACATCCTTGTGGGAGTCGGCCAACTGGTTTGAACGGGAAATCTGGGACATGTTCGGCATTCGGTTCCGCGGCCATCAAAACCTGAAGCGAATCCTGATGTATAAGGAATTCACCGGACACCCCCTGCGGAAGGATTACCCGGTGAACAAACGCCAGCCTTTAATCGGACCGATGAATTGATGGATGCGTCAACGGGCCTCGAGACGCGGGAGATGCTGCTCAACGTCGGGCCCTCCCACCCGGCGATGCACGGCATCATCCGGATGATCTTGAAGCTGGACGGGGAGGTGGTGCGGGATGTGGATGTAGAGATCGGCTACCTTCATCGCGGGTTCGAGAAGATGTCGGAGACGGTCCCGTACAACGGGGTGATCCCTTACGCCGACCGGCTCAATTATGTCTCCCCGCTCATCAACAACATGGGCTACTGCATGGCGGTGGAGAAGCTCCTGGGATTGAAAGTGCCGGAGCGCTGTGAGTACATCCGGGTGATCATGTCGGAGATCTCCCGGATCAGCGACCACTTGACCTGTATCGGCGCCAGCGCCATGGAGTTGGGGGCCTTTTCCGTCTTCCTATACATGATCAAGGCCCGGGAGTTCTTGTGGGAGTTGGTGGAGCTGGTCACCGGGGCCCGGCTGACGATCTCCTATTGCCGGGTAGGCGGGGTGAAGGCCGATCTGCCGTCCGGTTTTGAGGAGCGGGCAGCCAAGGCGTTGGACGAGACGAGAAAGGTTTTGGCGGAGGTTGACAAACTGTTGACCCGCAACCGCATCTTCGTGGACCGGATGAAAGGAACCGGTAAGATTTCTCAGGAGGATGCGATCTCCTACGGGATTACCGGTCCGTTCCTTCGCGCCACCGGTGTTAATTTTGATGTCCGCAAGGCCAGCCCTTATTCCATCTACGACCAGGTGCAGTTTGAGGTGCCGCTGGGTTCGCATGGGGACAATCTGGATCGATACTACGTTCGGATGGAGGAGATGGAGCAGTCCATGCGGATCGTCGAACAGTGCTTGAAGAATATTCCCGGCGGGCCGGTGGCGGTGCACCCGGAAACAGGGCAGCCGATCGCCGCTGCCGAGATGGTAGACAAAGCCAAGATGGGAAAGATCGATCAGATTTCCGACCGGATTGTCGTGACCGATCCCACGCTGGCCGGCGCCGAGAAATCCATCCACGGCAACATTGCGGCGCCAGAGAAGCGGGTTTTCCTGCCCCCGAAAGAGGATACCTACGGGAACATCGAAGGGTTGATGCAGCATTTCAAGCTGGTGATGTTCGGGCATGGGATCCGCCCTCCCAAGGGAGAGGTGTACCAAGCGGTGGAGGGGGCCAACGGAGAACTTGGCTTCTACGTGGTGAGTGACGGCTCCGAGAATGCCTACCGGGTTCGGGTGCGGCCGCCCTGTTTCACCATCATGGCGGCCCTGCCGAAATTGCTCACCGGAGACCAGATGGCCGATGTGGTCCCCACCTTCGGCTCCGTGAACATGATCGGCGGGGAGTTGGACCGATAAGATGGCTGAGGCGATTTTCGACTTTCAGAAGCTGGAGCACAAGGCCGCTGAGATCATCGCCCGGTACGAAGAGAAGCGGGCGGCGATGCTGCCGTTGTTGTGGCTCGTTCAGGAGAATATCGGCTACATCCCACCCGAAGGAGAGGCCTGGGTCGGCGAGAAACTGGGTGTGGCGATTGTCCATGTCCGGGAGGTGGTCTCCTTCTACACGCTTTATCGGACCAAGCCGATTGGGAAACAACACGTCCAGGTCTGCACCTCGCTGCCATGTCTTCTCAAGGGAGCCGGCCAGGTTTTAACGCAGATGAAGGAACGGTTTGGGATCGGGCCGGGGCAGACAACGCCGGATGGGAAAGTGGCCCTCTCGACGGTTGAATGCTTGTGCGCCTGCGAGGCGGCCCCCGTGGCGCAGATCAATGATCAATACGTCGGGCCATTGATTCCGGCAACATTGGAGTCGGTTTTTCAACAGGTTCTGCAAAACTCTCCACCGCCGGTAAACGGGCCCGAATCGGATTCCTACTACATCTCCAGCGATGGGCCGGTGACCTCCAAGCGATTTAAGAATCTGCAGGGAACATGGCTCGATGCCTACACGGCGGACGGCGGATATCAAGCGGCCAAACAAGTGCTGATTTCCCTGAAGCCGGAGCAAGTGATTGACCTGGTCACCAAGGCGAATCTTCGCGGGCTTGGCGGCGCCGGTTTTCCAACAGGCAAGAAGTGGAGCTTTATCCCGAAGGATTCCGTAAAACCAAAATTTCTGGTGGTCAATGCGGATGAAGGAGAGCCGGGAACCTTTAAAGACCGCTACATTCTTGAGCGGGATCCGCATGCCTTGATCGAGGGGATTCTGATCGCCTCTTACGCCATCGGGGCGCACAAATCTTACGTTTACATCCGGGGAGAATATGTCCAGCCGTATCAGCGGTTTTCCAAGGCGGTCCAAGAGGCTTATGCCAAAGGCTGGCTGGGGAAGAACATCCAGGGCAGCGGGTTTGATCTGGAGGTGGTGGTTCATCGAGGGGCCGGCGCCTACATCTGCGGTGAGGAGACGGCTCTCTTAAGTTCGCTTGAAGGGGACAAGGGGTTCCCAAAGTTGAAACCGCCGTTTCCGGCGATCTCCGGTCTGTTCAAGTGCCCGACGATCGTCAACAACGTCGAGACCCTCGCGTGCGTGCCGCCAATTGTGCGCAACGGGTCGGAATGGTTTTCAAAGTTGGGAACGGCCAAGCAGGGAGGAACCCGGCTCTTCAGCCTGTGCGGCCATGTGGTCCGACCGGGAGTCTACGAGGCGCCGGCGGGAGGGACCCTGCGCCAACTGATCTTTGATTACGCCAGGGGGATCCAGGAAGGCCGGCAGTTGAAGGCGGTGATTCCGGGCGGAATTTCAGCCAAGGTGCTGACCGCCGATGAGATTTTGGTGGGGATGGATTTTGACTCCTTAATGGCCGCCGGGACGATGGCCGGTTCCGGGGGCGTCATCGTGATAGATGAAACCACCTGCATGGTGGATGCCTTGTGGAGCGCGGCCCATTTCTTCAAGGATGAATCGTGCGGCCAATGCTCTCCCTGCCGGGAAGGGACCGGCTGGATATTGAAGATCATTGACCGGATTCGCATAGGACAGGGGCGGCCTCAGGATCTGCAGAACTTGCTCTCGATCGCCGGGAACATGGAGGGCAAAACGATCTGCGTTTTTGCCGATGCCGCGGCCTGGCCGGTGCAGAGCTACATCGCGAAGTTCCGTTCGGAGTTTGAGTACCACATCGCCACAGGAAAATGTGATCTCAGTAGGGAATATGCCGACACTCGCCATTGATGGGAAACAGATAACCGTCCCGGCCGGGACCACCGTCATCCAGGCGGCGGAAAAGCTGGGGATCTTTGTCCCCCGCTACTGCTATCATCCGGGGCTCTCCATCGCCGGCAACTGCCGGATCTGCCTGGTGGAGATCGAGAAGACCCCGAAGCTGCAGATCGCCTGCAACACGCCGGTGGCCGATGGGATGGTGGTTCACACGCAGAACTCCAAGGTCAACCAGGGGCGGGAAGCGGTGCTGGAGTTTTTGCTGATTAACCATCCGCTGGATTGCCCGGTCTGCGACCAGTCCGGCGAGTGCGACCTGCAGAATTTCTACATGCAGTACGGGCTGTACGATGCCCGTTTTCGCGAACAGAAAGTGAAGAAGGCCAAGGCGGTGCCGATCGGGCCGACCGTGATGCTGGATGCCGAGCGCTGCGTTCTCTGCTCCCGCTGTGTCCGGTTCACCGATGAGATCACCAAGACCGGCGAACTGGGGATCTTTCATCGAGGGGATGAGGCGGAGATCGGGTTGTATCCGGGCACGGAACTGAACAACAAATATTCCGGCAACGTCGTGGATATCTGTCCCGTCGGTGCGCTCACCGACAGGGATTTCCGGTTCAAGGCCCGGGTCTGGTACTTGAAGAGCGCTCCCTCTGTCTGCACCGGCTGTTCCCAGGGGTGCAACATCGATGTGCATTACGTTCTGGACCGGCCGCATCTGGCGGATGGCGCCCGGGTGATGCGCCTCAAGCCCCGGTACAACCCGGAGGTCAATCAATGGTGGATGTGCGATGAGGGGCGCTACGGCTACAAGGCGATTGACCAGGGTCGTCTGCGAAAGGTCCTGCATCGAGGGGTGGAGACGAATTGGGAAACGGCATTGGCGGAACTGGCCGATTCCTTGAAGAAGGTGAAGCTGCAGGGGAGCCAGGCCCAGGTTGGGATCCTTCCTTCAGCCCAGCTGACCAACGAAGAGCTTTTCCTCATTCGGAAGCTCTTCAAGGATCTGGTGGGAATTGAGAAATGCGACGTTCAGGTTCCGGCGCAGTTGGGATCGAGCGATAAATTCCTGATCAAGGCGGACAAGAATCCCAACACGATGGGCGCCGTCTTGATCGGATTTCCGGGGGCGTCCTTCGACGCGCCGTTCACCCTGAGCCAGTCGAAGGGTGAACGGCTTGCTCAGGATGGGCGGCACGCCGGCTCCATCCTCGAGCTTGCTTTGTCCGGCCAGATCAAGATGCTCTGGGTTTTTGGGCATGATCTGGTGAAGCTTCTCGGGGCAGAAAAGGTGAAGAGGCTGGCCGACAGCCTGGAGCTTTTTGTTTTCCAAGGACCGAATGAGAATGGAACTTCACGCTACGCTCATTGGGTTCTTCCCAGCGCGGCGGCAGTAGAGAAGGATGGGACCTTTGTGAACTGTCATGGCCGGGTCCAGCGGGTCTTCAAGGTTTTCGAGCCGCTGACGGAATCGCGGGCCGATTGGCAGATTGTGCTGGATTTGGCCCGGCGGCTTGAGGTGGCGATTCCCGAGCAGTCGCTCGAACAGATCTTTACTGCGCTGGGGAATTCCGTTCCGGCCTTCTCCGGGTTGACTTACGAAAAGGTTGGATTGCAGGGAGCTGTCATCGGCCTGGCGGCCTCGGAATGACGAGGTAACCAATGGACATTTGGATTAAGCTGATTCTCGCCGGTGTGGTTTTCTTCGGCGTCATGAATCTCGCCGGCCTGCACACCTGGGTGGAACGCAAGCAGTCGGCCCTGATGCAGGACCGGATCGGCGCCAACCGGGCCACCATTTTTGGAATCCGGCTGCTGGGCTTGTTCCATCCGCTGGCCGATGCGATCAAGATGTTCACCAAAGAGGATGTGATTCCTGCCGGAGTGAATCGGTTCCTGCATACCTTGGCCCCGTTTCTTTCCGTTTTCTTCGCGTTGGTGGCTTTTGCCGGCATTCCGTTCGGGGACCGGCTGATGGTCGGCGGGCATGCCATTGACCTGCAGGTGGCTAAGATTGATGTGGGTCTGCTTTACATCTTTGCTATGCTGTCGCTCGGCGTGTACGGGGTGATCCTGGCTGGCTTCGCCTCTCGAAACAACTACGCCCTCTTGGGTGGCTTGCGGGCCTCCGCCCAGATGCTTTCCTATGAGATCGCGCTCGGGATCTCGATCGTGGGGCTGGTCATGATCTTCGGGACGTTGGACCTGCAGGAGATGGTTCGGGCCCAGGGAAAGATGATTTTCGGGGTGATCCCGATGTGGGGGATTGTCGTCCAGCCGGCGGCCTTCTTCATTTTTCTGGCTGCTGCTCTTGCCGAGACCAAGCGAGTGCCGTTTGATCTGCCCGAAGGGGAATCCGAGATCATCGGCTATTTTGTGGAGTACAGCGGAATGAAGTTCGGGATGTTCTTCCTGACCGACTTCATTGAAACGGTGATGGTGGCCTGTCTGGCAACGACTCTCTTTTTCGGCGGGTGGCAGGTTCCGTTCCTGGCGCCGGACGGGTTCCATCTCTTATCAGGCGCTTTTGTTCCGCTGAATAATCTCACGTACGTCTTATTGGGTGTGACGAGCTTTACTTTGAAAGTGCTGTTTTTCTGCTGGCTCTTCATGACGGTTCGCTGGACGCTGTCCCGGTTTCGGTATGATCAGCTGATGCATCTGGGCTGGAAGATTTTATTCCCGATCGCGCTTGCCAACGTCGCGGTGACCGGCTTGGTGCTGGCATTGCTTCATCCGGCGGGGTGGTGAGATGATCCGCAAGCGTGAGCTGACCTTCTGGGAAAAAATCTACGTCCCGGAGATTGTCCGTGGCGTTTGGATCACCACGAAACATTTTCTGGGCAACCTTTTCCTGCATACCGCGCATCTGGTTGGCCTCTTCAAGAACCGACAAGCCGGCGTCACCTTTCAATACCCGGAACAACCCAGGCCGCTGGCGCCCCGCCTGCGAACCCGGCATCGGTTGACGGTGCGCGAGGAAGGAACCCCGCGCTGTGTTGGATGCATGCTCTGCGAAACCGTCTGCCCGGCCAAGTGCATCACCATTGTGGCTGGGGAGCATCCGGACCCGAATGTCGAGAAGTACCCGGTCCGGTTCGACATTGATCTGGGGGTTTGCGTCTACTGCGGTTACTGCGTCGAGGTCTGCCCGGAGGACGCCATCCGGATGGATACCCAGATTCTGGACATAGCGGCTTACTCTCGGAATGAGATGAAGCTGGACATCCACGAGCTGATGGATCCGAAACTGCGCAAGCCGGTGACCGCCTGCGACCTGAAGTTTCCCCATAAGTGCGCCCTGCACGGCGGACAGGTGCAGGGAAGCTGGGACGCTGTTTACGGCAAGCGGTAGCCTGCTTTTATTCCTACCAGAAAATCAGCCGCCGCGCGACCATCCAGTAGAACCCGAGAAGCGGATTGATCACATTGTTGAAGAACGGGTTCTTGATCTCCGCGAAAACAATAAATCCGGCGAATCCCCCGACAATGTCCGCGTCCTTTCTTGTCCGAAGCCGTTGAATCTTCCGCCGCTCTCTCCAAACAGACCGCCACGTTTTCCATCGTAAAAAATAGCCGATAAGATCTCGCATGGCCCGCCCGCGCCCCTGAAGGGCGAAGTAAAGGGTTGAGCCGATCCCAACGGGAATCAAGCAGGGAAGGATGAGCAGAAGGGTTCCCCACTTCTCCAGGGTTAGGAGGGTGAGGAGCCGGTTCCGCTCGATGTAATAGACGGCGTTGAGGACATTGGAAACGCTGTATTTATGGTGGCAGACGGACCGCTCGGCCAGCCCAATGTGAAAGCCCGCCAGACGGGCCCGCCAGCAGAACTCCAGATCCTCGCAGTACATGAAGTAGTCATCCCGGAAAAGACCGATGACCTCGAAGACCTGTTTCTTGACCAGCATGGAAGCGCCGCTGGCGAAGTCCATGGGGAAGCGGAGGGGCTCGGTCTCTGCGTGCCCATAGCCGTTGCAGTATCCGTAGCCGAGATACTGAATCCGATTCCCGATGGAATTGATCTTGCTGGTTCCGTAGATCAATATCTTGGATTGAAGGATGTGGGTGCCGGGAGTTTCTTGGGCGCTCTCCGCCAGACGAAGAAGCCAGGTCGGCTCCAGCACGGTGTCCATATTCAGCAGGATGAAATATTCGAATCCTTCCGTGAGGGCGGCCCGGAGCGCCGTGTTGTTCCCGCCGGCCCACCCCAGATTTTCTTTGTTTTCAAGAAGGCGGATGGAGGGCGCGATGGCGCGGATATGCGCTCTGCTCTCTGTGGAAGATTCGTTGTCCACGATGAAGACGGACATCTGCTGCTTCGGGTAGTCTTGGGAGCAGAGACTCTGGTAGCATTCCGCGAGATGCCTTTGTGCGTAATCCTTGCAGTTGACGAGGATGACGGCTACCCGCGGGGGATCACGCATTCAGATCATCGGGTGAGACTAGAAGAAGGTTTTGATCGTGGAGAAGGAAAGCTGGAGGAAAGGAGATTGACAGATGCCGATCCCAAGCATCCCCGCCGCGCAGGCGGCCAAAGCGATCTTGACAGACAGGGTCACTGAAACCGGAGTGGAATCGGTGGGCGGATCAATGTACATCGTTTTGACCAGCACAAGGTAGTAATAGAGGGAGATCACCACCGCGGCAGCGCCGACGATGGCCAGCCCGAGATATCCTTTTGAGACCGCGCTGGCCAGCAGAAGAAACTTGCCAAAGAAACCCACCAGGGGCGGGACCCCAGCCAGAGAGAGCAGGCTTAAGAACATCACTGCCGCCAGGAATGGGGACCGGCGGGACAGTCCGGCGTAATCGCTCATTTGATCGGAGCCGGCCTGCTTGGAGAAAGCGGCGATGACCAGGAAGGCCGCCAGGTTGGTCACGAGGTATCCCCCCAGATAAAAAAGGACCGCGGTGCTGCCGATGCTGGAGGCAGCGGCGATTCCGATCAGGATGTAACCGGCGTGACCGATGGAGGAGTATCCGAACAGCCGCTTGATGTTCGTCTGCGGAATGGCCCCTAAGTTTCCGTACAGGATGGTCAGCCCCGCCAGCCACATGAGGAGCCAAGTCCACTGGGCATTGGCCGGGAGAAACAGCTCGATCAGAACGCGCAGAGCGACCAGGAAGCCGGCCGATTTTGACCCGACGGAAAGGAATGCAGTGACCGGGGTCGGGGCTCCTTCGTAGACGTCCGGCACCCAGAGGTGAAAAGGGACCACAGCGGTTTTAAACAGAATGCCGGCCAGAATCAGGAGCAATCCGAAGAAGCATCCGGGAGAAAGAGGCGCCTGCTGAATTGCCGCCCGAATGTCCGAGAACTGGAGCGAACCGGTGGCGCCGTAGAGATAAGCGATCCCATAGAGGAAGCAGCCGGAGGCGATCGAGCCGAGGATGAGGTATTTGAGGCCCGCCTCCAGCGACCGGCTGTCCGCCTTGAGATACGCCGTCATCACATAGAAGCTGATGGTGATCAGTTCCAAGGAGACAAACAGCATCAGGAAGTTTCCGGCGGATGCGGTGAACAGCATTCCCAGGGTGGCCGCCAGGATCAGCAGATAAAATTCCCCATGGCTGCCGCTAGAGGAAGCGGCACCACTTGTAATCTCTGAGTCGTGGCCCTGCTCGAAGGAGTTGGAGAGCTCGCGGGTGATGAGGACCACGATGATTGCGGTCGCAATGAAAATGGTTTTAAAGAAAAGGGCGGTCGGGTCAATGCGGTAGAGGCCCCCGAAGAGTTCTGTCGTGCAGAGGGATTTCTGCCACAAGAGCAGCGGGAGGGCCGGCAACAGCCCGATGGCCGAGATCAGCCCAAGGGTCGAGTGGCGCTTTCCTTGCCACATGAGATCCAACGTTAAGACAAGGGCGGCCAATCCCCCGATCCACAACTCCGGTCCTAAGAGGAGCCAGTCCATAGGAGTATTCATCGTTTATGCGACCGTCATGAGCGGGGCCAGATGCGCCAGGATCGCCCCGGTTGAGGAGCTGATCACCGCAATCAGGAGACGCGGCCAGCAGCCCACCAGGATCAGTGCCGCCATCAGAATAAGGTAAGGAATCCGCTCAAACCGGGTGGCATCCTGGAGCGAGTTCCAACGAGGGTTCAGGGGTCCGAAGAATCCGGTCCGCACCGAGCGCAGCATGTAGAAAGCGGTGATCACAATTCCAAAGACGGCCGCCAGCGCCGACCAGCGGTAGCTGTTCCAGGAGCCGAAGAAGACGAGGAGTTCTGCGATGAAGTTGGCGAATCCCGGCAGGCCGCTGGAGGCCATGGCCGCCATGGTGAACATCGTCGCGATAAAAGGAATCTGGCGGGACAGGCCGCCCCATTCGCTGGTGACGCGGGTGTGCGTCTGGTCGTAAACATGGCCGACGGCGGCAAAGGCCAGGGCCGTCATCAGCCCGTGCGCGAACATCAGAAGCACGGCGCCGTTTATGCCGACCGGGTTCAGGCAGGCGATCCCCAGCAGGACGTATCCCATGTGGCTGGAAGAGGAGTAGCCGATGATGAACTTGATGTCCTTTTGGGCCATGGCCACAAAACCGCCGTAGACGATGTTCATGATGGCCAGGGCTGCCACCCACGGCATCCAGGCGTAGGCCCCTTGGGGAAGAAGCGTGATGGCGACCCGCAGGATCGCGTAGGAGCCCAGTTTCATGAGAACGCCGGCGTGGAGCATGCTCACCGCCGAGGGGGCCGCTGCGTGACCGATCGGCGACCAGGAGTGAAGCGGCCAGATGGGCGCGATCACCCCGAAGCCGATCAGCAGAAAAGGAAAGAGCCATTGCTGCACCGGCCCGGGGATCGGGTTCTGCGCCAGGTAGCGCTGCAGAAAGATCAGATCGAAGCTCTGCACGCCGCTCATCACGTAAATGCTGAGCAGTCCCACCAGGGCCAGGACCGCGCCGGCGGTCAGGTAAAGAGTCAGCTTCATGGTGGCGTAGACCTTATCCCCGGAGCCCCACATCCCGATCAACGGGAACATCGGGATCACCGCCATTTCGTAAAAGAAATAGAAGAAGAAAAGGTCGAGCGAGGTAAAAACCCCGTAGACGCCGCCGATCAGCAGAAGATAAAAGAGATAATATTCCTTGATCTGCTCCCGGATCCGGTAGGAGATCAAGACGCCGGCGAAACTGCACAGCGCATGCAGCAGAACCAGCACCACGCTGATGCCGTCCACGCCGACCTGGTAAGAGATTCCCAGGGACCGGATCCATTCCACCCGGTCCACCCACTGGTAGCCGGCGATCGTCCGGTTGTAAGCAGCGACCAAAAAGATGGCCAGAAGGAGCGGGATACCGGTTGTGACCGCGGCCACCCGGCGAATCCAGTCAATCCGCTCCTTCGGGATCCCCAGGATAACAACAGCCCCGACCAGCGGAAGAAGGAGAATCCAGCTTACCGGATGCATTGCCACCCCGCCGCGAGGTAAATCAGAAGGGCCAGCCCGGCCAAAAAGGTCAACGCGTATGCCTGCACCTTGCCGGATTGGGAGCGCCGTACCACATTGCCGCACAAGCCGGTTGTCTTGGCGATGCCGTTGGCCCACAAACCGATAATGACGTAGCGCTCGAACAGTCCCAGCAGGACCGCCAATCGCTGTTGGACGTTTTGGTTGATCCAGGCGTAGATCTCATCAATGAAATATTTTCGGGCCAGAACAATGCGAATTTTTTGGGTGACGGCCAGCAGGCCAGGGGCCGATTGCCACTTTCTTTGATAAAGTCCATAGGCCAGCGTGAGACCTGCAATGGCTGCCAGAGAGGAGCTAACGGCGACAATCCAGTTGAACTCCAGATGGCGGGATCCCTCGACATGCCCGATGAAACCGGGCAGCCCCAGTCCGCCGAAAACCGAAAGGAGAGCCAACACCACCAGCGGCCCGGTCATCGTGGCCGGCGCTTCGTGGCTGCGGCTAAAGGAAGCCGCACCAGGCGTTTCTGCGCTCTGCGCGTGATGTTTGTGTGAGCGGGGTTCTCCCAGGAACGCCACCGTCCAGAGCCGGCCCATGTAGAAGGCGGTCATTCCGGCCGTGGCGGTGCCGATCGTCCAGAGAATCGGGCTGTAGGTAAAGGCCAGGGTGAGGATTTCATCCTTGCTCCAGAATCCGCTGAAAGGAAAGATTCCGCAGAGCGCCAGCATGCCGACCAGAAAAGTTTTCGAGGTGACCGGCATCGCCCGAAACAGGCCACCCATCTCCCGGATGTCGTTGGTATGAAGGCCATGGATCACGCAGCCGGCTCCCATGAACAACAGCGCCTTGAAGAAGGCATGGGTGCTCAAATGGTACATGCCGGCGGTGTAGCCGCCCAGCCCCAGCGCCATCACCATGTAGCCCAATTGGCTGAGGGTGGAATAGGCCAGGATCCGCTTGATGTCGTTTTCCACCAGGGCCAGGCTTGCCGCGAAGATCGAGGTGAAGGCGCCGATCCAGGCGATCCAGTCCAGGACGTGCGGAAGCCCCGCAAAAAGGAAGAAGACCCGGCAGAGCATGTAGACGCCGGCGGCCACCATGGTGGCCGCGTGGATCAGCGCGGAGACCGGGGTCGGGCCCTCCATCGCATCCGGCAGCCAGACATGCAAAGGAAACTGCGCCGATTTTCCCATCACGCCGCAAAAGATTAGCAGCCCGATCAAGCTCAGGTTGGTTGGAGAGAGGGCCCCGTTGGCCGTCAGGAGCCGGATTCGTCCTTCCAGCTCCAGGAAATTGAGCGTGCGGGATTCGCCTCCCAGACCGGAGAGGGTCCAGAGCATCAGGATGCCGATCAGGAATCCGAAGTCAGCGATCCGGTTGACCAGAAACGCCTTCTTTCCGGCGTCAGCGGCGCGCGGGCGGTCGTACCAGTACCCGATCAGCAGGTAAGAGCTGGCCCCCACCAACTCCCAAAACATGAACAGGGTAACGAAGTTGTTGGCCAGCACAATTCCCAGCATCGAAAAAGCGAACAGGGACAGATAGGCGAAATAGCGGCTGAAACCCGGCTCCCCGGACATGTAGCCCATGGAGTAGATGAAGATCAGGAGGCCCACGCCGGTCACCACCAGGGTCATCAGCACCTCCAGGGAATCAAGATGAAGGCCAAATTCCAGCGAAAGACCCGGCAGGCTGACCCAGGATAGGGTTGATTCGATGTCGCCGGCTTTCCCTCCGATAAAGTGAGTGAGGGTGATGAGGGCGGAAAGAAAACTTAAGCCCATGCCCCCGACGGCCACTCGCCCGCTCATCATCCTCGATTTCCAGGTGCCGAACAGGATGACAAGGGAAGCCGCCAGCGGAGAGAGAAGAGTGACCCAGGCCAGCGCGCCGATCACCCTTTCATCCCTCGGATCTCATCCGCGTTGATGGTGCCGCCCTGGCGAACCAAAACCACGGCGATCGCCAGCCCCACCGTCACTTCCGCCGCCGCAACGATCATCACAAAGAAAACCATCATCTGCCCGTGAATGTCTCCGAGGGCTCGGGAGAAAGCGACAAAGGCCAGGTTGGCGGCATTGAGGAGAATCTCCAGGCTGAGCAGGATCATGATGATGTTCTTGCGGGTGACGGCTCCCACCAGGCCGATGGTAAAGAGGATGCCGCTTAAAATCAGAAGATGGGAGAGGGTGATGGTCATCGTTTCTTCTTGGCCAGCACGACCGCGCCGATGATTCCCACAAACAACAGCAGGGAAGCCAGTTCAAACGGCAGGGCGTAGGTGGTAAAGAGAAGTTTTCCAATCTCAGCCGTTGTTCCGGAAAGCGGGGGGGATGGCGGCGTCTGGTGAAGCACAAAGCATCCTACGGCAATGACCAGTTCGCAGAAAAAGAGCAGCCCAACCAGTGTCCCAACAAACCGAAGCGTGGAACCCTTCGTTCGGGAAAGGGTCTCCGGCGCGATGTCCAGCAGCATCACCACAAAGAGAAACAGCACCAGGATGGCGCCGGCGTAAATAAGCACCAGGATCATCGCCACGAAAAAGGCCTGCAGAAGGATGAAGATTCCGGAGAGGGCGAACAGGGTGACGACCAAGCTCAAGACGGCATACACCGGGTTTCGAGCGAGGATGACGCCCAAAGCGCCGGCGATGCTCAAGCTTGCCAAAATGATGAAAAAAATCGGCTGGATCATCACAATCCGGAAAATGGATGCGCCATTATAACAGAGTTGTCATTCCCTTGAAAGCGGGAATAGCTCTTCGTCATCCTGAGGCCGCCAGTATGCCCGTCATCCTGAGGCCCGTAGGGCCGAAGGATCTCGTTCTTCGTTAATCGAAAGTTAGCTCAGTAAAATATGTTTGACGTTCGGTCTTCTTCCAGCTATAGTTATCCCCGCAGTTTAACAAAGCCCAAAGGAGACCTTACGTGAATAATCGCCTTTTCTCTATACGCACCGCCGCCCTCTTCCTTATATCAGCTCTTTGCGCCCCTTCTCCATCCTTTGCTTTGCATACCGAGGCCCCTCAGGAAACCCCTGTCCGCGTCGGCCTGGAAGAAAGACTGCGCACCTCCGGTTCTCCTGCACCTGTCAAACTTGTCCTGCCCAAACCCTTCCTCTTCTCCGCCGGCCTGGAGGAGTGGCAGGAGATTTCAGTAGGACGGCTTCTTCCCTATGTTTCTGCCAGCACACAAAAATGGAGCCGACTCCTGAAGCTTGTTTCCTGGCCCGATGATGTATGGACTGAAGACCCCCTGCCTGCAGACATATCTTCTATAAGGGGAACCCTTTCAACTATCCTGAACCGGTTGGGAGTCTTCCATGTGGAGACAATCTGGGTCAAGGTGAGTTTGCGGGATCAGTCCATCTACCTGCTCAGACCCAATCAGGGAGAGATTGTGAAAGGTCTGGGTTCTACCGTAAGCTTTGTTCCCAGTCGATTTTTGGGTAGACTCTCTGAACCGCCGCCGCTAACCGCCTCAGAAAGGGCTAGACTTCATAGGATTGTAGCGGCAGAACGCAAGAAAAAATCTAAAGAAAGGCGGGGAACCTCTGACAATGAATCCACCGGCCTGGAGGAAGCCATCGCTAGAGTCCGCGAATGGGTTATGTCTGAGAAGCAATCTCCCCCGGCCATCGAGGCGCGGGAGGTGGATGAGTTTATTCAAAGGGAATTTCCGCAAGGGCATGTTCCGTCATTATCGTTGCACATCGGGGAAGCCATGAGAATCCTTGGGTACGAATTTGTTGAGAGCGGCAAACAGGATCTCTGGATCAAAAACACTTCCACCGGCTTGGAAGAAGGACAGCAGGCACGGAGGGTGGCGGCGGATGAGGTAGCGGCGCAGTTTCGGGAGAAAGTGCGGGATGCGTTGGCAGGAGTAGACGCTGTTTCCATGAATGTGAGTGGTCGCGGCGTTATTCTGGATGGTCGAATTGGGCCGGGTGTCCTGACAGTAGCGGCGGCCCTGAAGATGGTGGAAGTTCCTGTGGCCGTCGTGGAAACGGATCCAAGCGCTCGAGTAGTCGCCGCAAAAATGCTCAACGGGAAGATCCCGGTGGTCGGGAACTTTGAGGAAGCGGAAAAGGATTTGTGGGATCTTGGGGCCGTTGACTTGGTGCGCCTGACACCGGAAGTGACTCCCACCGCGGGTGATCTTCTCAGGTATCTTCAGGAAATCCGACTCCTGCCGCTGGGAGATTTGCAGCCTCTCCTAACGACCGGCTTGGAAGAGGGGAAATACCAGAAGCAGGTCGAGCAGTATCTGTAAAGGCGAGATCCTTCGCTGAGCTTGCGCTGCATGTGCGCTTCGTCCGCTCAGGATGACGAGAGGCCGACTCCTTCGGGTTGACGCGGATTCGAAAAATCGGTATCATCCCTCTGTCATGGTTGCCCCCCAAAAAGTATCCCCCGCAGAGCTCCCTGCGATTGCCAATGAAATCCGCAAAGAGATCATCCGGATGCTTGGAACCGCAGGTTCTGGGCATCCGGGCGGCTCGTTGTCGGCCACCGATATCCTGACATCGCTTTACTTCCAAGTGCTACGCCACGACCCGCAGAATCCCCGTTGGGAGGATCGGGACCGATTCGTCCTCAGCAAGGGACATGGCTGCCCGGTCCTCTATGCGACTCTCGCTCAGGCCGGCTATTTTCCTAAGAGCCAACTGGCCACTCTGCGCAAACTCGGTTCTCCACTTCAGGGACACCCGGACCAGCGGTTCATTCCTTATTTGGAGGCCTCCACCGGTTCGCTGGGGCAGGGGCTTTCGGTTTCCTGCGGGATTGCGCTGGCCGGCATGCTGGACAAAAAGGGCTACCGGATCTACTGCCTGATGAGTGATGGGGAGATTGAGGAAGGACAGACCTGGGAGGCGATCGCCTTCGCTGGGTTCCATCAACTGGATCACCTGATTGCCATCGTGGATTACAATGGATTTCAGCTCGATGGCGCCATCAAAGACATTCTGGATTTGGAGCCGATGAAGGCCAAGTGGGAATCGTTCCGGTGGCACGCGCAGGAAATTGACGGCCATAACATCCCGCAGATCCTGCAGGCGATCCAGCAGGCACAGGCGACTCCGGGGAAACCGCACGTGATCATTGCACACACGGTGAAGGGTAAGGGGGTTTCCTTCATGGAGAACAACAACTACTTCCATGGAGTGGCGCCGACTGCGGAGGAGACTGAGGCGGCTTTAAAGGAATTGGACGGCGATCCCTCCTTATCGCAGGCGCTCGTGGCTGCCGGTAAGATCAAAAAGGGAAGCAAGTGAGTGTTTCTACCTCGCTGATGGAAAAAAAACTGGGGTTAGCCACACGGGATGCCTACGGCCAGGCGCTTCTTGAGCTTGGGCGGAAAGATCCGCGCATCGTTGTTTTGGATGCCGATCTTGCCGTCTCCACCAAGACGGCTGTTTTTGCCAAAGAGTTCCCGGACCGATTCATCAACGTCGGCATTTCCGAGGCGAACATGGTGGGGATGGCCGGCGGGCTGGCCTCTTCCGGCAAAGTCCCGTTCATCTCCAGCTTCTCCTGCTTTCTGACATGCAAGGGGTACGACCAGCTTCGGATGGCGGTGGCCCTGCCACATCTCAACGTGAAAGTGGTGACATCGCACGGCGGGATCAGCGTTGGAGAGGACGGTAGCTCCCAGCAGTCCATTGAAGATGTAGCGCTCGCGACCTCTCTACCGGGATTTACAGTGATCCTGCCGTCAGATGAGTTTGCCACCCGCGCTTTGGTGACCGCCGCCGCTGAGATGAAGGGGCCGGTCTACATCCGGACCGGCCGGCCCAAGGCGCCGATTGTTTATGACCCGTCGAGCGCCTTTAAGGTCGGGAAAGGCATCTTATTAAGGAAGGGGGCGGACATCACGCTGGTTGCCAACGGCCTGCTGGTGTTCGAGGCGCTTTCGGCGGCGGAACAGTTGGGACAGGAAGGGGTTTCGGCGGCGGTGGTTGATATGCATACCGTCAAACCGATCGACGCCGAGCTGATCCAAGCACAGGCGCAGGCCACCGGCGCCATCGTGACGGCCGAGGAGCATCAGATTTGGGGCGGGCTCGGTTCCGCGGTGGCCAAAGTGGTCGCGGAGCGCTGCCCGGTTCCGATGGAGTTCGTGGCGATTCAGGACACCTACGCCGAGTCCGGAAAACCGGATGAGCTTTTGGCGAAGTACGGCCTGACTGCGCGCAACATCGTTGAGGCCGCCCGCCGGGTCCTCAAGAGAAAATGAGATCCTTCGCCCCGCTTCGCGGGGCTCAGGATGACGGTTGCTCATGAAACTTTACTTCAAGCAGATTGAGCTCGGCCCGCTACAGAATTTTGTTTACCTGATCGGCTCGCTGGAAACGCGGGAAGCGGCGGTCGTGGATCCCGCCTGGGATGTTCCTCGAATCCTTGAGATCGCCCGCCAGGATGAAATGCGGATTACCACAGCGATCATCACCCACACCCATTTCGATCACATCAACGGTGTTGGAGATCTTTTGAAAGCGACAGACGCCAAGGTGGTCGTACACAAAAAAGAGTTGAATGATGTCCCGGTGTCGGCCTCCAACCTTAAAGGGCTCGAAGGTGGCGATGAGATCTCCATCGGGCCGATCAAGCTGTCTGTCCTCCACACGCCGGGCCATACCCCCGGCTCGCAGTGCTTCCTTTTAGGGGACCGCTTGATTGCAGGGGACACTCTTTTTATCGGCGGATGCGGCCGGTGTGATCTGCCCGGCGGAGATGCGGAACAGATGTACCACAGCCTTTCTCGCTTAAGCCGGATGGATGATCAGGTGATCGTTCATCCCGGCCACAATTACGCTCCGAAGCCGACCTCCACCCTCCAGGAGGAAAAATCGTACAATCCTTTTTTGAAGGCCAAGACGGTGGACCAATTCCTTCTTCTTGTCGGGGCGGCGAGAAAATAGTTGGATAAGGTTTTGATCAAAGCGCTCCAGTGCATGGCCCACGTGGGCGTTCCGGAAGAAGAGCGCCGCCGGAAGCAAAAGGTTCTGCTCGACTTGGAGTTGGAGCTCGATCTAAAAACTGCGGGGCGACAGGACCGGGTCGAAGCAACGATGGATTACGCCGCTGTGGCTGCGCAGGTCCGGCAACTCGTGCAGCGGCGGTCGTTCCGTCTGGTGGAAGCGTTGGCCGAACAGGCCGCCGAGATGATACTCAAAAAGTTTAAGCCGGATTCGGTGCGGGTGCGGGTTCGAAAGTTTTCCGTTCCGGGTGCTAAAAGCGTTGGGGTGGAGATTACCCGCGGTAAGTTGCGAAGGAAGTAGGGGTTTCCCAGAACCGGACTTCGCTCACCGGAAATCCCTGGGCCTTGGCGTAATCGAAGATCATCTGGGCAAGAACTTCAGCGGTTGGGTTTCGATCGATCGTGATGATCGACTCTTTGTCCGCTTGAAGGTGGCTTAAGACGGGATCGGCTTTATTCAGGAGCATCTTGTGATCCCAGGTGGCATCGATCCACTTTTGGAGGCGCTGCTTGACCTCGACGAAGTCCATCACCATGCCCCGTTGGTCTAAGGCATTGGCGGTCAGCTCGATCTCCACCTTGGCGTTGTGTCCGTGGAGAAGACGGCATTTCCCATCGTAATTGAGGAGCCGGTGGCCGTAGGAGAAATGGATTTCTTTCGTGACCTTATACATCGGACGGATGTGATCATACGATGACCCATAAAAAAGATCAAGCGCTGGCTGCGGCTAGAGGAAGCCGCACCAGGCGCTTCGGCGCTCTCGCCGTGCTGGTGAGCGGCGGTGTGGAATCAGCCGCCATGGTGGCGGAGGCCTTGAATCGGTACGAGCGGGTCTATCCCATTTACATCCGAAAAGGGCTTTTGTGGGAAAA